>Ga0210040_10004166_pt1 | contig 19034 bp, 14 predicted proteins | sample CryGeyCG12114_NA_FD_185462 | JGI IMG/M metagenome (GOLD analysis project Ga0210040, IMG submission 185462) | Groundwater microbial communities from aquifer - Crystal Geyser CG19_WC_8/21/14_NA (SPAdes) (version 2) | ecosystem: Environmental > Aquatic > Deep subsurface > Groundwater | place: USA...
TGATCGAGGGTGCCGGCACCTCGACGATCACCGTCGAGGGCGTCGCCGAGCTGCACCCGGTCGAGTACACGACCGTGCCGGACCGGATCGTGGCCGGCACCTGGGCCATCGGTGCGGTCATGACCCGTGGTGACCTGGTCATCGAACGGGCCGTCGCCGAGCACCTGACCGTGGCCCTGGAGAAGCTGGTCAGCGCCGGTGCGACGGTGGAACCGCAGGCCGATGGCGTCCGGGTGGCGATGTCCGAGCGGCCGCGCGGTGTGGACGTCGTGACGCTGCCCTTCCCGGGGTTCCCGACCGACCTGCAGCCGATGGCCGTGGCGCTGGCCGCGGTCTCCACCGGCACCGCGCTGATCACCGAGAACGTGTTCGAGGGCCGGTTCATGTTCGTCAACGAACTCGTCCGGCTGGGTGCCGACGTGCGCATCGACGGGCACCACGCCGTGGTGCGCGGGCGGGAGCGGCTCTCCAGCGCCCCGGTGCTGGCCACCGACATCCGGGCCGGCGCCGGCCTGGTGCTGGCCGGGCTGCTCACCGACGGCGTGACCGAGGTGCAGGACGTGCGGCACGTGGACCGCGGTTACCCGGACTTCATCGAGCAGCTGCGGGGCGTGGGCGTGCAGATCGAACGGACCGAGCGGCCCAGCTGAGCCCCCGGTTCACGACCCGCCGAAGGCAAGGGCCAGCGCGCGGGCGCGGGCCAGGTCCTCGGGGAAGACGAGGACGTCGGCCCGGTGCGCGGCCGGTTCGCGGATCGTGGAGCGGATGCCGGCGTCGGAGAGCACGGCGCGCAGCGCGAGGGCGGACTCGCGGCGGGTCAGGCTGGCCACCGGGGTGAGCAGCTCCTCCCGCGGGCGGGGCGCCGCCGACCCCTCGGAGGTGAACGCCCAGCGGAGGAAGAGGGCGAGCAGGCCAAGGGTCAGCAGGGCGATGACCGGCCCCACCGCGTAGTGCAGGCTGCCGGCGTCGATCGGCACAGCGGACCCCTTCCGGGCGCGGCAGCCGAGCGGACCGCGTCGTCCCAGCGAGTGTGCCACCGGGACCGGACGTGCGTAGCTACTGGCGGGTAACCGCCCTACACTCCCGGGGCATGCCTTTCCCTTCAGCGCCGAAGGACCGAGATCGCCCCTGGGTCATGCGCACCTACGCAGGCCACTCCTCGCCCGTGGAGTCCAACGCCCTGTACCGGCGGAACCTGGCCAAGGGGCAGACCGGCCTGTCGGTGGCCTTCGACCTGCCCACCCAGACCGGTTACGACCCCGACGACGAGCTCGCCGTGGGGGAGGTCGGCAAGGTCGGTGTGCCGGTCACCCACCTCGGGGACATGCGGGCGCTCTTCGACGGCATCCCGTTGGACGAGATGAACACGTCGATGACGATCAACGCCCCGGCGATGTGGTTGCTCGCGCTCTACCAGGCGGTCGCCGAGGAGCACGGGCACGACGTCACGAAGCTGGCCGGGACGACCCAGAACGACATCATCAAGGAGTACCTGTCCCGGGGGACCTACGTCTTTCCCCCGGCGCAGAGCATGCGGCTGATCACCGACATGGTCGCCTACACGGTGACGGCGCTGCCGAGGTGGAACCCGATCAACATCTGCAGCTACCACCTGCAGGAGGCCGGGGCCACGCCGGTGCAGGAGATCGCCTTCGCGCTGAGCACCGCGATCGCCGTCCTGGACTCGGTGCGCGACTCCGGGCAGGTGGCGCCGGAGCGCTTCGGGGACGTCGTCGCCCGGATCAGCTTCTTCGTCAACGCCGGCGTCCGGTTCGTCGAGGAGATGTGCAAGCTGCGCGCCTTCGGCCAGCTGTGGGACGAGCTCACGCTGGAGCGCTACGGCGTCCAGGACGCCAAGCAGCGGCGGTTCCGCTACGGCGTGCAGGTCAACTCCCTCGGGCTCACCGAGGCGCAGCCGGAGAACAACGTGCAGCGGATCGTGCTGGAGATGCTGGGCGTGACGCTCTCCCGGGACGCCCGCGCCCGCGCGGTGCAGCTGCCGGCCTGGAACGAGGCGCTCGGGCTGCCGCGGCCGTGGGACCAGCAGTGGTCGCTGCGGCTGCAGCAGGTGCTGGCCTTCGAGACCGACCTGCTGGAGTACGAGGACCTGTTCACCGGCTCGGTGGTCGTCGAGGCGAAGGTCGCCGAGCTGGTCGAGGGGGCCCGCGCGGAGATCGCCCAGGTGCAGGAGCTGGGCGGGGCGGTGGCCGCGGTCGAGTCCGGCTACATGAAGGGCCGGCTGGTCGGGTCGCTGGCGGAGCGGCGGCGCCGGATGGAGAGCGGCGAGGACGTCGTGGTCGGTGTCAACCGCTTCCAGACCACCGAGCCCAACCCGCTGCTGGCCGACCTGGACACCGCGATCCAGACCGTCGACCCGGCGGTGGAGGCCGCGGCGCAGGAGGCCGTTCAGCAGTGGCGGGCGCAGCGGGCGCCCGGTCCGGTGACCGAGGCGCTGGACGCGCTGCGCACCGCCGCCGGCACGACCGAGAACCTGATGACCGCGACCCTGCAGTGCGCCCGGGCCGGGGTCACCACGGGGGAGTGGGCCGGCGCGCTGCGCGAGGTGTTCGGTGAGTACCGGGCGCCCACCGGGGTGGGCGCGGCCAGCACCGGGGCGGCCGACGCGACGCTGACCGAGGTCCGCGAGCTGGTCCGGGCGACCGGCGCCGAGCTGGGCGGGCGGCTGCGCTTCCTGGTCGGCAAGCCGGGCCTGGACGGGCACTCCAACGGCGCCGAGCAGATCGCGGTGCGCGCCCGGGACGCCGGTTTCGAGGTGGTCTACCAGGGCATCCGGCTGACCCCGTCGCAGATCGTGGCGGCCGCCGTCGAGGAGGACGTGCACGTCGTCGGGCTGTCGGTGCTCTCCGGGTCGCACCTGCAGGTCGTCCCGGCGGTGCTGGCGGGGCTCCGGGCCGCCGGGCTGGACGACGTCCCGGTGGTGGTGGGCGGCATCGTGCCCGAGGGCGACGCCCGCCGGCTGCGCGAGCTGGGCGTCGCCCGGGTCTTCACCCCCAAGGACTTCGGGATCACCGACATCATGGCCGAGGTGGTGGCGGTGATCCGCGAGGCCAATGACAGGCCCCCCGTGCCCCCCACCACTGGCCCGCTGGCGGCGGGACCCTGCACGGGGGCCGACGTCGTCACCCCAGCTGGATGACGACACCCTCGGTGGCGCTGCGGCGGGCGGCGTCGAGCACGGTGAGCGAGGCGACGGCGTCCCGAGCGTCGACCGGCACCAGGCCGAGCCCGCGGACCGCGGCGGCGAAGGCGGGGTAGAAGGTGTCCCAGGCGCCGGGGAGGGTGGGTACCCGCTCGCCGGCGGTGCCCCGGTGGACGTGCCCCCACCGGCTCTCCGGCTCCGCGCCCCAGCTCGGGCCGAGCGTCGTGGGGCTCTCCCCGGCGACGAGGGCGTCCTCCTGGCCGTCCATCGGTCCGCCGACGACGTAGCTGCCGGTCGTCCCGGTGACCCGGAACCGGTTGCCCGGTGCCCCTTCGCTCCAGCTGCCGGCCAGGTGCGAGCGGGCGCCGGAGACGTGGGTGAGGGCCAGGAAGACGTCGTCGTCCAGGCCGTCGTCGCGCAGCCGCCACTCGGCGTACACGCTGGCCACCGGGCCGAGCAGCACCAGCGCCTGGTCGACCAGGTGGGCGCCGAAGTCCAGCAGCGTGCCACCGCCGGCGGGCGCCGGGCCGGGGTCGGGGGTGAACCGCTCGAAGCGGGACTCGAACCGGGTGATCGTGCCCAGCGTCCCCGCCTCGGCCAGTGCCCGGACGGTGCGGAAGTCGGAGTCCCAGCGCCGGTTCTGGTACGGCGACAGCGGCAGGCCCAGCCGCTCGGCGCGCTCGACGCTGGCTCGGGCGGCCGCGGCGTCGAGGGCGAACGGCTTGTCGCAGACCACGGCCAGGCCGAGGTCGAGGGCTGCGTCGGTGACCTCGCTGTGGGTGTCGGCCGGGGTGGAGATCGCCACCGCCTCGACGCCGGCGGCGGCCAGCTCGGCCAGCGAGCCGAACGTGGCCGTGCCGGGGTGCTCCCGGGCGACCAGGGCCCGGCGCTCCGCCGAACCGGTCACCACCCCGACCAGCGAGCACTCGACCGCGGCGGCGATCAGCGGGGCGTGGAAGTACCGGCCACCGAAGCCGTACCCCACCAGTCCGAAGCGGACGGGTTCCATCAGTTGTGCTCCCTGCGTCGTCGGGCGTGCGGAAGGGGTGTCGGGTGCGCAGGGGATGATGCCCTGCGGGGCGACCGTGATCCCGGTCACCGCGGGAATGGCCGCACCCGGCCGGGCTCTTGCCGGCCGGTGTGGGTGATCTCTGGAGCCTGACGCGACGGCGCGTCGTCGACCACGGGCGGGTGAGCACCGAGCGCTGTCCGGGTCCCCGCTGCCGCTCCACCCCACCATCTCCCTGAGAGGCACCACCTCCGTGCTCGCCCGTCTCCGCCGCGTCCCGTTCGCGGCCCAGGTACTCCTCGCCCTCGTCGTCGGCATCGGCCTCGGGCTGGTCGCCCGTTCGATGGGGACGGTGCCCGGCCGGTTCGTCGACGACGTCCTGGTCCCCGGCACCGACCAGAACTGGCTGACCAGCACCCTCACCACCATCGGCAGCACCTTCGTCGGGCTGCTGCGGGCGATCGTCGTCCCGCTGATCGTCACCGCGATCATCGTCAGCATCGCCAACCTCAAGCAGGTGTCCAACGCCGCCCGGCTGGCCGGTCAGACCTTGCTCTGGTTCGCCATCACCGCCCTCATCGCGGTCTCCATCGGCATCGGCCTGGGCCTGCTCACCCGACCCGGCGACCACAGCTCCGTGGCCTCCTCGCTGGCCGAGGCGCCGGAGACCAGCGGATCCTGGTGGGACTTCCTCACCGGCCTGGTCCCGGCGAACTTCCTCGGCCTGCAGGGCGACGGCGACGGCGGCGTCAGCTTCAACATCCTGCAGCTGATCGTCGTGTCGGCCGCCATCGGCATCGCCGCGCTCCAGGTCGGCGAGGCGGCCGAGCCGTTCCTGTCGGTCGTCCGCTCGGTGCTGGCGGTCGTGCAGAAGGTGCTGTGGTGGGTCATCCTGCTCGCCCCGATCGGCACCGTCGGCCTCATCGGCAAGGCGGTCGCCACCTACGGCTGGAGCTCCCTGGGTTCACTCGGGGTCTTCGTGGGCGCGGTCTACGGCGGCCTGGTCCTGGTCCTCTTCGTGGTCTACCCGGTGCTGCTCAGGGCGCACGGGCTGTCCCCGCGGCGGTTCTTCGCCAGCGCCTGGCCGGCGATCCAGCTGGCGTTCGTCTCGCGCAGCTCGATCGGCACGCTGCCGCTGACCGAGCGGGTCACCGAGCAGAACCTCGGCGTCCCGCGTTCCTACGCCTCCTTCGCCGTCCCGCTGGGCGCGACGACGAAGATGGACGGCTGCGCGGCGATCTACCCGGCACTGGCCGCGATCTTCGTGGCGGAGTTCTTCGACGTGCCGCTGTCGATCACCGACTACCTGCTGATCGCGGTGGTCTCGGTGATCGGTTCGGCGGCCACCGCCGGGGTGACCGGCGCGGTGGTCATGCTGACCCTGACGCTGTCCACCCTGGGCCTGCCGCTGGCCGGCGTGGGGCTGCTGCTGGCGGTCGACCCGATCCTGGACATGGGCCGCACCGCGGTGAACGTCGCCGGTCAGGCGCTGGTGCCCACCATCGTGGCCAAGCGCGAGGGCATCCTGGACCTCGAGCGGTACCGCGCCGGCGCACCGGCCGACCCGCTGCAGACCCTCGGCGAGCGGGACGGCGTCGACGGCGACCTGCGCACCGCGCGGCCTGCCACCACCGTCTGACCCTGCTCCGCCCGTCCGCGAGGCGCGCCACCCGGCTCCGGCCGTGGTGGGGCGCCTCGCGACGTTCCCGGGCCGTTGCCCGCGTGCACGGCGGGGTAGCGTCCCGCCTCGTGCGTCTGGTCATCGCCCGCTGCTCCGTGGACTACATCGGACGGCTCACCGCCCATCTCCCGCTCGCCACCCGGCTGCTGCTGGTCAAGGCGGACGGCTCGGTGTCCATCCACGCCGACGACCGCGCCTACAAGCCGCTGAACTGGATGAGCCCGCCGTGCTCGCTCAAGGAGGAGCTGACCGAGGGGTCGGGCACCTGGACGGTCACCAACAAGGCCGGTGAGCAGCTGGTCATCACCATCGAGTCGGTCGAGCACGACCACCGGCACGAGCTGGGTGCGGACCCCGGCCTGCAGAAGGACGGCGTGGAGGCGGAGCTGCAGCGGCTGCTGGCGCTGCACGTGGAGACCTTCGGCGAGGGCTGGTCGTTGGTGCGCCGGGAGTTCCCGACCGCCATCGGGCCGGTCGACCTGCTGTGCCGGGACGCCGGGGGCACCACCGTGGCGGTGGAGATCAAGCGCCGCGGGGAGATCGACGGCGTGGAGCAGCTGACCCGCTACCTGGAGCTGCTCAACCGCGACCCGCTGCTGGCTCCGGTCAAGGGCGTGTTCGCCGCCCAGGAGATCAAGCCGCAGGCCCGGGTGCTGGCCGCCGACCGGGGCATCGACTGCGTGACCGTCGACTACGCCGTCCTGAAGGGCACCGACGACCCGTCGGCGCGCCTGTTCTGAACCTCGACGCCACCGGTGGGATGCCCGCCACCGTCGACGCGTGGACCGGTCCGGTTACCGGCCGGTAGCCCCGCACAGGTCGGGCGGCCCCCGGGGTGGGACACTCCTGGCGATCACCGGACGGCAGGAAGGTTGGCAACGTGGCCAGAGAACTGACCGAGGTCGGCGTCGTGGGGCTGGGCACCATGGGTGCCGGCATCGCGGAGGTGCTCGCCCGGGCCGGCCTGTCGGTGACGGCCGTCGAGCTCACCGACGGGGCGTTGCAGCGCGGCCGGGAGCACGTCGAGCAGTCCACGGAGAAGGCGGTCGCCCGCGGCAAGCTGGGCCCCGCCGAGCGCGACGAGATCCTCTCCCGCATCCGGTTCTCCACCGAGCTCACCGACCTCGCCGTCGCCGAGCTGGTCGTCGAGGCGATCCCGGAGCGGATGGAGCTCAAGGCGCGGCTCTTCGCCGAGCTGGACACGATCTGCCCGCCGGACACGATCCTGGCCACGAACACCTCGAGCCTGTCGGTCACCGAGCTGTCGGTCACCACCGGGCGCCCCGGCAAGGTCATCGGGATGCACTTCTTCAACCCCGCCCCGGTGATGAAGCTGGTCGAGGTCGTGCGCACCGTGGTCACCGAGCCCTCGGTGGTCGAGGACGTCGAGGCGCTGGCCGCCCGGCTGGGCAAGACCGACGTGACCATCGGCGACAAGGCCGGGTTCATCGCCAACGCGCTGCTGTTCGGCTACCTCAACCACGCCGTCTCGATGTACGAGAACCGGTACGCCAGCCGCGAGGACATCGACGCGGCCATGCGGCTGGGCTGCGGTCTGCCGATGGGTCCGCTGGCGCTGATGGACCTGATCGGCATCGACACCGCCTACGAGATCCTCGTGACGATGTACCAGCAGTCGCGCAACCGGCTGCACGCCCCCTCACCGGTCATCAAGCAGATGATGACCGCCGGGTTGCTGGGTCGGAAGGTCGGCCGCGGCTTCTACAGCTACGCCGGCCGGGACTCCGCCGAGGTGGTCCCCGACCCGCAGACGCCGTCGCCCGGAGGTGCCGCCGCGGGCGCCCGGCCGGTCCGGCGCGTCGGTGTCGTCGGTTCCGGGACGATGGCCACCGGCATCCTCGAGGTGGTGGCCAAGGGGGGCTACGACGTCACCTTCGTGGCCCGCACGGTGGACAAGGTCGAGGCCGTGCAGCAGGCGCTCACCAGGTCGCTGGACAAGCAGGTCGCCCGCGGCCGGCTGGCGCAGGCCGAGCGGGACTCCGCCCTCGCCCGGGTCACCGGCTCGGCCCGGCTGGACGACCTCGCCGACGCCGACCTGGTCATCGAGGCCGTCGTCGAGCACCTGGGCGTCAAGCAGGCGTTGTTCGCCGCGCTCGGGGAGATCGCCAAGCCCGGTGCGGTGCTCGCCACCACGACGTCCAGCCTGCCGGTCATCGAGTGCGCCAAGGCCAGCGAGCGCCCGGGCGACGTCGTCGGCCTGCACTTCTTCAACCCGGCGCCGGTGATGAAGCTGGTCGAGGTGGTCTCGACGATCGCGACCACCCCCGACGTCGCGGCCACCGCGCACGCCGTCTGCGCCGAGATCGGCAAGCACGCCGTCTCCTGCACCGACCGTGCCGGGTTCATCGTCAACGCGCTGCTGTTCCCGTACCTCAACGACGCGGTCAAGATGCTCGAGGCGCACTACGCGACCGCCGACGACATCGACGCCGCGATGAAGGTCGGCTGCGGCTACCCGATGGGTCCTTTCGAGCTGCTGGACGTCGTCGGGCTGGACGTCTCGCTGGCCATCGAGCGGGAGCTCTACACCGAGTTCCGCGAGCCGGGGTTCGCACCGGCTCCGTTGCTGGAGCACCTGGTGACCGCCGGCTACCTGGGCCGCAAGGCCGGCCGCGGGTTCCGCGACCACTCGAACCGGTAGCCGTTGCCTCGCCGCGGTGGCCAGCGCCGCGCCCGGACCGGGCCACCCCCGGCGTCCGCGGCGCGGCGTCCGACGTCGCCGGTCGAGGAGGCCGCCGACGGTGACTGGGTGGTGCGTCCGCTCAGCGGTGCCGGTGGCGACAAGACCTACCGGTGCCCCGGGTGCGACCAGGAGATCCGCCCCCGGACGCCGCACGTGGTGACCTGGCCGGCCTACCCGCGCGACTCCGACCTCGACCCGTGGGACACGGAGTCGGCGACGGACTGGCGACGGCACTGGCACACCGCCTGCTGGCGCAACCGGGGTCGCCGCCGGTCGCGGTGAGCTTCAGGCGTCGGCGCGGGCGAAGACCACGATGTTGTCCACGTAGCTGCGCCGGGACCGGTCGAAGGTGCCACCGCAGGTGATCAGCCGCAGCTCGGCGCCGGTGGTGGGCCCGTAGACCTCGTCGGTGGCGAAGTCGTCCTTGGGGTACTCGGCCACCCGGTCCACCGTGAACGCCACCGTCTGCCCGTCGCTCCGGCTGACCAGGACCCGGTCGCCGACGTGCAGCTCCTCGAGCCGGAAGAAGACCGCGGGGCCGGTGTAGTCGTCGACGTGCCCGGCGATCACCGCCGGACCGGTCTCACCCGGCACGGTGCCGGTGGCGAACCAGCCGGCCGTGCTGAAGTCCGACGGGGGCGCGAGCGCACCGGTCGCGTCCACGCCGAGGTCGACCAGACCGCTGTCCACGCCGATCGCCGGGATGGCCACCCGCACCGGCACGGCGGTGCTGGTGGCCGGGTTCACCAGCCGCACCGGTGCCGGCGCCGGTGGCGCCTGGGCGGCCACCTCGACCGCGGCTGCCCGGGTGCCCCCGGAAGGATGGTCGCCGCCGCCGGAGACCAGGGCCACGACGCCGGCCACCGCGGCCACCGCGGCCAGCACGCGGCGGGCCCAGCTCAGCACCGGCCGGGCCGGCCGGCGGTGCCGGCCGGCCGCCGGGGCCGGCCGACTGCTCAGCGGGCTGCGTGCCGCGGAGCCCGCGTGCGCCCGGGGAGCCGCATCCAGAGGGTGACGGCGACCGCCAGCACGGCGAGCGACGCGAGCACGAGCTGGCCGACCGGGGTGCCCGGGCCGGCGGCGGTGCCACCGGCGCCGGTCTCGACGCCGCCGACCGGCACCACGCCGGGGCTGGCCGCGTCGACCGCGGTCTGCACCGTCAGGCCGCTGGAGCCGTCGAGCACCAGCAGGCTGTACACCGAGCCGGCCGCGAGGTCCACCGGCAGGGCGGTCGGTGCGCCGCCGCTGGTCACCTGCAGGTCCGTGGCGCCGCTGGGCACGTCGACGTAGTCGGAGACGGCGGCGAAGCCCAGGTCGGAGGCGACCGAGGTGCCACCGACCGAGACGTCGATCGAGGGAGCGGACGCGGCGGCGGAGATCAGCCGCACCCGGGCCTGCCCGGCCGGGGGAGTGGCGAGGTCGTCGTCCAGGACCGCGAGCCCCAGGTCGGCGAACTTGCCCAGACCGGCCACGGTGCGGGCGGAGTCGCCGGCGACCTCCACGGTGGTGGAGAGCACCGGCGGGCTGTCCGGTGCGGCACCGGCGGTGCGCATGCTCACCGCGTACGTCCCGGGAGCCACCGCCTGGTAGTCCGAGATCGTGCCGTAGTCGACGCCGGGCAGCGTGATGCCCTCATCGGGGTCGGACACCGAGTCGACGTAGACGTCGACCGCCGGGGTGTCGGGGGAGAGATGGGCCAGTCGCAGCATGCCCTCGTCCGCCGATGCGGCCGAGGCACCCGGGAGTGCGACGAACGAGGCGGTCACCGTCGCTGCCACCAGGCACAGTCCGCGGTGCACTCGGTTCATCGGTGGTTCCTCCGTGCTGGTCGTGGGTCGCGGGGGGTGCAGCGGCCCGGGACGGCCGGTGGGCCTCGTCCGGGGCTGCCGCCCCAGGATCATCCCCCACTTCCGGTCACCACGCCGTCCGGATCCGTGACGTACCCGTAACCGATCAACAACCCGCCGTCCACCGGCTGGACGGTGCGTGGCGCCAGCGGGCCCTCCTGCGCCGACAGCCAGGTGCGCAGATCGGCGGCGCCAGCGGCGTCGGTGAACGGACGGCCGCCGACGCCGGCGATGACCGCCTGCCGCACCAGCGTCCCGTCGTCCTCGCCGGGCGCGGTGGGCAGGGCGTCCAGCTGCACCCCGAACCGGGCGGTCATCCCGGCCAGCAGGGTCAGCAGTCGCGGGTCGACCCGCCCGGCCCGGAGCAGCTCGGCGGCGGACGCCGGGGCCACCGTGGTCGGGTTGGCCAGCACGGCGGCTCCCAGCCGGGCGCGGCTGGCGACCTGCTCGGGGCTCGGCGGAACGGCCGCCGGGTCGACCACGGCCAGCGTCGCGCTGCCGTCCGCGGGGCCGAACCGGGCGACGGTCGGGGCGCCCGCGGCCTCGTCGGCCCGGACCACCCGCAGCACCGGCCGGTCCGAGGTCGCCGCGTCGTCGGCGACCAGCCGGTCCGGGTCGATGCCGGCGTCCTCGAGCGCGGTACCCAGGGCGGGGTCGGCGGCCAGCACGGTCCCCGCGGGCAGCTGCGCCGCGGCCCAGGCCGCCAGATCGGTGCCGGCCGGGTCGGTGCCGGACGGGTCGGCACCGGTGGTGGCGGTGGTGGTGGCGGAGCCCCCGGCGGAGGTCATGCTGCCGACGTCCCGGCGGGGACCGGTGGTCAGTCCGACCGCGGCGAGGGCCAGGGCGGCGACCAGGGCAGCTCCGGCGGCGATCAGCCAGATCCGCCGGACCGGCGGGGAGCTGCGCTCCGCGGCCCCGGCCGCCCGGTGTCGGGCCCGCCGGGGGCGGGATGCGCCGTCGGGGGGAACGGCTGCTGCCGGCGCCGTCGCCGCGTGGGCCCGCTCGGCGAGCGCGCCATCGGACCCGTGCCGCCCGTGCCGACCGGAGGACCGTGCCGGCGTCGGCGCGGCGGGGGGGACCGCCGGCATCGCGGACGACCCGTTGGCAGACGGGATGCCCCGTCGGCCGTCGCCCGGGGCGGGGATGCCGGCCGCAGGTCGGGGCGTCGGGTCCGCCATGGGTGCTCGCCCCTTCCCGCTCCTCGGCAGTCGCGTCCCGGCACGGAGCCTCGGTCGCGCACCACCGGCCCGGTCGGGAACTGGCGGTCATGCTGGCAGACGTCCGGTTCCGACAGTGACACGGCCGGCGAACGCCGGCCACCGTGGAGAGCGCCGCCGGCGCCCGGTCAGCTCCGCCCGGGTGTGGGCGGACCGCTCTGCCCGGCAGGCACCGGGGGAGCGGCCTGGCCGCGGGTCGAGGGCGCGCGGGCCGGGACCGGCGGGGTCTGCCGCGGACCGGGCGAGGGGCGCTGCTGGGTGGGGTGCGCCGGGACGGGCGTGCGGCCCGGCTGCCGGACGGCTGCCTGCTCGCCGGTGACGGCCGCCTGCTGGGCCGTGCGGGGCGCCGCGTCCGGTGCCTGGCGAGGTGCCGCCTCCGGCGCACTACCGGTTGCCGGTGCGCGCACGGCCTGGGTCTGCGCGGCCGGGGGCTGGCTCGCGGTGCTCCCCGTCGGGACCTCCCCGCGCGGTGCGGGTGCGGTCGGCTCCGCCGCGGCGTCCGGCTGGTCCGGAGCGGACTGCTGGACCGGTGCCGGCTGGGTGGGTGCCTGCTCGGCCGCGGCCGGCTGGTCGGCGGGGTCGGTCGGCGGTGCCGCCGGTGCGGCGGGGGCCGGCTCGGCCGGGCGTGCAGGGCCACCCTGCGCCGGCCGGTCGGCCAGGTCGGGGAGCCGGCCGAGCAGCGTGCGCACGTCGGCGAGCCGGCGGGTGACGTCGTCGCGGACGGAGCGGATCTCCTGCGCCGAGGCCTCCGCCTCGGCGACGGTCTGCCGGGCCTGCTCCGCGGCCGCGGCGACGCGCTGCTGGGCGGCGGTGACGGAGTCTCGCTCGCGCTCCTCCTCCAGCCGGGCGGCTTCGGTGCGCCGGGCCCGCTGGGCGATCTCGAAGTCCTCCTCGACCTTGGCGCGGCGGGCCTGCGAGTCGGCGTCGAGCCGGGCCACCCGATCCTTGGCCTTGGTGACCAGGTCGTCGGCCCGGGACTGGGCGACGGCCGAGATCTGCTCCGCGTGCTGCCGGGCCTCGAAGACCAGCCGCTCGGCCTCGGCCTGGCTGGCGGCCGACCGCTCGCCGAGGGCGCGCTCCTCGCCGGCCACGCGCTCGCGGATCGCCTCGGCCTCGGCGGCGACGGCGGTCTGCAGCGCGAGGGCCTGCTCCTGGGCGGCGCGGCGGATCTCGGCGGCCTCGTCCTCGGCCAGCTGGAGCATGTTCGAGATGCGCTCGCCCATGTTCTCGAAGGTCGGGGCGCTGGCGCTGGCCGCGCGCCGGCGCAGCGACTCCACCTCGCCGTGCAGCGCCTGCAGCTGGCGGGCCAGGTCGGCCGACCGGGAGACGGCTGCATCCCGGTCGGCCAGCGCCACCCGCAGGTCGGCGTCCAGGCCGGACAGCGTCTCGGCCACCTGTTCCCGGTCGTACCCCTTGCGCACCACGTCGAAGGTTGGTCCGGCGTCGCGGTAGCCGAGGACGTCGTCGCGGGGGTCGGTCATGACCCCCATCCTCGCAGAGAACCCGGCGCGCGGTCAGCGTGTGCCAGGCAACTCCCAGCCGCTGGTGACGCCCTGCAGCGTGCCCGTCACAAGGGCCCTTCCTCAGATGTCCCGGAAGCGGTTGATGGCGTCCAGGTGCTGCTCCCGCTTGGCTGCGTCCTTGACGCCCAGCCCCTCCTCCGGGGCGAGGGTCAGCACGCCGACCTTGCCCTGGTGCAGGTTGCGGTGGACGTCGTAGGCGGCCTGGCCGACCTCGGCCATGGGGTAGGTCCTGGACAGCGTGGGGTGGATGAGACCGCGGTCGATGAGCCGGTTGGCCTCCCACGCCTCCTTGTAGTTGGCGAAGTGCGAGCCGACGATCCGCTTGAGGTTCATCCAGAGGTAGCGGTTGTCGTAGGAGTGCAGGAAGCCGCTCGTGGAGGCGCAGGTGACGATCGTGCCGCCCTTCTTGGCCACGTAGACGCTGGCGCCGAAGGTCTCCCGGCCCGGGTGCTCGAAGACGATGTCGGCGTCGTCGCCTCCGGTGAGCTCGCGGATCTTCGCGCCCAGGCGCTGCCACTCCTTGGGGTCCTGGGTGTGCTCGTCGGACCAGAACCGGTAGTCCTCCGCGGAGCGGTCGATGACCAGCTCGGCGCCCATGGAGCGCACGATCTCGGCCTTCTCCGGGCTGCTGACCACGCACACCGGGATCGCGCCGCCGTTGAGCGCCAGCTGGGTGGCGTAGGAGCCCAACCCACCCGAGGCGCCCCAGATCAGCACCACGTCGCCCTGCTTCATGTCCGCCCCGTTGGGGCTGACCAGCTGCCGGTAGGCGGTGGAGTTGACCAGCCCGGGGCTGGCCGCCTCCTCCCAGGTGAGGTGGGCCGGCTTGCGCATCAGCTGGTTGCTCTTCACCAGGGAGAGCTCGGCCAGCCCGCCGAAGTTGGTCTCGAAACCCCAGATGCGCTGCTCCGGGTCCATCATCGTGTCGTCGTGGCCGGCCGGGTCCTCCAGCTCCACGGACAGGCAGTGGGCCACGACCTCGTCGCCGGGCTTCCACCGGTTCACCCCGGGGCCGACCCGGACGACGACGCCGGCCAGGTCGGAGCCGACCACGTGGTAGGGCAGGTCGTGGCGCCTGGCCAGGTCGTGCAGCCGCCCGTAGCGGGACAGGAAGCCGAAGGTCGACACCGGCTCGAAGATCGACGTCCACACGGTGTTGTAGTTGACCGAGGAGGCCATCACGGCGACCAGCGCCTCGCCGGGGCCGAGCTCCGGGGTGGGCACCTCCTCCACGTGCAGGGCCTTGCGGGGGTCCTTGTCCTTGGTGGCCAGGCCCTCGAACATGTCCTGCTCGTCCTTGCGCACCAGCACGGCGCGGTAGGACTCCGGCGCGGGCAGACCCCCGATCGCGGCGAGGTCGTCGGCGAGGATGGCGTCCCTGATCTGGTCCATGCGTGCTCCCGGGTCGTCGTTGGCTCGGAGGTGCGTCCCAGGATGTTACTGGCCAGTAGGTCCGGCTGGCCAGGTCATGTGACCTGCGCGACTCCTCAGTGCGGCGCCAGCTCGACCAGCTCGACCAGCACGCCGCCGGCGTCCTTGGGGTGCACGAAGTTGACCCGGCTGCCGGCGGTGCCCCGGCGCGGGGCGTCGTAGAGCAGCCGCAGACCGCGCTCGCGCAGCGTCGCGCTGACCGCCTCGACGTCGACGACCCGGAAGGCCAGCTGCTGCAGCCCCGGGCCGGAGCGCCCGATGAACTTCGCGATCGTCGACTCCGGGGTCAGCGGGGCGAGCAGCTGGATCCGGGTCTGCCCGTCGCCGACGGCGAGCATGGCCTCCCGGACGCCCTGCTCCTCGTTGGCCTCCTCGTGCACCGAGTGCACCCCGAAGGTCCCGGCGTAGAAGGCGATCGCCTCGTCCAGGTCGGGAACGGCGATGCCGACGTGGTCGATCGTGGAGAACAGCTCGGTCAGAGGGGGCTGCGCGTCATCGGGCATGGCCGGCATCCTGCCCCGGGCGCAGCGGAGCCGCCGCCCGGAGGGGACGGCGGTTCCTCGTCGTCAACGGGCCAGGAAGTCCGTCAGGGCCGCGGTGAACTGCGCGGGATGGCCGGCGTCGGTGCCGTGCGGGCGGCTGCGGACCGCGGATCGGCGTGAGCTGGGTCACCGCCCGCGATTCCGCGGAGCCGCTCGCCCTATCCTGGCGGCAGCCCCTGGCGCCCGGAGCGCCTGCGCGGTGCCCTGCCGAAACGGTCGCCAACGGCGGCGACCGGAGCCACTGGAGCCCCGATGAGCCAGCCCGCCCCGTCCGCCCCCGCCCGTTCGGTCATCGTCGGCGGTGCCCGCACCCCGATGGGCCGCCTGCTCGGCTCGCTGAAGGACTTCTCCGCAGCCGACCTCGGCGGCGTGGCCATCAGAGCCGCGCTGGAGCGTGCCGGGATCACCGGCGACCAGGTCGACTACGTGATCATGGGCCACGTCATCCAGGCCGGCGCCGGGCAGAACCCCGCCCGACCGGCCGCCGTCGCCGGTGGCATCCCGATGTCGGTGCCCTCCTTCACGCTGAACAAGGTGTGCCTGTCCGGGCTGGACGCGATCGCCCTGGCCGACCAGCTCATCCGCGCCGGTGAGTTCGAGATCGTGGTCGCCGGTGGCATGGAGTCGATGACCCAGGCCCCGCACCTGCTACCCACCTCGCGCACCGGCACCAAGTTCGGCGACGCGACGCTGGTCGACGCGATGGCCCACGACGGCCTCACCGACACCTTCGACCAGGTCGCCATGGGCAAGCTCACCGAGGACTCCAACAGCCGGTACGGGCTGACCCGCGAGGAGCAGGACGCCTACGCCGCGGAGAGCCACCAGAAGGCTGCCCGGGCCGCCAAGGACGGGATCTTCGACGCCGAGATCACCTCGGTGCTCATCCCGCAGCGCAAGGGCGACCCGATCGAGTTCCGCGAGGACGAGGGGATCCGCCCCGACACCACGGCCGAGAGCCTGAGCAGGCTCAAGCCCGCCTTCGCCGAGGACGGCACGATCACCGCCGCCTCGGCCTCGCAGATCTCCGACGGTGCCTGCGCGGTCGTGGTCATGTCCGCGGCCAGGGCCGCCGAGCTGGGGCTGACCGTGCTGGCCGAGATCGGTGCGCACGGCGTGGTCGCCGGCCCGGACGCCACCCTGCAGACCCAGCCCGCGCGCGCGGTCCAGAAGGCCTGCGAGCGGGAGGGCATCGAGCCTGCGGACCTCGACCTGGTCGAGCTGAACGAGGCCTTCGCCGCCGTCGCGATCGTCTCCACCCGCGAGCTCGGCATCGACCCGGCGAAGGTCAACCCCAACGGCGGCGCCATCGCCCTGGGCCACCCGGTCGGGATGAGCGGTGCCCGGATCGTGCTGGACCTCGTGCTGGAGCTCGGCCGCCGCGGCGGCGGGGTCGGCGCGGCCGCGCTCTGCGGCGGCGGCGGCCAGGGTGATGCGCTGATCCTGCACGTCCCGGGCCGGCCGCTCGAGGCGCAGCCCACCGGCGCATGACCGTCGAGGGCACCGCGGTGCAGGCGCCCGCCGTGCCCTCCGGGCGGCGGGGCCGTCGCGCCGCCGACGTCCCCGCGCTCGTCGCCGGGGCGCGGGAGGGTGACGCCCGGTCGGTGGCCCGGCTGATCTCGCTGGTCGAGGACGCCAGCCCGCTGCTCCGCGAGGTCGCCGCCGCGCTGGCACCGCACACCGGCCGGGCGCAGGTCCTCGGGCTCACCGGGCCGCCCGGCGTCGGCAAGTCCACGACGACGACCGCGCTGGTCCGCGAGCTGCGGGCGGCCGGCCGGCGGGTCGGGGTGCTCGCCGTCGACCCGTCCTCGCCGTTCTCCGGCGGTGCCCTGCTCGGTGACCGGGTGCGGATGGCCGACCACGCCGGCGACAGCGGCGTCTACATCCGCTCGATGGCCTCCCGCGGACACCTGGGCGGGCTGGCCTGGGCCACCCCGCAGGCGCTGCGGGTGCTCGATGCCGCCGGCTGCGACGTCGTCCTGGTCGAGACAGTCGGCGTCGGGCAGTCCGAGCTGGAGGTCGCCTCGCTGGCCGACACCACGCTGGTGCTGCTGGCCCCCGGCATGGGCGACGGCATCCAGGCGGCCAAGGCCGGGATCCTCGAGGTGGCCGACGTGCTGGTGGTGAACAAGGCCGACCGGGACGGCGCGGACGCCACGGTGCGGGACCTGCGCGCCATGGTCTCCCTCGGTGCCCGGCACGGCGCCGAGGGCAGCTGGACGCCGCCCATCGCGCGCACCGTCGCCTCGCGGGCGGAGGACAGCGGCATCGCCGACGTGCTGGCCCGGATCGGTGAGCACACCGCGTGGCTGGCCTCCTCGGGCGAGGGGCGGCGCCGCCGGGTGCGGCGGGCCGCCCGGGAGATCGAGGCGATCGCGGTGGCCGGCCTGCGCGAGCGGATGGGCGACGTGGCCGGCTCGGCCGCCCTCGGCGCGCTGGCCGAGCAGGTCGTGGCCGGGGCGACCGACCCCTATGCCGCGGCCGACCAGCTCACCGCGCAGCTCTGACCCGCCCCGGGCAGGATGGCAGCGTGAACGGGACCCCGGATGCCGTAGTCGTCGGAGCCGGACCGAACGGGCTGGCGGCCGCGTTGCGGCTGGCTGCGGCCGGGCTGTCGGTACGGGTGGTGGAGCGCGGCGACCGAGCCGGCGGCGGGATGCGGACCGAGGAGCACATCGCGCCCGGCTACTGGCACGACGTCTGCTCCACGGTGCACCCCATGGCCGCGGCGGCACCGTTCTTCCGGGAGTTCGACCTGGCCTCCCGCGGGGTCACCCTCGTGCACCCGGAGATCAACTTCGCCCACCCGCTGGACGGCGGCCGGGCCGCGCTCTCCTTCCCCTCGATGGAGCGCACCGCCGCCGGGCTGGGCGCGGACGCGGCCGGCTACCGGCGGCTGTTCGGGCCGCTGCTGCGGCACGCCGACGAGATCACCGACTTCTTCCTGACGTCGGCCTTCCGCAAGCTGCCGGTGCGCGGTGCGCCGGCGATCGCCAGCTTCGGGCTGCAGGGGCTGCCCAACATCGGCTACCTGGCCGGGCGGTACTTCGACACCGAGGCCGGCAAGGCACTGGTCGCCGGCGCCGCCGCGCACGGGATGCTGGACCTGACGCGGCCGCTCACCGCGGCGCTGGGCATGTTCCTGGGGATGATGAGCCACCACGGGGGCTGGCCGTTGATCCAGGGCGGCTCGCAGAAGCTGGCCGACGCCATGGTCACCGCACTGGAGCAGCAGGGTGGCGAGGTCGTCACCGGCCACGAGGTGACCGACCTGCGCGAGTTCGCCGGCGTCCCGGCGGTGCTGCTGGACACCTCGCCCGGCGGCTTCGTCGCGATGGCGGGCAACCAGCTGCCCGAGGGGTACCGGCGCTGGGTCCGGCGCTACCACCACGGCCCCGGTGTGTTCAAGATCGACTGGGTGCTGTCCGAGCCGGTGCCGTGGGCCAACCGGGACGTCCGCCGGGCCGGCACGATCCACGTCGCCGGCACCATGGAGGAGACGATCGCGGGGGAGGCCGCACCCGCGCACGGCCGGCTGGCCGAGAAGCCCTACGTGCTGGCCGTGCAGCCCACCGTGGTCGACCCGACCCGGGCACCGGCGGGCGGGCACATCCTCTGGGCGTACGTGCACGCGCCGCACGGTTCGACGGTCGACATGACCGAGGCGATCGAGGCCCAGATCGAGCGCTTCGCGCCCGGCTTCCGGGACACCATCGTCGGCCGGCGCACCATGCACGCCGCGGAGATGGAGCACTGGAACCCCAACGACGTGGGCGGCGACATCTCCAACGGTGAGGCCTCGCTGCGGCAGATGCTGGCCCGCCCGGTGCCGCGGTGGAACACCTACCGGACGCCGATCACCGGCACCTACCTCGCCTCGGCCGCCACCCCGCCCGGGCCGGCCGTGCACGGGCACTGCG
>Ga0210040_10004167_pt1 | contig 19034 bp, 13 predicted proteins | sample CryGeyCG12114_NA_FD_185462 | JGI IMG/M metagenome (GOLD analysis project Ga0210040, IMG submission 185462) | Groundwater microbial communities from aquifer - Crystal Geyser CG19_WC_8/21/14_NA (SPAdes) (version 2) | ecosystem: Environmental > Aquatic > Deep subsurface > Groundwater | place: USA...
ACCTTCGGACACAAAATGTTTAACTACAGTTTTTTTGCACTTTTTACCTTCATTTTGGTAGAAATGAATAACTCGTTTTGCGAAACTTTCGTTTTCCCTTCGACTCATTTTGCACAAATCAACAATTGTATTACTATGCTATATGAAATGAAAGAGAAAAAAATGGTGATCCTGTTGCAGTGTGGATCGTGGAATATTGCTAATACTTATAAAAAGTAATACGGCGTTGAAATTAGTCTCTCATAAATCCGGACATTCTTTAGTTGTTGTAGTTCTTTGTGTATTATATATATCTACTTCTATGGTAGTACTATTCTAACTATATAGAACCACGAGCATTGAAATCGGAAGACGAACTTGACGTGGTGTTCATAAAACGATACCCAAGTATACGCACATGAAGTGATTCTTTCATATTTCATTTGCCTATTGATTATAATTACTGAAATAGATCCGAATAACTAGTTATTGAAAGTGACTATTGTCAAGCAATACAATGCATAACTCATTTAAGCATGAGTACTTTGAATTCAAATATATTCAATTTTGTTAATTATGAAAGTTTGAATTGCGTTTCGTAGCGACACGTTGAATAAAGGCTTTCTAAAGCAATCAATAGCCACAGCTATTGCTTTGGAAAAACCGTATCCAATCAGCAGTATTTTGTTAATTACACACTGGATCTCATGAAACAGTGCGATCAATAAATAAAAAACAATTGCTGTTAATTTCATACTCTGGTACAGCCATGGATTAATATTATTACTTTATGCCTTGCCAAAAACTTTTAATTCCCAGCTAACATTTTGGCGTGGAAATTTTTAAGTCATTTCAGCTGTGGAAAAGCGATGCAAATGGATAAGTGAATGCTAATAATAATTGGTCATTCACAAATTGGATCATGTCTTATGAAAAATTCATTGAATACTAAATGTTAAATACAGAACATCTAACTTTTAATGTACAGCCATCTTGTGAATTCTTTAGCAAACTGTATCCCACAAAACATGGACACATACTGTTAGCTATATTTTTTTATTGTCACGACAAATAAATAACCCAGAAATTCAACAGTTTTGTACGTATCAAACGTGGGCATCATATTGGTAATTGTTAACATAGATTAATTGCAAAATGCAAAACTTGAATATGTTTCTATCTCACAAAATGATTATCTCCTTAAACATATTTCATGCACCGAAGAATAAATTGAATGACTAATATATTCTAAATCTAGATCTAACAGTGGCAGGGAAAAAAATATGGCGAAAAAGTTAAGGACAGAGAAGCCAAGATTTATGATTTCATCATTTGATAAGTCTACATAGCAACAAAAAGTTTTGTGCCAATTGTGCGTGCACAAACGGCGAGTACTAGTACATGATAAATACGAGATCAGCAGTATCACTACATCCATTGATTACACACAAATAGTCTTTAACAATTTATCGTCCATTTTAACTCCCTAAATATAAACACCCGTAGAAAGAAATATTATCTCATTTTAACAAAAATACTCTAAGCAAATTATACGAACGATCGGCTTCTGCTTATGACATTTTTATGGCGATTTTCGTAGAAAACTGACTTTGCCAGAAGTATTCTAGATATTATGGATATCGGTAGAAAAACCAATTTTAAATGGCAATAAAAACGTATCACACATGTGCGAAATGTTAATCTTCTTTTCCCGTTTTCTTCTTCTATTTAGTGAAGACTCCGAAAAAGCATCACAGTGTAAATATATGAGTACGAAGAGGGTTGATCTTTGATTTTTGATTAATTTTGTCCTGAAAATCTAAAACACACAGTTTATAAACATTAAAAACGGGATGAAAATCAAAATTAAAAAATGTTGTTTGTCGTACCAAAGTTGTGACGTCAAACAAATCATTCAATTTTATGAAATGTTCTCAATAAGTTCGTTCTTTGGTTTCCAAAAAAATTGGAGTCACATTCGAGGGCTTGAAATTTCTAGATAAGCAACAAAGATCTAGATTTTAGAATACGAATCAAACGAAACTTTCAACACAAGTGCGATATGCAATTCACAGATGGAGCTTTATCATATTTCCTGTATATACCATATTATCTCCTGCTTTAGCTATCAAGGTCGCGATATTAAGTGGGTTGAATAAAAAATATTTTAATGTTTAAATCTGCATAAATATGCAATTATAAATGGAAAATGCTCATCTCGATTTTTTTTAACCGAAATAATTTTATTCAGTCAAATGTTTCCCTCTGCTTAATTCCAATAAAAATTAAAGTTCAGATTGATAAAACTATTTTTTACTTTTGTCAACTCATCTAACTCATTGAAGAAAATGAACGCTACAGCTCGGTGGTGAAAAAACGCATTCCTTTCTTGAGGTTAAAATGTTTGCCAATGAACTTGCTTTATTATTCTCCACCTCATGAATGTTAGGTTGCACAAAAATTCATATGAATTCTTTCCCAAACGACAAAACACGGTTTATAACATTGGCTCTCGTAACTTACGAATATGGAGAGTACGGCACTCCTATGACTACAAGTTGGTTTCCTTTGGAGTGAATTCTCCACATTCCTTTGTGATAACCTCTGGCATCCAAATCCCAAATTTTGAAGCACTGTAATATACACAAACAGCTATGAGGAACTAGCTATCAATCACCGCCAGCTAATTTTACAATGCTACAAGGGGTACGATTCAAAAAAATATTAGCTAATATTTTCGCAGATTGGAATTTGACTAAAAAACTAGCTTTATTTTCCCGCATATCAGCAAATAGCTTGCAAGCAACTTTTTCTATCAACTAATTCCATTGGAAATTTTTTCCGTAAAACGAAAGTTTTAGTTTTAAACCTACCTTTGCAACTTGAAGCCACGTTTTGAAGTCTCTCAGGTTCTCCATCATGATGTACATAGCGTAAACTTTCCCCTGAAACACAACGAGAGAGAATTTATTTATGTTGTTTTTATAATTGCCCACTTCTCTTCTTTCTCAAAGTCAGAAGTATTTGAACAAAACAGCAATTTCATTCATGGGCTAACTAATAGCCTAAAGAAATATAAAAAGGCAAAAACAGACGGTTCGTGAATTGCAACCTTTTACAATGGTAAGCTAATAAAGTAACCATAAATATTAAAATGCTTACTTTGGTGTCTGGAATAAAATTTTGCTCACAAGGGGATTTACTGTGGTCCAGAACACTAGCATCTGCTAGCAGCTTCTTCAACATGGCTTCATAGTTCTCGTCTTTTAAGCTATAGGAGAAAACATAGATCCAATATCCACTACTATACCGTGTTTCATAATGTCATAAGTGTTTAAAAATGAAAAATGCAAATTTACCTATCAATTTCATGAAGGCGTACACCAAGAGCAGTGTTAAAAGATCGTTTCTTGAAATACACATCTTGAAAATAGGAATTCATGTTGAGTCCTGAAGCTCCAAAATGATAAGTACGAGAAACATCGGGAATGACACATTCTCGACCTTTTCTTATATCAGGCAGTCTCATCCACATGTCCCAGTCCCACATCTGCTCGTCAACACAAAAATTATTAAACACACCTAGTAGATAGGGAGCCACATGAGTGAGCACAATAGCATTGGGGCCTTGGCGTTACGTATGTGCAATCCAATGTCAACTCACTTTCTCAGGAGTGGGCCATTTGGGTTCTAGCTCATTTTTGTACAGACTCTTCTTTAGAATCCATCCTAAGCCTGGCATTGTTTCTACTCGGTACAACAGGGATGTATTGCCAGACGTGTGTTCGTAGCCTTGATCATTCCACGCGGAAACGCAATATAAACTAGGATCCTCTTCCAGGAGTCTCAGGGATTGACTAAAATAACTATAAAAATAAAACCAGAATACATTAATTAGAATGCATCATCATAAATAATTAATGCCCATCATTACACTATCTATGGGGAAAACATTTACGTGAAGAAATCAGGAGACACGTCCAAATCTTCTTCCACAATAATAGCGTATTTAGCATTAGGAAATATATTGAAAGTAGCAGTCAAGGAAGCTTTGTAATGCTGAGAAATTCGAGCATTCCGTGTTCCCAAAGGGGTATGTTGGATTCCACGGAGACCAAATAGACGACTCACAGCCATAGGCTCCTCATAATAACCATCAATAAAAGTTGTCACCATGGCTGGATTTGCACCTTCTGCAGACAGCAGGGATCGAAGCATCCTGTCAAAAAATGCGAACCATGCAGTTTGTATTCTATTATTCCCTTACTCACACATTTATCATCCCGTGGAACAGTCTTTCTAGTTAAGGCTCATCACTTGCCCAACAAGTTGAGCTTTGGTAATAATACTCGTACGCGATAATGCTAGCATGACAGCAGTATAATAGCAAGGATGAGATAACATCAATGGACTTACCTAAACAGATAGTGAGGACGATTGCTCGCAATGACGGCAACTGGCACGTCAAATGTTGAATAGTTCAGGAGCTAGAGTCAGATAAAGAAAATAAATTGTATCTCATGTGAGCATGGAGATGACAACTAGATATTGCACAGGATTGCACTGATCCTGATACCACTAGTACTACTATACACTACAATAATATTAAGAAACAGAAGAGTTTTCGTATAATGTGCCCATCTATTGGATTCAGACTATCTGCACGTTTATTTTGAGAAGGCCGATTAAATAGTGTGAGTAGATTCCATGCATTCAGGTACACATGGGCTCATATTATGAATTCTACAACGTGTAGCAAGGGAGCCATTACAATAATAATAATGTACACATTATGTCAAGAAAAGGCAGTGAAGCCTGATTCTTGAAATTGCGCTCAAATGCATAACTACTGGTCCTGTAGCCCATAAATGGTGAGCCTATAGCCATCTATCACTGCAGAGACTCCCATTATTACTACACTATGGAGCACAGGGTAGACAGACAAAACTACACATGCATATTTCTATCAACATAATACTTTTACTCACAGTGTGCATACTTTATGTTTGCAGTTTGTAATGGCAAGAAATTGAGCACACTGTAAATCTGATTCAATTACGGGAATTACTTATACAATTTCAAATGATTCAATTCAAAAAATGAATTCATACCCCCGGTAATATCCAGCAAAATGTTCAAGAGAAAAATACAACGGGAAACTAAAACAAAACACATAAGAAATGAAGGAAACTCTGGGATATTTGTCATTTACAATACACATACGGGAATGGATATCTGTCACACGTTCAAGACAGCCTTACTACTGGTCTAACAGTCGTCCTTCTGCTACTTATTTTTCTCCCCTTTCACTGGTACATATAATATACACAGTGAGTGAGCACCCTCATATTATGCATTCATGGATGGATGGATTTTTTATTGATCTCTTTGAGGAGAGAGAGAGAAAAACGAGAAGACTTGTGAGAGAAATCGCTACTCCTTTCCTTTTTTAAGTTTTTTTCTCTCTCTTTCTTTTTCTTTATTATTTGGCACTTACAGCGGAAGGCGCTGCTTTGGGAAGGACAAGGGGAGACGGATCTTTGCAACTGCAAACACTCCCATAGCCCTCAATGTGGTTACAGAACTCATTCCTCCTCTCATTGTCCTCCGTTGGTTCCCAGTTGCACTGCATCTCTGCACAGATTTAAACAAAAAAGGTGTGAGTTTAACTTCACTTCCAACCCATTCATTATAAATTCACATTTTGCCATTTAGTACAAGAACGTCATTGCATTACATAAAAGACAGTTAGTTTGCATGAATGGCTATAGAAGGAGGTGATAATGTCAATTTAAGGTTTCCATTGTGGTTTCCAGCGACTGAGAGTATGGATTACGAGATTGAGAGTATCTTTTCTTCTACTTGTTCTTCGTACATGGCACTGTGCAGACTTTACATAGAGAGAGTGGAGCAGGATACATATATGAGTGGCTGGGTTCGATTTATTAGAAGGGAATTTAAAGTGACTAAGAGGAGATGGGATAGAATGGCGCACATGGATCGGGTATGAAAGGAAAAGACAAACGAAGAATAGCTTTAGAATAGGTATTTGAGGATGATGCATATATCTGTAGTCAATGAGCAACCAAAGTGAAGTGACTGGCGCGAATACAAAGTCGACTCATTATTTTTTTCTTCATGAGTGAAGCGTTCTTGTAATTCAAATGACAGAGTGACATGCAAATAATAATTCAATGGAAGTGTCGCCGGTGTCGACACTCAGCATAATATCACACCATAATCTCATTGTTCAATTACCTTGCAAGGACGACAGAGGAACTTGAACTTTCAACGAGATTGGCGCACCCCAGCTATGGAATTCGTTACTTTTACTGTACTCCTCAGCCAAAGCTTTCACACCTTTTGGATGACTTGAATTCCACTTGGTGGTTACCATTGCCCACATGTCACGCCATCCAAGATTTTTGGCTCTAGTTGAGCCCAGGGTGGCAAGGGATTCTCGAGCGTTGCTCTTCATTTGGAATGTACCCTCGTCCTAAAAATAACGAGACATGTTTCAACTTCAAACAAATTGAGCAAACATTACAAATTCCACAGCTTCGCAACAAAACTTAACTAACTGATCTACAAACATTCTTAAATTAACTTACCTTAATAGCAAAAATTAGGATACGACCATCTCCAATCATATTCAGGAACAAAACCATGGCTTCATCTTCATGGGGTGAATACGTATCAAAAGTACGTTGCGCCATCACACTGCCAGAAGCTTGATTTAGTACCAATACATGAATCCCTCGATTCTTGGATGTCTCGCTATCATCCAAAATCTGCAAACCATTAGCAATATGCAAATGCATTTACTGATATCAATCGCGCGGCCACTAAAAGGTAATCAGCGTTTCAAGATCACTCTAACAAACTAATCCACAAATTACAATAACCTTAATTAGTGCACTCCATACTACATTCCAAACCCACTCAAATAATCCAATGGACTCGATTCTCACAGGTACAAACCAAAAACTATGGGCAACTCCTATCCCCCAAGGCAACTAAACAACTAACTTTAATTCAATTAACTAACTAAAATTATCGAATCGGTCAGCACCCAGACTTTAAAATGAAGTTTACTTCATCCCCCACAAATATCAACTGTGAATACTGAAAAATAGACTAGTATATAGCTACACACTTGTTTTTCTTAAAAAAGGTTAGTTCGTAAAAAACCTTACCGTGGCCCCATCCACTGTGACAGCAACCCTGGATTGACTAGAATGAACTTCAATAGTTAGCGAACGAGTTGATCCTTCTGAGCCCATGGAATCTATGTGAGCCCCTTCTGTGTTCCCAGCCGATTTCTTTGCACCTTTTTCCGATGACCTCCATCGACCTCTCCACCATTCTTCAGAACCTACGAAAATACGAAAAGATCAAATAGATGAACGAGTTATAATTCTCGCATACAGAAGATTGAATAGATTTTTTCCATTTAAATAGAATATGAGGGCTTTCAGTCAGTTTATTTTTTAATTAGTTAGTTAGATAGTCAGTCAGTTAAGTGAATGAGCTAAAAGCTATTATGTACAAATTACTTAATCTAACAACTTAACTTCGTAAGTAGCAAGTTTATAAGTACATTAACGGATCATTTGTAAGTTTAAGTTAGTTAGTTAGTTAGTCTGAAAGCAATTTGAGCAATAGAAGTTTTGACTTGTGTCGCAGTATTAGCAGCTTAGGTGTGCGAACATTTAGTGATGGATACACCTGGCCAAAACTATAACTGGTAACAGAGTTATGGATTGATTATAGATGTGACAGTTGGATAACTGGAAGGATTGATAAGAACGTTAAAATGTAATATGGCGCTAGTTAGGGAATCTACCGTATTGAGTGCGTGAGTGTATCAGTCCGTTTAATCGGATTAACGGCTATAAAGGAATCCAGTCCTAGGGTATGTTTGGAAATTTAATCGCATGTGTAAATTGAGTTTAAAGCTTAAACTGTGCTTCAGGGAGTAAAACATTTGTGAAAACGCTTCGATAAATTAGTTAGTTTATAGTTGCAAGGCTTTGAACAGATCTAGCTCAAATAAATGAGATTTTTTGTGATTGCACAGTACGCAAACTTTGGTGAAAGAGAGCCATAAAATGTGATACCATACTGATTACTGATAAATGAGTGTTGAATTAACAAAACTCACATAATAATTTATGTCCTTTTATTTTACGCGACGCGTCCATATCATTTTCATTGCAATGTTAAATCTGTTCCAGACTAAACAACCATATTATCTAAAGTTTCATAGACTTAATTGAATGTATTTATCACTGCCTACATCCTATCAAACAAAATTGAGCAATAATGTGTGTATCTAATTATTTACTGGAATGTTTACATCAGTGCATACCTCCGTAATGAGCTCCTTAGGGTCATAAAAATAAACAATCCGGCGAGTTTTCTTGGCCCACCCAATAATATATCACATATGTAGAATTCACAACGCTCATTTTTCATGCAGTACTGTGCCAACAAGAAAACGAAGAGCGATGAGATAATGTTCCTTCACATGGATAAGCATACAAAAATAAATCTTTCTTCGTACTCCCTGACATTTCTGGTCTCACACTGGTAATAATGCTATCCTACACTATTAACTATAAGTAAGCGATACTTACTGGCCTAGCAAATAGTAAATGGCTAAGATTTGTTTAGTAAATGTGCACTTTGCAATTCACAAGATTGTTTCACTCAAAAAAACAAAAACAGTAACCTTTCATTTCACTGCAATACAATGTTGTTTTAGTTGGAAATATGCATTTTAAACATATCCAGTCTATAGATACCTTGCAGCAAATTACTATGCATGCATTCTATTGACAAACAGAAATGCACTTTATCCATCCAACTTACTCTTTATTATAAACTAATATATTAATGGATCTAAATCTCAACAAATACAATCTTTAACTATTTCATCTTGATTTCACATGAACAACTATACCTATTGACTCTACGCATTTAAACACACCATATGCTCGCCAATCTAAAAGTCTGATTTCGCAGTATAATGACAGCTCAGTTTTTTCTCAATTAGTTAGATAAGCTGGGATTCGACTCAAATACACGAACGGGAGAAATTGATGAGTAACTTACCAGAAACGACGGCAACAGCTGTGGGCAGAAATTGGGAATATTGTTGTTCTAACTGTTGTTGCTGAAACTTGAGTCGTCGTCCTGTTTCCATAATGAAAACAACATTGAGGGCAATAGTGACCAACAGGATCATGACGACGAAACCCTATGGAAAAAGACATTTCATGGTGAGCACAAAGTTAAATAACAAATAATCCCTAAACTCCCAGTACATAAACTATAGCTGGGAATCAAATCAATTTTAAGCTACGCCGTTGCCTTAGAAGTAGAAAAAACCAAACGACTGCGGCTAATTAGTTCCTTCTTTGGCAAGCAACGGTATACTTTGGCAAAACATTGGTTTTTTTGGCAATTATATAGCTAATAGTTTCGAAGATAATAAAACGTATCGATTACGCTCACAATAGTCACATATTCAACAACGAATTCTTTAAGATGAACTGGCAAACATGTAAAGATGATGATTAAATATTAGCCACCACATTTCCTGATATAATAGCAAATTCTGGGAAATCTTGTTTCTAATAGTATTGTGAAAAAATAAAACTGCTGAGGCTGAGCTAGATAGTTAGAGTATCTACTATTTCACGATACAAAAACTCAATACCCATTTATGGCGAAAAGTATGATTCGACAGATTTAAAGCTCATATAATGCTACTTCATTTTTCCTTTTAGAATTTTTACTGTTACTTTTCTCGGTTCAATGAGCTGTCTCATGTCTTTTAAGATGTCATTTATTTCAAGACATGATCAACTCCCTTCGTTTTCACCACTCTAAATCATTCAGTTGAAACAGTGATGAAATTCGTGAAACCATCTTGCTTCCCTTTCACTACTTTACACACGTACAGTGGCAATGATGCTATGCTATGAGTTCTTTGATCATCACATAAACTGGGAAAACCCTAACTACTACTCCCATACTTTCCATCTCATGACTTGAATGAAATGGTAATGAAAACCAACCTGTAGGATTTTCTTGCACAGTCTTCTCCTTGTATTGAAGGAGCGAGCCAAATAAAATCGACGATGGGGAACGAACAGTGTTGGTTGGAAAAGAGCATTACTACTGCGACTAGTATTCTCCATGTTGCTACTAGAAGACTTCAAAGGAAGGAAAAGACGATGACCAAAATGGAAACGAAAAGCCCGAGTTTGCTTTCTGATCTGTAAACTAGCCACTGTACACGTATCGTATCCTGTACCAGGCTCCGTGGATAAGTTGAGTTGTAAGCAACAGTCGACCCTTATTAATATGATTATGAGTTCCAGCAAAGGTTCCTACTACTGTATCCAAAGAAGCCAGTTGACGGTGCTGTTTAGTTGACTAATAAATGCTGCTGCTCCGTTTGGTCAGCTTGGAGATGAAAGAACCTCATCTCGTCAATCTCCATTGCCTACAATCTGAACTCCATCGCTGTTACCCGTTCCATCTGCAATCAAAAACAATCATTCTATGAGAATGGGAAAAATATTTAACAGTGCACATAAATTACACACAGTCTGGAAACTTCACATGATATATACATTGAATAAAATGAAATTTCCTTTTATTATTTTTTCATTTTTTTTATCGCATCAATATAATATGGAATGAGCCAGCCAGGTAGCCTGGAACTTGAATCCTGCCAGTATTTGCTCATTCTCAAAACTGTCAGCATGCGTTTCTACGTAAACACCCGAATGCGATTATAGCAAGAATGAGCATTCTGGGTTTACATTTGAGTAAGGTATAAGTACCTGCTCAAAGCATGTTTTTGTGGCTCACATGTAAAAGTGTACGCATGGCAACCCAAAATGGATAGAATGAAGTGAAAGGAGCTCACAGGGAAGCTTGCTGATTGACACCGACTGCCAGTGCTACCACTATGCTTCTATAGTACATAAGGCGTATTTTGAAAGATATGAATCCAAAAAGGTTTGTTTGCAAGCAACACATGCATGCACAAGGTTGAGTTTCAAGCACACAAAAAAGGAAAGGAAACAAGTTTGTACTCCCAAAACAAATCCACCTAAAGTGGGAACGACAGGGAAAAGGAGAAAGCACACCTTTTCGCAGATTTGATGAAAAGTGTATATTAAGTTTGCTCAAGATGGATTTTTTCCTTTCAACTCCCGATCATGTTCAGCCGAACGTAAAAATCCTGCGGGAGCAGGAATATATACTTCCTCTAAAAACAGTAAGAAACGATGAAATATCACGGGGCTCTAAAAGTACCGAATTGTCTTAATGCTACCAAAAAAACCTAACCTAACTACTACAGCATTAAACTCTTGAATAACAATTCCTTTGTATCATGGTGACTAACTTTTAATTCAGTTTACATACTTCACGGTGAAATCTTATGGTCACGCAGATCAAATGTAGAGACTAGAGTCATCATTATTAAAACCATAAACCGTTTTAACACTGATTACACTAAAAGACTAATTAACTAAAAGTTTACGTCTCATATCCTCAACTATAGTATCAGAGTGCGATCACCAGTATATAGTAGTTATAACCATAGTAGTTATTTCCAATAATTCTTTATTTTTGTTCACAGTTTAAGACGTGCATAACATGGGGATTGGGACAAAAGGAAAGGGAGCAGTTGCCACTCGCAACTAATGATGTCTGTTTAGGAGTCCGTGAAAAAAACGTGGTGGAGGTCTCCTCAAATAGTGCAAAGGTGCGGGAGCGAGGATGTGTACAAGAAAGTCATAATGGGCGCGAGAATCATTATAAGCATCTGTAAACAAAAGAGCTAGAAAGGGTGATGACGGGATCGATATTTTTTGTCATCACCTTAGTTAGAAAAGAGAAAAGCATCTTTGTTAGCTTCCTATAGGAAATTTAAAAGTTATGTAAAACTTTAGTTTTATTCTTTGTGCTCACATCAGGAGCAGCCAAAAGTCTAGCCTACTTGGAGCAGGAAAAAAATAATGCGTGTGTATATATGTGTGGAGCGTCATACATGACCCCACCGAAGACTTAAAATGCACACAGCAAATTGGGTCTGATAGTAATATTGATGGTGATAATAGAGGGTGATAATGGGGAAAACCATTATCGTAAAAGGAAGAAGGTAAGACAAGCCAAAATGGGTGGGTGGCCTGAATGTTAGTAAAAGTTTGCCACTTTGGAACCGTCAATGGTGATAATCGGAAGTCTTTTTGCTAAAGAGAGAACATTCCTTTTGTTTTTTGGCAAAATACCCATGGAACAAAAGAGCACTCACAGTCACTCATTTCATCGCTCCATGTTTTTTCTTCCTCATTGTGTGTATGCAGGCAGTAGTGGAAAACAAACCAACAAACATCTGGTTCTAAACAAAAGGAGCAGCATGGAAGAATTTTATAAGTACCATCACTTCCCTTTAGTTGACGAAATCAATAGCATTTCTAATTGACTTGCTTGCCTGCATACACTGAAAATCAAGTGGCAGGGCAGACTATGAAATCGACTTTCTCTTATTGTTGTCATTTGGAAAGAACATTAGTACTCCGGATAGTTTTTTTCCACAATAGCCACACAAATTGAGGGGTGCAAAACACAAAACTAACCTAGTTAATAAATTAGTTGTGAATGAGCTGTAGTTACATCTCTCATGTTTATTATTTACGACACTCACAGTCAACAGAAGAAACAAAACAAAAGAAACGAGAAAGAAGCAAGCCGTAAAATTAAACGATTACATTTTCCCTCACACATTACCTTGCACACAAATTGAACTAAAATGGAATTTTCTTATTCTCACCATTGTAGGGGGTACAACGCTAGCTAACTCAACCACACTGACTGAAAGTATGTGAACTAAGAAGAATTGATATACTACGTGGTGAAAAATAAATGGGTTCATTTAGTTGGCCATTTCACATTGAAGTATTACTCACTTGTGGCTGATTTATACGGAATTCGTTCTCTCTCTTCATTACGTATGAACACGAGCACATGGTTATTATATACTCAGTCAGTCACATTGAAACGAGCAATACAAGTTCTCCAAAGTGCTCACATGGGGAAAAGCATATGTGAAATGACTTACAGGCTCAGCACATACACACACACACACACACGTAAATGTACATACACACACGCTCATCAGTTCCATTCACTCAATTCGAGTGCCTTTTATATCCAACTTTAATATGGAGATCAAGTTTTTAGAGGGCGTGCAAACACAAAGAATAACCTAGCGGCTCAAAAGCCTTGATTAATCCCCCCAGGCAGTCAACCTGACAATATAAAATCAAGTTTATCATCTTACCTATGGCAATAAAAATTGCATAAAGTATACACACACACACACACACAAACAAACTACAAAATATGTTAAAGCCTTGTTAGCTCTTGCAAATTGTTCCCGTTCCTTACGTGATTGACTCTGAAAAGCAATTTATTTACACCAGAAATTTTTCATCAGCCCAAATATCAGGAAAACACATTATTAACTTTCCTATGAAAACAAAGAACCGTATCTTCTCCTCAATTGTGATTTAGTGAGCTTGCCTTTAAATTGACTGACTGACTACATGGAGAGTGGAAACAACTAACAAACTAACTAACCATTCTATAGCGAGTGTGAGTGAGCAGATATTGGACATAGAGAAGCAACAGTGTAATCGGATGCTATTTGAGCTCTCTTTGTGCAAAAAGGTTCGCATGTCTACCGGATGGAATATTCGAGACCAAAAGATCACAAGTGCTCCATTATTTGTGTGGATATTGTAATTCATACGCGAGAATCAGAGCAAAAAGCAGTTCCACGTCCATCTACTGAACCAAAGCCCACTCACACATTACATTGAAGGGAGCCAGTTGACTACTCCTCTCATCCACTTTTAGTTTGAGTGAATAAAACGAGATTTCATTCGTTTGTTGCAGAACTCATGAAACTAGGCTTCCTTCCTGTTCAACTTGGATAGCCATTTACTATTTATACACGTGGAATGAGCATAGAATGGAAGGCTTCTAAAAGTTAACGTATACATTCGTAAAAGGACAACGGGAACTAAATATAAAGCTTATTTTCCCATGTTGCTGCTCTTGCACTCTCTTTCTTGCTCTCAGCAGACCAAAATGTATCAACCATAACGACATATAGGAAATCCATTGGCATCTGTCTCACGTTCACTCTTGATTGCCAATTCAAAGCTTGCTACAGTTCTTCTGTCATTCCAGTCTGGTCTTCATGGAAAGGATGCGGATTTTTTTTGCCTTCTCAAGTACTGCCTAATGTCTTCCCATCTAATAGTGTTTACCAAAATCAAAGCAGTGTGTATATATACATGGTACACACACTGCACACATTATATCATATCTAGAGGAAGGACAGAGAAACGCGACTTCTGTTCTCTATTTACAGTGGCACAAATATTCGTGAAGAAAAAAGAAACAGAATTTGCCCTCTTGTCAGAGCATAGACATAGACCAACGCATTCTTTTAACTCCAGTTCTCTACACAATCTTTCCACTCTAATATTGAAGCTTTCAAAATGTATGGTCCATTTGGGGAGGATTTATTCAATTTCTGCTTCCTGTTTAGCAAATGCTTCCTACACACCAAAAAAACCCAAGAGTTGTCAGTCTTTATGCACTTGAACTGTAGAACCTAAATAGAATGGAGACTTCTAAAGAAATAAAAAACTCTATAATCTGAAAAAGGCAGAAAAAGCGGTTTTTAAAAGAAATCAATAAGGAACTATACTTGTGTAGTAGAGATCATTGATAAAAATAATGGAAACCTAAAAGGTTCTTCGATCATACTACCAATAACTGGCACTTTGTCAGCACTTTTACAAAAAAAGTAGTCAACTTTTGAATCATCCCACATAATATTTGGCATATAGCTGAAAGTTGCAGTTTAAGTTTTGTAACTCTCTTCTAAAAATGTGCATTAGAGGAAGACAAGTGGCGGCCTGTATTTATCTTGGACAGACACACTTTTCATACATAATCCCAAATTTATTATCCAAGTTAACTTAATGAAATGTACACACTCTAGTTGATTTTTCAACGCCAATTTGACGAGTACAAAAAAGCTTGTTAGGAATAACAAGCTTTGGGAGACTCGGAGACTGAGGTAACTAAATCATAACAAATGCTGATGAGACAGATTCTAAGTCAGTTAGTTATAAACGAAATATGCATTGCCCAAGGAGACCTCGTGTAAGGCATTTTAAAACTCAGCCACAGAGCCAGAGTTTATACACACAAGTGCTTAAGCCAATAGAAACTTCTAATATTATCATAATCTTAATAATACGCAGACAGCTCGTGTACTCGGTAGACAAGGGATCTTAAGATGGCATTTTTAATCAACGCCGATGCTTTTTGAGACGTTTCAACGAAAATCCCTGACTCGGCATTATTATTCCCACTCAAAGAATAGCTTATTAAGAATTCATGGGGAATACTAACTGCCAACCAACTAGAGCTAGCTACTATGGAGAGAACGTCTTCTGAGGTACTCTGTTCATTCAAAATGAAGGCTAAGAAGATCTCTCAAGCTTTGGGTAATAAATTAGTTGGATTACCAGATTCGTTTCCATATACACTGTTCATTGTGAAGGGACCAAGAACCAACCACACAGTGGTGGCTTCTTCCCCTTGTAACCAAAATCTTGCATTCATCTCCACTAGATTAATGGGTAAGCTATAGTTTAACAAGTTACATACATTTTATTCCTCACCCCTAGTTCGTACCATGCGGTTTGATTCGTTAGCAAATATGTAAATGCAAAATCCTATTATCCGTGTGAGTCTATGCACACCAGGTGGATTTATATTTCCCGACCATTTCATTTCCCTCAGTGCAGCAATCTAATAGTTAGTTAGTGATCTCAAGAGAAAAACAATTAGACAAGTGGCACATCTTAATACGGTAGAAAAATTTGTGTGCATTCACTTGACTCAAACATCTGCATATGTATTTACTATTTACAATAGGTAATCTGTTTGAGAGAGAGACTCACTGGAGAGCTCCATATATAGACGTGCAATAACTATTAAGAACAAGAGAAGATGGTGATACGCACTAAGCGTTTTTTCACTCGACTTGGCTCATATTATCAGAAGATACTCATGTGGATGAGAAGTGATTCAGACCGCACATTTTACATGCATGTGACTTCAATAGTTATTAACCATTGAAATTAAGTCAACCTAAGCACTACAGAAGATTTCAAACTCTCTATATATTCTTTTGTAATTACCAGTGGGTTAGTTAAAGTTGCATTATTATTGTATTACTATCATGTACTTTGGCATGCCTTGCCAAGGTTAAGACCCGAGATCCTAGTTAGTGTGTGGGCGGTGGGTGAGTAACTAACTTTTTTTCCTTAGTGAACACACTATTCATCAACATTTACTGCTGTCAGATTGACAAGGTTTAAAATGAGAAAACACCAGGTTTACGTATTCCATCATAGTTAGTTAGTTATTTACTCATACTCACAAGACTAAGACGAAAAAACTAATGATTCTACCTATACACAGTGACAAGAAATGCTCCTTTACTAACTAACCATTACATGAAATTACACTGCAAGTTTAGTTGGAAGCAAAATTAACAAGTTGCTCGTTGTGTGTATCACAAAATTTGAAAAGAACAAACAAATTTTAATTTTAATCTGTCTAAATTCAAAGAATTTCATTAAAGATGTAGTTTTAAATAATTTTTCTTTCTTACATGAATGGAAATAGAGGAGCAGGTTGTTTTTATTCTCTGCTTTTATTTACATGTTGTTGTAATTAGACATGAAAGAAGATACAAACCACTATTTCCCCGTCGGTTTTTACTTTGAAAGCAATGAATAGCTTACATTAGTTCCTTCTCACATTTCCTGCTACATGCCAATAATATCTTCTACTCATGGAAGCTTGTTCTTTTTCCCAAAGCCTTTCAGCACTGTACACACAATATGTCTGGCTATTGAGTGCATAAAGAAATGCTTGTTCCCTTTGTTACCATATAAATAAATCCGATTGCCTTACAAAAAGAGAGCAAAATAATGGGGACTCCTTAAGAATGGCCAGCTACTATTACGAATGGAGAGAGCGATGGACTGGCAAGTTTGCTTAAAAGTTCACTTGAAAGCCTTGTTTTTCCCTTGGACACACAATAATTCAATTTCCACTGAATCCTTATTAAATGAATGGTCGACCCCGATTGGCCTCACAAAGCTGCTCAACATTAAGTTCCCATCACTCCTTCCTAACTATAACTAACTAACAGTAGCTGTACAAAAGATGAGCAGATTATACATTGATGGGGATGAAGGAGCTTAATAAGACTTGAATGGATGGATAGTCAATGAATAGAATAGTGGTTCTATGAGCGGTTATGGCATGTACAAAAGTCAAGAATTCACTCAACCAGCTAACTATAACTAACTAACCAAATGTAATTTGCATCAAGTTTGATGATATTGTACTGAGCTCTAGCAATCTGGACTCATCTATTACATGTCTTCATGTGTTCATAACATACCCAGACATGGCCATTAAGTCAAGGGTCAATGGGTTTTTAAAAGATTCAGAATCACAAAATATTGCTCACGACTAAATATGGAAAAGTTTCCCCCCTCTGAACAATGAACAATCCTGTTTGAGTTGCTCAATTTTCCTCTGTTGCTACGTGCAAACTAATGTTGCAGTATTCCCAGTAAAAATGTATACAAAAGGATGGCTAGTTAGTATGTGAGTTGAAGAGCGATGCTCATTCACAGATATTCAGGGTATCTATCACTAATTACTCTTGTGATTATCACTGCTTTCTGAAAATCAGAGATCCCCTTCAACACATGCTCCCATTCAAAGCCAATATAACGGAAATTGATGAAAAGATTCAGAACTTACAACAAAATGATGGGAAGTTTTCATTTTATGCATTACAAAAGAGTTCATTAGGAGTTGGCCAGCAAAAAATGAAGACTCAATACGCTTTCATCTCACCGGTTTTAACATATTGGGCTGCAAAACTTTTCCCTTCAGCAACTTCAGCTATTTTTTTCTAAAACTTATGCTAGATTTTAGTTAGTAAGTTTTGAAGCTTTGTACTTTTTTCTCAGAAAAATCTTTTGCTTCTTTTTCTCCGAACATTATATTTTATCAAGGCAACTAGATCAGGATAAAAACACGGATTGAAATTTGTGCGAGTTGCACAAAAATTTTTCACTGTTTATTTCGAACTAACTTTCATTGTATAGCTGAAGAGAAGAGCAACTAATTCCATATTTTTAACGTGCATTTCATGAACTTTTTTGTCTAGCCTGAAAACCCGACAGGCCCAAAAAATGTCTCTACGGCGCATAAATAACGAAATGTTGTAAATTCGAGAATAAACTTGAGGCAATAATTCAACTCATTTACAACAATGTAATTTGAGTAGCTAGGAAAATTAGAAACCATTACTTAACATTGCTAAACACTCTTGAAATTCTTCTCCTTTTATTCCTTGCACACTACATTATCCACATATTCATGTTAACTAAAACCACGAAAAAAGTTAACTGCAGAGAGTCTAGCCAAGAAAACATGTTTGGAACATAATAGAAATGCGGACTGAACGATAAGAAATTTCCATCATAAACTCTGAACATGAGAATACAACGATAGAGTTTTTTCTTACAGCAGGGTGCTTTTTCGTGCAATAAATGTTTCTTTCTCACTGATCAGACTCACTCACAGCAGGAGTAACCAAAAGACATTCCATCTAACTATGATGACTGGATCCTTTGTCCATTCTATGCAGAAACGAATTTAAAAGCATCCTTTTCCCAAGAATCATAGAAGCAAATGATTCAAGTTGCACGCGCACATCGAGAAAAAAAATGCACATATATTTACGATTCACTCTGTTAATATAATTCAGAATCAGTAAATGTCATGCTAACTATAAAACACATGTGCATAGCTTAAACTCTAATCCTAGTTACGTTATCAGGCGCAGT
>Ga0210040_10004168_pt1 | contig 19032 bp, 21 predicted proteins | sample CryGeyCG12114_NA_FD_185462 | JGI IMG/M metagenome (GOLD analysis project Ga0210040, IMG submission 185462) | Groundwater microbial communities from aquifer - Crystal Geyser CG19_WC_8/21/14_NA (SPAdes) (version 2) | ecosystem: Environmental > Aquatic > Deep subsurface > Groundwater | place: USA...
ACCTCGCGCTTGCGGGACTCGCGCTCCTCGCCGTCGCGATCGCCGCCGTGATCGTCTGGACCGCGGTTGCCGGTTAACCGTCAGACGCGATCGTCGCGGCGCGCTTCCCCGGCACGCTTGAACGCGCGTGAGAGCAGGAGAAGATCGACAGCCATCGCCACTGCAGCACCCAACGCATAACCGATGAAGTCGGTCGGCACGAAAGTCGTGCCGAACACCAACGCCGCCGGCGCGAATGCGGCTGCGAGCATGGCCGGTAGAGGGGTCAGTTGAGCGAGCTCGATCAGCGTGGAGAGACCGAACGCAGCCAGCGCAGCAGTGAGCGGCCGAAGCGTCGGCGCCGAGAAGACGATCAGGCAGTGAAGCAGGACCGTGTAGAGGGCGCCTCCGGCAAGGTCGCCGACCACGCCGGGCAACGCTCGTGAGGCGAGACCGACGATCAGAACAACGAGGGCGAGCATCGCGATACGGATTCTGCTCCGCCTCGGCGTCCGAGCCGCGTCTGCCGTCATAGCGTCGAAGCTATCCCGCACCTCGAGCGACCCGGCCCCTGCTGGCGGCGAGCCGGGAGACGCGGGAGCCGCGTGCGACGAAGCGCGGTGTTAGTGTGCACGCATGCGGTGGGGGCGCGCGTATTTCGCCGTGCAAGCGGCAGCGGGCGCCGGCTGGTGGGTCGCTGTTCTTCTTGTGCCATTCGTGCGCTCGGCGACTCTCGGCAGCCTCGAACCGATCCCGATAGCGGTCCTCGACATACCGCTCTTCGTCGGCGCCTCCGCCGTCGCAGCGTTCGGCGTGCGCATCGCCGCCCTGGTAGCAACCGGTTGGTCCGTCCTCGTCACGATCGCTCTCGCGTCGTACGCGACGGGGAATCGTCCTCTTACTCGTGGCCAGCGCACTCGGTATCTGGTCGGCGGTGACGATGTCGGCCATCGGACACGGAACGCCGCTTCCCGCCGCGATGCCGAATCGTCTCGTCATCGCCGGGCCCTACCGCTATGTCCGCAATCCGATGGCCGTTGCCAGCATCGTGCAGGGCGCCGCGGTTGGTCTGCTCCTGACGTCCTGGATGGTGGTCGCCTACGCGATCGCAGGAGCGATGCTGTGGAACTTCGGGGTGCGGCCGCACGAAGAGGCCGATCTCGAGCAGCGATTCGGGAACACCTTCCGGCGCTACCGCGACACCATCCGGTGCTGGACTCCGCGTTTCACCGCTCAGACAGCGAGCGAGCGCGACCCAGCGAGCTGAGAAGCAGTACGCCGGTCAGTACCTCCCACACGGTGATCGTGTAGACGGCCGCGCGTTCCCACACCCCGTCAGGCAGGATGTCGAAGTCGACCGACCCCCCATCCGCCATGAGCATCGCGAGCGCCGCGATCCCGATGACACCGAGCGCGACACTCACGACGATGTAGGCGCGCGACGCGCCGATGTGCCGGGAGCCGATACCGCCCGCGATCAACGCGAGGTTCCCCCCGACGATGGCCATCCCCGCACCGACCACATGTAGCGACCCTGCTGGGAGCGGCGTGGTCTCGGGCACGAATCCGACGAGAGAGACGCCGATGCAGTGGATCCCGGCGAAGACGATGAAGAGCACCGTGACCACGTGCCGACGTGCTCCGGCAGGGACGGCACGCGTCACGACCAATGCGGCGGCAAGATACAGCAGCCCCTTCACCACGAAGGCCGTGTTCATCACGGCGTGCAGCGGCGAATCGACGGCTCGGCCCTGATACGAGCCGACCACCGGCGCGCCGAGGTCGCTGATGTAGTTCGTGGCGTAGCTGTATCCGGGGAAGACAGAAGCGGCGATCGCCTCACCGCCCACGTAGACAGCAGCCGCGAGAATCCACAGAACCGCCGTCACCGCGGCGGGGCTCAGGCGCAGGTTTCGGCCCGATCGCGCTTCGACGGTGCGCTCAGCGACCACGCTTGGAGCTGGTGCCCTTGCCACCGTTCTTGCGGTTGCGGAAGAAGCGGATGGCGAAAGGCAGGATGACGGGCAGGTAGCGGAACAGCAGTCGCATGGGGACTCTTTCGTTCGTGCGCAGGATGGGCCGAGAGCAGGCAGCGCGCTGACTTATAGCGGGCACCCGAGCCTAGATGTCCCTGCTTCAAGACCCCGGAGAGACCGCTGCCTCGTTCCTGGTCGCCATCGATGCCAGAGGTGCTGCGGCTGCGTGGTGGCGGCGGCGGAACAGTGTCACGACTGCAGCGACCCAGAGTCCGGCCGCGATGAACGGGGACATCTCGCCGAGGGAATCCGCCCACGCGCCGACGGGGTTGGCGAGCCCGACCCGGTCGATGAGCCATCCCACGGCCGCCACGGTGGTGACCGCTGCGGCGGTGATTCGGAGCGGTCGGTAGACCCGAGTGCGGGCCAGCACCAGCAGCGGCGGCAGCACGAGGGCGACGACCGCGAGCTGCATGATCTCGATACCGAGGTTGAAGCCGAGGAGGCTGAGGCCCAGCTGGACACCCGAGAGACTGAGCGACGACAGCGTGGTCGAAAACGCCATGCCGTGCACGAGCCCGAACAGTCCGGCGATGAGAGGTTCCCGTCCCGGGAAGATCGGTCGGATGGCGTGCGCGGCCGCGATGATGATGCTCACCGCGATGAGTGCTTCCACGGGGGCCTGCGGCACGGGCAGACCGAGCGCGCCGAGAGCGAGGGTGACCGAATGTCCGATCGTGAAGGCGATCGTGATGGCGGCGATGCCGCGAACGGCTCGCCTCGTGGGGGCGACGCCCGTCCACCTGCGCGAAATGGCCAGAAGCGGCGCAGGCAGCAGAAGGGTCAGCAGGAAGAGCTGGTGGTCGGTGCCCTCGGCGATGTGCGAGACACCGAGCGTGACCATGCCGATGAAGCCCTGCCAGGCGCTTCCGCTGTCGAGGCTGACGGTGAGGGGAGGTATTTCTCCGGTCACCGTGTCGACCGTGATCGTGCCGAGTGAGCGCGACGATTCGAGCTCGCCGGTCTCCCAGTCGCTGTGCAGAATGGCGAACACGTCGGCGGTGACGACCTGGTGGATGATCGCGTCGTAATCGAGCGTGAAGGCGCGTGGGCTTACGCCGGTCGGCGGGGTGATGGTGGCTTCGGCGGTGACTGCTTCGAATGGTGTGCTGCCCCACTGCTCCGTCTCGGTCGAACCGATATCGGCGATCGAGACCGTCCAATCCCCCGCGTCCGAAGTGACGGCGAAGTGTTCCTCCAGGTACTCGGTGATTGCCGCTTCGTCGCTATCCGACAGTCCGGCGGACGTCAGGTCGATGCCGCTCGCCGTGGCCAGATCGGTCTCGGGCAGGGTGAGCGTGGCGGTCACGTAGCTCTCGTGAACATCCAGCTCGATGGTGGTGGACGGTACGACGTGCGCCTCGGCCGGTGCGGCGACCACGAAGGTCGCCGCACCGATCAAAGCGATCGCCGCACCCGCGAGAATGCGGCGGCGCATCAGGAGGTCAGCCCGCCATAGTCGTTGGTCTTGTCGCGCCATACCGCGTGCGGGTGCGCGCCGTCGAGCACGATGCCGCCCTGCTGGGAGAACTCGATCCACACCGAAGGCCCGTCGATACGGATGTAGTCACCGATCTCCGTCATGTTCGTCGTTCCCGAGAAGGCGATGTAGGTGTCGTCGAGCTCGCTCTCGTACTCGGCGAGAATCGCGGCGGCACTCGCGTCGTCGACATCATCCACGTAGGTGTTGATGGCAGCGAGCAGCAGGTCCTTCTGCTCATCAGTGAGGTCCGAGCCTTTCAAACCCTCGGAGGTCTCGGGGAAGGCCCAGTCTTCGCCCGGTCCGAGAAGCAGGTCGTTGAACGACGAGGACAGCGTGGCCGCACTCAGCTGGTCGGCGCTGAGAGAGGCGAGCAGCGCGGCGAAAGCCTCCTGTTCCTGCTGTTCTGCAACGACCGTGTCACCGTCGACCTCCACCGTGGTGAAGGGCTCGATTCCGCGGAAAGAGGGGGTCGCTCCGGCGAGCACTCCGTCGGTGTAGGTGTTCGAGAGCGCGAGGTGGTGGCCACCGAACTGGAGCTCCCACGTGCCGGTGTCAGAGGGCTCACCGAGGAAGGCGATGAAGAACTGGCCTTCGCCGTAGGCGTCTCCGCCGCCGTTGTCGGCGAGATAGTTATCGGCTTCCAGATGCTGGATGATCTCGTCGAAGCCTTCGTTCTCGCTGCTGCCGGTCACGGCCGCGAGGAGATTCTCGAGGGCGGTCCACTGTTCGTCGGTCAACGAGTCGGTCTGCAAGCCGATGCGTCCCGAGCCGGAATTCGCCCCGGGACCGTTGGCGAGCAAGTCGTTGGGGAAGTTCGACCAGTTGGATGCGTTCGCGAACGTGTAGTCCTGCGACAGCGCCTCCAGCTGCTCGGAGTCGAGCGTGGCCATGAACGCTGCGGCGAGAGTGACCACGTCGGCGTCCGCGCTTGCCGCCGTAGCGGTGGAGTCGGGGGTGACCGTCGAGCTTTCCGAAGACGAGCTTGCGATCGAGTCCTCGGACGGGCTGCAGCCTGCCAATACGAGAGCGACGGCGGCGGCAGAGCCGATGACGGAGAAGGCCGACGCGCGAGCACGGCTGTTGAACTGGATGCGATTCATGAGAGCAGCCAAACTCTCCGCTCCATACCGATCCACTGCGTGGCCTATGGATTTCCCCTACGCGGCGCGCTTCCCGGCGGGTGGACGCGACCTGTTCGCAACGCGAACATCGCCGCGTGGCGCTTCTCGCTTCATCGTTCGAGGGATGGCATGCTCTTCACAACGGCCCTTCCGGGGGGAAGGAAGCCGATTCTTACGCTTTGGGGAAAAAGCGTGACTCCGGGGACAGCCCGGAATCAAGGGGAAGAACGCGGGGGCGTTCTTCCCCTTATCTCTTCTCTCGAACGACTCGCTACCGCGCAGCGGTCGCCTTGCCCGACCGAGACAGCGTCCGGAAGTGCCGCTCAGTCAACGTGAGCGTGACAGTGTTTCCGCTGATCGACGCGATCTCGAATTCGAAACGCTTCGCAAGGGCGAGCGAGGAGGCGTTGCTCTCATCGATTTCAGCGAACACGATTTGAACCCCGACGGTGTCGAAGGCGAATTTCAGCATCGCCTCGGCCGCCTCAGCCGCGAGTCCCCTGCCCATGAACTGCGGGCGCAGGATCCATCCGACCTCCGCGCTTCGTGTTGCCGCGCGCACAGAACGTAGATGCAGTGAGACGTCGCCGGCAAGCTCACCGTCGAGCTCGATCGCGAGCGCCATGAAGTCGTCCGCCTGCCAGAGAAGCGTGTGTCTCGTGCGCGCGCGAAGATGCTGACGAGCGGCCCGCCGGCTGCGAACGGGCCAATTCAGATAGCTGACCGCCTCGCAGTCGCGATGCAGGGCATACCACGCCTCGGCGTCGGCGGCGGTGAGTCGATGCGGGCGAAGAGTCGCCCGCTCCGTGCGAATGGTCGGAGCTGTGACGGGCGCATCGAGTCGCGGCCCTCGGAAAGCGCGTGGTCGACGTCTGAATGTGATCGGCATGCGGCCCCCATCTCCTCTTCTGCACAACGACTGGTCCGCCGCCGGGAACTCGTCGATTCGATCGTCTTCGAACGCTTCGCTTCGAGGATTGAGGCGGCGAAAAGTATGCGGGCCGGACAGGCAGCTCTCGCCGCTGCCGGTCCTTCAGCATAAAAGGTGACCCGCGTCATCACCCGCACGGTCCTCGGCTCGGCGGACTCATTCGCGGAAGTCGCTCGCAGGCGACGAAGATGCGGCCCTGACCATGCAGCGGAGGGCGCCGGTCAGGGCCGCCAGGGTCGGGCGGCGCGAGGGGGAACTCGTTCGCGGCCCGACAGTCGGATGGCAGCGCGTATGCCCTCACTGTGCATGCTGGCAGCGGCGCTCGGCGGCGAACCACAACTCTCCCTTGCAACGGGCTCACCTCAGGACGAGTCAATCGGAGGCGCAGCCACCTTTCGATCCCCAGAACGGGGCTATCCCGGACGTGAACTCGTGGGGAACAGGTGGGACGCGCGCCTCTTCCGCCGTGTCAGCGCGCCGCAGAGCGGCTTCGGTGGCGACCCAGCCGATATGAAGTCGCTATGTAGTAATGCGTGGCGTATCCACGTTCGTCCGGTGATCCCATACTCTGCTGTTCCGGCGCCGCGTACGCCGTGACCGAAGACGCCGACTGCGCCTGACGAAGGGATCCCGTATGAGCCAGGCCTCCCGTCGTGCGCCTGAGGAGTCGCCGCCGCCCCTAGCCCGTCATGGTCGTCTCCGCCGATCGAGCGTTACCCGCGCCATCTTCAAGCTCATCGGCATCACCACTGCAGTCGCACTGGTGAGCATGGGCTCGATAGCGGCGATCGCCGCATGGGACCTGACCCGTCAGATCGACACGGTCGACATTTCAGCCGACGTCGCGGGACCGATTCCCGAGATCGGCGCATACTCCGGCGGATTCAACATGCTTCTCGTCGGCAGCGACAGCCGCGCCGATTCCGTCTATTCGTACGGTGAGGATGACGGAACCGAGCTGAACGACGTCAACATCCTGTTGCACGTCTCGGACGATCACAGCAACGCCGTCGCCATCAGCTTTCCGCGTGACCTGCAGGTTCCGATCCCCGAATGCTCCGACGGTGACGGCGGAACCAACGGGCCCGCCTACTCGGAGAAGCTCAACACGGCCCTCATGACCGGCGGCGGCCTCGAGAAAGACGGCCTGTCCTGTGTCGTCGAGACGATCTCCGATCTCACTGGTCTTTCGATCCCGTTCGCCGCATCCGTCACTTTCGACGGCGTGATCGAGATGTCGAACGCGATCGGCGGAGTCGACGTCTGCATCGCCACCCACCTCCAGGACGAGAACACCGAGCTCGATCTCCTACCCGGCACCCACACCCTTCAGGGCGTCGATGCCCTGAAGTTCCTGCGCACTCGTCACGGAGTGGGCACCGGGAGCGACCTGACGCGGATCAGCTCGCAGCAGGTCTTCCTGTCATCACTGGTGCGCAAAGTGAAAAGCTCCGGAACGCTGTCGGACATCAGCAAGATGTACGGGCTGGCCGGCGCGGCGGTCCGCAACATGAAGTTCTCGTCCTCGCTGAACAGCATCGATCAGCTCGTTTCGATCGCCCGTGCACTTCAGCCGATCGATCTCGCCAACATCGTCTTCGTCCAATATCCGAGTACCGACGAGGGCAACGACCTCGTCCCGATCGAGTATTCGGCTCAGGTCCTCATGGATGCCATCAGCGCCGACCAACCCGTCATCGTTCAGCCGCCAGCGGACGACGAGGTGACGGGCTCGGTCGCCGACCCCAACGCCGCGCAGGCGGAGCAGCTGGCTCCCGAGGTGCCCGAAGAGAGCACCGCGCCGGTCGACGGCGAGGACGCTGCCGTCGAAACCGAGCCGACTCCCGATGCAGCGGTGACCCTCCCCGAAGGGGTGAAGGGACAGAGCGCAGCTGAGACCCGCTGCACAGTCGGGCTAACGCTCGACGAACAGGGCTGACGGCCGCCGATTCGCCCTTGCTGCGGTCACTCGTAGGCTTTCCAGCCTCCGCCCATACGGTGACGGGATGCGATCCTCGGCACGGAAGCTCGGGCTCGTCGCCCTCCTCGTCACGGTTGCGACCGCAGGGTGCGTCTCGGGAGAGCAGCAGACTCCTTCACCCACCCGTGACGCCGCGGCGCCCGTTGAACTGCGGGTGCCCTCGGACCCGCTGACGGTCGTTTCGGACCAGGGCGCAGATGTACAGGCTGTGGCCGTGAGTTCTGCGTTGTTCGAGTCGTCGCCCGTGGTGGCTCTGCTCGCGGACGACGCAGCCGACGCCCGTCTTGCAGCGGCGTCAGCGGCGGTCACGCTCGGGGTTCCGCTGCTCGAGCTCGACGACGACCCCGAACTCGTCAACGCGGAGATCGCCCGGCTCGGCGCGCAACAAGTCCTGGCCTGGGGCGACGCGGGTACGTCCGTGCCGGACGGCCTCGAGATCATCCAGAGCGGCACGTCCGCCGAGTCGCTGTCCGACGCGCTCGGCGTCGAGCTCGAAGCGCGCGCGTTCGACGGCGACCCGCTCGACGCCGTCATCTCGCTGGAGCGCGGAGGCGGCACAGTTCTCGAGCCCGGAACTGTCCCGTCCCCGTCCGCCTCCTCCGCCGGCGAGGATGGCGAGTCGCATTCGTCCGATCCGGACGCCGATGCGACCTTGGTCGAAGTCACGCCAGGAGAGGCGGCGACGGGCGTCGTGGCGCTCCTCACCGACGAGGAAGACACACTGGCCGCCGCCGCCACGGTCCGCGCCGCCGGTGCTCGCGCTGTCGCGCTTCCCGTAGACAATCCCGACCCGGAGCGCTCCCCCGAGGCGATCACCGCCTTGCACGAGGATCAGACGGTCGCGACCCTCGCCGTCGGTACGGCCTTCGCGGATGTCGAGTCGCTGGACTGGCGAGTGCGCAGCGCGAGCAGCGGCTGGCAGCTCGCAGGAGGCGGGCAGCAGCTTTTCCCCGACCACATGGCCGTCGCGATCTATGGAACCCCGGGAGCGCCGGTGCTCGGTGTGCTCGGTGAGCAGGACCTCGGCGCCAGCATCGAGCGCGCTCGATCCTTCGCCGAACCGTACGAGGCACTCACCGACAAGACCGTACTTCCGGCGTTCGAGATCATCACCACGGTGGCCTCGGGATCCGCGGGAAGCGACGGCGACTACTCCAACGAGATCGACCCCGAATCACTGCGACCGTGGATCGAGGAGGCCGGACGTCAGGGTGTGTACGTGATCCTCGATCTGCAGCCGGGACTCAGCGACTTCGTCAGCCAAGCCCGCGAATACGAGTCTCTTCTCCGATACCCGTGGGTCGGACTCGCGGTCGACCCCGAGTGGCGGCTGAAGCCGGGCGAACGACACCTCGCGGTGATCGGCGATGTCGGTGCCGACGAGGTGAACGCCCTCGCCGACTACCTCGCCGAACTGGTCGACTCCGAGAGCCTGCCGCCGAAGCTGTTCGTGCTGCATCAATTCCGGAACGACATGCTCCCCGACCGCGACCGGATCGTCACCGACCGGCCGGAATTGACGATGCTCGTGCATGTCGACGGACAAGGCACGCAGCCGGGAAAACAAGCCACCTGGAGGACCCTCCGTGAAGGCGCGACCATCGACTACTGGGGGTGGAAGAACTTCCTCGACGAGGACACTCCCCCACTCACGCCGGAACAGACGATGGCGGAGGTCGCCCCGCAACCCGACCTCATCACCTACCAGTAGGCCGCGAGCGCCGACAGAACTCGGCGCTTGCAGGATCATTCGCCGATGACTCGCTGACGTTCAGGGGAAGGAGCAGGCATGCACGGCAAAGAGACGACATCTCCCGCAGCAGCCTTCCGTGATTGGACGATGAATCAGGCGCTGCCGCTATGGGCGTCCGAGGGCTACGACGACGCGTCTCAGCTTTTCGAGGAACAGCTCACTTTCGCGGGCGAGCCGGTGCGAACGGTGCCGCGCCGCGTCATGGTTCAGGCTCGCCAGATCAGCGTCTACTCGCTCGCCGCGAGACGTGGCTGGTTCGACTCCAGCGACCTCGCCCTTGAGACGGGATCGAGCATGATCGAGCACTATTGGGCTGCCGATGGTCGTCCCGGGTGGGTCTTCTCGCTGAACCGTGATGGGACGGTTCACGACGGCAAACGCGACCTCTACGCACACGCCTTCGTCCTGTTCGCGCTGGCCGGCCTGCTGAAACTCGAGCCGGGCGAGTCCCGCCTTCTCCGAGCCGTGGAGGAAACGGTCGCTGTGCTCGATACCGCATTCGCGGACCCGCGACACGGTGGGTTCTGGGACTGTCTGCCGCGACCCGACGCGCTGCGTCGCCAGAACCCCCACATGCATCTGCTCGAAGCCTGGCTCGAGCTGTTCGAGGCGACGGGAGAAACTCGCTACCTGGCGCGCGCCGACGCCTTGGTGGGCCTCGCTCGCGCGCACTTCGTCGACCCGGCTTCAGGCGCACTGCGCGAGTTCTACCACGACGACTGGAGTGTCTATCCTTCCGCGGGAGAGGGCGCGGTGGAACCCGGTCATCAGCTGGAGTGGGCCTGGTTGCTGCGGCGCTACCGCTCTCTCGGCGGCGAACAAGACCTGCCTGTCGAAGCCCTGGTCACCTCGGCACTCCGACACGGCGTCGATCCGGTTTCGGGGCGGATCCTCGATGAGGTCGGCGAAGACGGCGTCGCCCTCAACCGTTCCAGTCGTAGCTGGCCTTACTGCGAGGCGATCAAGAGCCTGTCCGTCGAAAGCGCCATGGGCACCGCCGATCATCATCAGTTGATCGATGCGCTGTGGCTGCGTCTTTCGAACAGCTACTGCCTTCCAGAACTAGGCGGCGGGTGGATCGATCGCTTAGACGACGCCGACGAGCCGCTCAGCGGTGTGATGCCCGCGAGCACCCTCTATCACTTGATGTTCGCCCTCTCCGAATGGGAGCGATCCGTGGACGGGTCGACTTGAGGGTTCATCCGATAGGTCGCACTACGAGCTCTTTGCGAAACTCCTTCACCAGACACGTAGCCCGCTCCCTCCGGACCAGCGAAAGTGACATTAGATCAGGCGAAACAGTCGTAAGGTAGGCTCGATCGGATGTTATGGGTAATTGTCATCCTGCTCGTCATCTGGCTTCTCGTGTCCGTTCTCGGGTTCGTGATCGAAGGGCTGTTCTGGCTCGCCGTCATCGGCATCGTGCTGTTCATCGCCACCGCGGTGTGGGGCTGGCTGAAGCGGAAAGCCCGCAGCTAGCCGGAGCCGCACAACGAAGAGTCGCTGCTAACCCGGCGGCTCTTCGCTATTCGATGCCTCATACGCCCCTCGGAATGTCAGCCTCCGGTCGCTGCTGGCGGAGACACTCGGATGAGCGGCGCTCCTCCCTCCGTTCCTACCGAGACCACGAACTCGCGGTCGCCGATCCAAACGAAGCCGTTCAGATTGCAGAGAAACGGCAATGTCGTCCGTCCAGTCGCCGACTCCAGAGTCAAGCGGTCGGCGTTTTCCGACAGGGCGGAGGCGGCGCAATCGTGCTCGTCGATGAGTTGACGGGCCTCATTGGTTCCGCCCGCGATGAAGCTCGACACTTCTGCGTCTGAGGTCGCTTTTCCGGACCATGCCACGGTGCCGTTAGCCGTCACTGAGACCGCTGGCCTCTCGGCTGGCACGGATTCTCGTGACCGGACGACACCATCCGCAGCTATCACGACGCGTTCGTTCGCTGTCGCGACGTAGATGTCGCCTTCCGAATCGAGGTCGAGGGCGACGGGCGCAGTCCCTTCCATCTTCGGGACGACCTCGATCGGATCGACGTTGGAATCGATCGGGATCTTCTCGATCGTGAAGGTGGCCTCGCGCGGGGTGAAGGCAACGAAATACACGTATCCGTCGAACACCGCGATGTCGCCGATCATCCGGTTGTCGGCGTGCAGCTCGCGATCCGTCTTCGTTTCGGTGTCGAACAGAATGATGTACTCGCCGCTCGATATCGCCGGCCAGTACAGACCGACGAGCGCGATCTCGGTCGGAGTGACAGCAGCAGCCGGTCCTACGGCATATGACCGGAAGTGATTGAAACGACTGACCGCTGAACCGCTTCCGTCGATGTGCAGCCAGGAATCACTGGAGATGCCCCAGAACCCGCCGTTGGTATCGCTGACGAGGTCCATCGGATACGTGACGTCGATCGCATTCGTGCGCGCCTCACCATCGAGGCTGTTGTGATAGCTGATCGGCTCGAGCACCCACGCATCGTCCGGAGGCTGCGGTGCGCAGCCGGCGGCAGACAAGGTGAGCATCATCGCAGTGGCGGCGGCAGCGGCGATTCGACGTCGACGACTCATCGCTTCGAACCGTAGACCACGGCTGCGACAGCAGTCATGCGCCAGGTGAAAGTCTTCACGATTCGTGACAGTGCAGGGTTTCGTCGGCGATCAACGACCCGAGCCGTCGTAAAGGCCGTACCCTCAGGACACAGGGTCACAGTGGCTCTCCACGAAGGGCATTCCCCATGGGCGAACAGACCGTACGCAAGACCGGCAACAAGACAGCGCCGTCCAAGACGCTGAAAGAGAAGCGGATGGCGAAGGCCGACAAGAAGGCCAGCAACGACCGAATCAACAACACCGACGCGGTCAGCAACGCGAAGAAGCGCTGACATACGAAAGCTTCCCGTCGGGACACGAAACGCGTCCTCTCCCCTCAGCGGAGAGGACGCGTTCTTGTTGCGAGACCAGAGCGGCACGGTCGCTACGTCTACTCATGAGCTGTCATTCTGCGCCGAGGAAATCTTGATCTCCCAGGCCGTCACGGCAACGGTTGAGCCTTCGGTGATGTCGAGGGAGACGGGCCAGGAACCTCGTGTGGCTCCCGGATAGGGCGCCGCGAACAGAGTCGAGGCGACGAGCGCATCTGCCGTCGGATTGCTGCTCCAGCCCAGTCGGGCGATGGCGGAACCGCCCGCAGGGATCTCGATCCGCGCGGGCCCCGCATCCGTGGTGAGGAATGATCCGCTGTGTTCGATCTCGACGGAAAGCTCATTGCCGTTCTGGTCCGCGAATGCGATGTCGATGTATCCCTGCACGACACAAGGGGTCTCGGAGAAGTTCATCAGGTCGATGGAGAGGACGCGATGCCCGGTGGCGGCGTCAGCACTGCCGAGCAGCAGCATCGCCTGCTCAGGGGTGCACCAGTCCTCTTGTCTGTTCGGGTCAGCCGGCGCCACTGTCGCGAGCGGGCTTCCTTCTGCATAGGGATCGGGCAGGGCACCGGATTCCTCGGTGTGCCCCTCAGCGACGGCTTCGGCCTGGACTGCGGCGGTGTAGGCCGCACGCTGCCCTCCCACACCGACCGCGATCAGGGCGACCAGGCCGAGTGCCGTCGCAGTCACCGGCAGCCACGGCGTCGATCTCCCGGTCCTGCTTGCGGCGGATTCATGAGCTCGAGCTGCGATGACGGCGGGGATCCATCCCTGCACCAGCCCCCAGTAGGCGCCGATCGCGGCGTGATCACCGAGCCCGTTGAGAGCCGTCTGCAATCTCGACGGCGGCCACGAGCTCAGAATCGTCGCAACGTCAGCCGCGAAACCGACCGCCGTTCCGGCAGCGACGATCGCGAACCACACCGTGATGATGGCCGCCCGTCGCGTCTGCGATCCAACCGATAACAGTGAGAGCGCGGCGGCGCCGGCTGCGACGCTCACCACTCCGGTCAAGGCGAACAGAGCGCCCCACACCGGCGGCCAGGCCCGAACATTGGTGAAGATCGTTGGTGGGAAGACCGCGCCGATGCTTCCCGACAGGACCCCGTTCCAGCTGAATGCCCCGTTGATCGCTCCGCTGGCGAACCAGAGCGCCCCAGCGACGAGACCCACGACGAGCGGCGTCAGAGGGAAGCGGCGTTCCGGAGGCCCGTATGGAGTCATGCGTCGACGGGCGTCGTCGTGGCCGGTGACCCGCACGGCGTGGACGTCACAGCCATCGCGGTCATCCGGATCGTCTCCCTTGAGCGACGTGGCATGAGACCACCCTAGGAAGCCGCCTCTCGGGCAGCAACACGTTCGGGATGATCAGTCTCTCGTGTTGTCTGCTCCCTCACGTCGAACCGCTAAGGGGACGGCGTACAGGCGGATGGCGGCGGCTTCGCTGGCCACAGCGGATCGGACCGTCGCGCAGGTGAATATGCGGCATGACAAGTCGGCTGCGTCGGCATCCTGCGGAGCCCCAGCCGTCTGCGGGACCATGGATCTCTACGACGATATGCATATCTGGGAGAAGACCACATGGGACGTCTGACGAATAAGGTTGCGCTGATCACGGGAATCGGCAGCGGGATTGGCCGGGACACGGCGCGCCGATTCGCGGCCGAGGGGGCACGTGTCGTCGGGTGTGACATCGAGCGCGAGTCGCTCGAGGAGACAGTGCAGATCGTTCGTGCCGAAGGCGGAGAGATCACAGGGTTCGGGGGTGTGGATCTCACCGACGCGAGTGCCGCCGAGGCGTGGGTGGATGAAGCGGCGGCCATCTATGGTGGCCTCGACATCGTGCACAACAACGCCGGTATCCAACGATTCGCGCCGATCGACGAGCTCGAAGTCGCGGATTGGGAGCTCAATATCCGTGGCGAGCTCAGCATCGTCTTCTATGTGGTCCGTGCCGCCTGGAAGCACTTGAAGCAGCGCGGCGGCTGTGTCGTGAACATCGGGTCGGTCGCTGGCATACGCGGCGTCGAGTTCATGCCGCAGAACGTGCATGGTGCGGCAAAGGCCGGAGTCATCAATCTCACCCAGCAACTTGCTGTCGAGGGCGGGCCCTTCGGCATCCGCGTGGTGTGCATCTCGCCGGGCTTCATCGTCACGCCCGCGACGAAGGACCTGGCCGACAATCCCCCGCAGGCGATGAAGGAGACCTGGGAGCGCATTCCGCTGCACCGCCTCGGCGCGACGGACGACATCGTCAATGCGGCCGTCTTCCTCGCCTCGGACGAGGCTTCATGGATCACCGGTGTCAATCTCGTCGTCGACGGAGGCGGGTCCGTTTTGGGATAGTGGCGCGCTCAGAGCTGTGACGATGAGAGTGCCTGATAGCGAAGTTCGACGGACTCAGGTGCTGCCGATGGCTAGTGAGTGGATCAGTTCGCTGAACCATCTTCAGCTCTAGGGGATTGAGAACGCAGCGAGTTCCCATTGCGGGTCACCCCGGTCTGCTCCCCCGCGTACATTGCTCGGCGAATGCAACACCTATGCCGCTGCCGGCCATGTCCTCTTCGAGAGCAAGGAGACGACCATGGACCAGGACATCGATCCCCGGCTGAATTCGGCAGATCCCGCTCGACCGACCCCAGCCACGCTCGACGCGCTGGTCGACGACCTCGTCTCCCAGCCGGCTCCTCGTCGGCATCGTTGGCGCCGGCCGGCCATCACGATCGGCAGTGCGCTCCTCCTCATCGGCGGCGTGGCAGCCGCAACCGATCTGGACACATACCTGCTGTCCGTTCCGCCGTTCTCAACGCTCGCCGAGGACACGGTTCGCCTCACCTCAGGGCTTCCCTACGTATCTGTGGGCGAAACCGATAGCGGCGAACAATGCGCGCTCTACTTGGACCTCGGCGGCGTCACGGACGAGCAGCTCGCTGCGGCGAACGACTACTGGGCTGCAGCGGATCCCCAAGAGTTCGCTGATGGGGTCGAAAGCCGCCTGGACGCCATCCCGACAACCGACGAAAAGGAATGGCAGGCCGTCCAGGATCAGATTCTCGACGACCTCGACGACACGGTCCCTGGGATCGTCTGGGGGGGTGCTTTTCCCGGCCCGGACGACCCCTACCTAGGCACGATCAGCCGAGTATGCCAAGACGACCTCGACTCGCTCGGTTTCGCTGAATGACCGACACCGAGACGGCGCAGCGGATTCGTGACCGAGTGGAGCGTGTAGTTCGCCAGGAAGCGCCGGCGCTACTGGCCTATTTCGAGCGACGCTGCCCCTACGACGAAGCGCCGGACCTGCTCGGCGAGACCCTACTCGTGGCGTGGCGGAGGGCAAAGGTGATGCCCGCCGATGAGCAGGAGGCGCGCATGTGGCTCTTCGGAGTCGCCAAACGGGTGCTCAGCACCAGCCACCGAGGAAGAGTCCGTCGGCAAGCACTCGCGGACCGGCTCAGAGACCACGCACACAGTGCAGCCGAGCCCACGACTACCCGAGACGACGAACTACACGAAGCGCTCGCAGCACTGAAACCACTCGACGCCGAGATCATCCGGCTGCTGCACTGGGACGGCTTCAGCCTGGCCGAGATCTCAGAACACCTCGGACGCCCCGCCGGCACTATCCGCAGCCGCTACAGCCGCGCACGCAACGCACTGAGAACCGCCCTCGAAGCAGACGCCTCGGAAACGGATGCCTCTCAATCACCTGCCAGCGGCCAGTCACGGGGCGAAGCACGCCCGGGCAACACCTAGAGCCGCTGGACACCGTTGCGTCTTCGAAGGAGGGCGTATCCGTCACCTGCTAGAAGATGCTGCTGGAGATATTCCACATGCGGCCTCCCTGCGCCCAGTCATCAAGATGTCTGTCCAGCGTCCGGTGGTCGGTTCTCGGCACCGCATCGATGGCTCTACTCGCAATGAGCAGGGGCATGCACTCGACGCGCGAGCCAGCCGCAGTGATCGCTTCTCTAGCGGGCTCTCTGGCCCAGCTGCACTTCCAACGGCACCGTCCCCTCAACGACCACATCGCCGGTGTGCGCGGTGGTGACGGTTTCGATGAGCATGATCGCGACCTCTTCATGCGCGACGGGGTTATGCCGCACTCCCCGCGGTACGACGAAGAACTCGCCGGGTGCGAGATGAACGTCCGCCTGGCCCTCGAGCTGGATCCGCAGGTTCCCGGATAGGACGAGGAACATCTCGTCCTCATCGTCGTGCGCGTGCCACACCAACTCGCCCAGCAGCTTGGCGACCTTCACGTATTGGTCGTTCACCCGACCGACCACACGCGGTGTCCAGTGTTCTGTCACCTGCGCGAGTTCCGACGCCACATTGATGCTGGTCTGATCCATTCATCAACTTTCGCATCGAGCCCGGCAGATTTCTGTTACGAGAGGCCATCGACAATGGCCGAGAACGTTGTAGACGCCCTTGAGCGACCCGGACACCGTGCCATCGGACGGGTCGCCCTTTAGGCGAAAGGGCGTCCCGAACGAGTACGCATCTCCGGGGCGGATCGATTCGGTGAGCCCGTTGCGCCAGATGGGCGGCCTTTGCGAAGCTGGTCGGCTGCACGAACAGAGAAGAGGGCCAGCCATGGATCAAGTTCAAGACCAGATCGAGGCGAACAGAGCCAACTGGGACGAGCGAGTCGCAGATCACGTTGCTGCCTACGGAGCGGTCGAGTTCGCCGACCATCCCACCGCTAACCGAGTCCAGTTCGAGGCTGAACTCATGGCGCCTCATCTGCCAGGCGGATCTGTGGCCGGCCTCGACCTCGTTCATCTTCAATGTCACATCGGAATCGACTCGATCAGCTTCGCCCGGCTCGGCGCGCACGTCGTCGGCGTTGACTTCTCCGGAGAAGCAATCAACGCGGCGAAGGAGCTCGCGGGCCGCGCGGGAGCAGATGCGACGTTTGTGAAGGGAACGAACGAAGAGGCGCCCGATCTACTCGGCCGGCAATTCGACGTGGTTTTCACCAGCGTCGGTGTACTCGCATGGCTCCCAGACCTCCGCGGCTGGGCCCGCGCCGTCGACCGATTACTCAAGCCGGGCGGTCTGTTCTTCATCTACGAGGCTCACCCGATGGTGATGACCCTCCAGTACGACCGAACTGATGACGACTTGGTCGTCACCGAGCCGTACTTCGGCACGAACGAACCTCAGCGCAATGAGCACGGAATCTCCTACGCCAGCGCGGACAGCGCCACTCAGCGCACGACGTACGAGTGGCCTCATTCGCTCGACGAGATCATGACCTCTCTCCTTGATGTCGGCCTCACCATCGAGTCGTTCCACGAGCACACTCACATGCCCTGGAAGCCGATTCCGAGCCTCGTGGAGACGGATAAGGGCTTCGCGCTCCCCTCAGGACGCGAGCGAATGCCGCTGATGTTCTCGCTCGCTGCACGCAAGCAAGGAGACAGACACGCCCCGGCTCTCCCGCTACCGGGCTGAGTTCGACAGGTCCAGCAGCGGAGAGGTCAAGCGCTCTGCTCGATCCGGATCGATGAGCGAGGTTTCCGCGAGCAGCAACCGGGTCAGGGCCGAAAACGAATCCCCGATCTGTTCGGCGCTTCGGGCCGGTGGGCGAGTCGTTCCGAACGCCCGCAGGACTTCGCCAGGAAGCTTGTCGACTCCGCGGCCCTGATACGGCTCTAAATGGTGCCTACGGCAGGCGAGGGCGATGACGTGCGTTCGCATCCCGTCGAGCATCTCGAGCGCTTGCCACAGACGGCCGCGTCCGAGGGCGGAACGAATATGCAGCGCGTGAAGCCACGCGTAGGCGACGTCCGCACTGCCGTCCGCTGGTGACGGGCTCAGAACCGGATCGGCGGCGCCGAATATCAGCTCGAACGCCTGCCCCGTCGATGCGAACTCACCCGCTGGCCAGAATGACAGGTCCACCTGCAGGCCCGTCCGAAGGAGAAACACTCGGTAGAGGCCCGCGCCGGCGTGCACGTCGAACTCGTCAGCGACCGGGCTGAGCGCTGCAAGCCGGGTGCTCCAACGCTCGGCGACGCCCGCGAGCTCGCCGCCAGCGACGACCCGCAGGGCCAGGTCGATGTCCGACCACTGATCTTCCTCACCCCTCGCGGCTGATCCGACGAGCGCGGCCGCGTCGACGCCGCTTTCGGCGGCGCGAGCGAACTCAATGAGGGCGCCGCGAATCGACTCGCGAAAATCGTCATCGGTCATGCCGCGAGGGTAGGCCCGACAGCCGAACTTGAGAAGGCCCGTCTGCACCACGTGCCGTCAATGAACGAATCGCCCTCAGCGAGCGCCACGTCTCGACAGCTCCACCCAACAATCCTCGAGAGAATTCACGCTGTTTTCAAAACCCGCGCTTCGCCTGCCAGCGGGCAACAAAGAACGTGACGATCCCGACCACAATGAGACCCAGACCCAACATGAAAATGAGAGGGTCCCCTCCGCCGTTGGCCGCGAGGCTGAGAGCTCCGTCGCCTGCCATGAATACGCCTACGGCGATGCAAAGCCAAGGCATGACCAGCCGGAGTGGCCCGTAGCGCCATTTGTATGGTCTCGGCGGTTCGCTTTCAGACTTCTCGCTCACTGGCTTCCTCCCTTCCCACGCGAGTGCATTGTCGAACAAACTAACCGCGTTCGGAAGGTAACGGCCATGGCTCGTATCGGACGTCCGCGAATTCGGCCACCTCATCTTGCAGGCGGGCGGCGATGGCATCACCCTCGACGCTTCTGTCGGGCGGCGCGATCTGGCCGCTGCGGAACAGGTTCAGGGAAGCACGATCACCTTCCCTGAAACCCGGCCGGCGGCAGCTTCGCTGTGGAGCCCGGGCA
>Ga0210040_10004169_pt1 | contig 19031 bp, 20 predicted proteins | sample CryGeyCG12114_NA_FD_185462 | JGI IMG/M metagenome (GOLD analysis project Ga0210040, IMG submission 185462) | Groundwater microbial communities from aquifer - Crystal Geyser CG19_WC_8/21/14_NA (SPAdes) (version 2) | ecosystem: Environmental > Aquatic > Deep subsurface > Groundwater | place: USA...
CAGCAATCCCGCGGTGCGTTCATGCGATGACGGGTTTGCGTCAGCCCTTGAAGGAGTTCCCGGTTCGCCCCGCGGCCGAGGCGCGGCTGCGCAGCTCAAGGTCGCGGACGATGCGGCGGGCATTGTCCCATGCCTGCCGCTCGAGCAGGTGCGGGTTGGTGACGTAAACCCTCGCGAAATCCTGTGTCCCCAGTTCCTCGTACTGGAGGGCGTGCGTCAATTCGTGCGCCCACAGGTGGCGGTTGGCAGCACTTCGGGGCGTGGAGAAGACGATCGTGTCCTGCAGGGTGACCGCGCCGCCGTGCGACCTGTACCATGCCGCCACGGCCGAGCCGAGATCGAGCTCCCGGTTCGGGAAGGACCACCGGACCTTGAACAGGATATGCCCGGGGAAGTAATCCTGAAGCTGCTGGCGGATTGCGGGAGGAACCGGCCGCGTGCCGGTGCGCCGGGCGCTGGCACGCGAATAGAGGATCGCGCGCTCGAGCGCTTGCGCCGCTGCCTGGGTGCTGGCTCGCCCGGCGCCCAGCGCCGCCCGGTCGGCCACCACCTCGGCCCGGCCAAGACCTTGTCTCAGCCAGAGGTACTCCATCCGCGGCGCATCGCGGGCCATAAGCTCGCGCACGCCGCCGGCGGCGACGATGGCCGCGATCATGGCGGCCAGCCCGAAGAGCGCCAGGCCCAGCAGGAGCTTGCTGGCCCGTGGGAATCGAGATGGCGCCATGCCCAGCCAAGGCTGCTGGCTGGAAGAACGTTCCCCGTCACTCGGCCGCGCCGCGGTGCCGCGCCGGCAGCGATCGGCTCGGGGAAGGTGCCGGGGAGCCTGTAAGCCGGGTTCTGTCCCGCGGCCGGTATCCGGTTGAGGACACAGCGCCGCGGTGGCAACCATTCATCTAGGCGCCGGATTGCTCCGGCGCTCCAGCAGCCAACCCGGGCGGCGGGCGCGAAATTCGCCTGCCTTCGCCTCGAAAGGCGTCGGCGTGCCGCCCCTATTCGGCCTTGCTCCGGGTGGGGTTTGCCATGCCGGAGCCCGTTGCCGAGCCCCCGGTGCGCTCTTGCCGCACCCTTTCACCCTTGCCTGTGACGCCCGCCTTGCGGCACGCGCCCATCGGCGGTTTGCTCTCTGTGGCACTTTCCCTGAGCCCGCAGCCCCGGACGAACCGAAGCCACCGACCCGGCGGGCGTTACCCGCCACCCTTGTTTCGTGGAGCCCGGACTTTCCTCGACCCCCGACCCGCTCATCCTGAGCTTGTCGAAGTGCGCGGTTGCCCGGCTCCCCGGCGGCTGGCTACCTAGCGCGTCCCCGGTCGCGATCCAAGAGCAGCTGGAACAGGATGGCGCGCACTTCGCCGTCCACCTCGCCATCGATGCGCTCGGGCCGCCAGCGGCGCTGGAAGGCTTCCACCGCCTTGTGCCCGTCGGTGATATCGTAGCCGAACCGCTCGAGCGCGAGGTAGAAGCTGCTGTCATTGTCGAACGGATCGCCCAGCGTCAGCTTCCCGGGGCGCGGCAGGCACAGCTTGTATTCGGCGAGGCGATCCCAGGGGAACAGTTCGCCCGGATCGATCTTGCGCCGCGGCGCCACGTCCGAATGGCCCAGCACATTGGTGCGCGGGATGTTGTGCGCGCCGACGATGCGGTGGAGCAGCGGCACCAGCGCCTCGAACTGCGCGTCCGCGAAGGGGCGGTAGCCGTTGAGGTGGCCGGGGTGATCGAGCTCGATGCCGATGGAGGCCGAGTTCACGTCGCGGATGCCGCGCCAGAAGCTGAGGCCAGCGTGCCAGGCGCGCTTCGCCTCGTCCACCAGCCGGATGACCTCGCCATCCTCGGTGATGAGGTAATGTGCGCTGACCTTGCTTGTCGGATCGCGCATCTTGGTGAGCGCCGCATCGGCGTCCGCCATCTCGGTGTAGTGAAGCACCACCATGGAGATGGGCAGCGAACGCTCGTCGCAATTGGGCGAGGGCGCCTCGCGGTGGACCAGCGGATCGCCCTCGCTGCCCTCGCTCACCGGGCGCTCCGCAGGGGAGTGGTTGCCGCCTTCAAACGATCGCCACCCGCGCAGGCAGCAGCGCGCCCATCAAGAGCGCATCGGCGGCGACGGCGTGCTGGACTTCGCCGCCCTTTTCCTCGGCCAGGCGGCGCACGAGGAAGGCGGGGGCGGTGTGGGCGCTGAGCTCGCCTTCGCCCAGCTCGCCCGCCAGCGCGCGGCCGATAGCGGGCTCGAAGGCGATGCGCGGGCCCCCGGCGCGTACCACGATCTCGGTCTCGGTCTCGGCATCGCCGGGGCGCACCTCGGCGCCGACCGCCAGCGTGCCGCCGCGCACCAGCGCGGCGATGCCGAGGGCCGCGAAGACGAGCAGGATCTTCATCGCCGCCCGGTCGAGTTCCTGCGCCTCCACGGCCCAGTCGAGCGTGACCTTGCCATTGTCAGCCAGCAGCGCTTCGAGGAGCGCGCGCGGCTCGTCCACCGGCACGGTCTCGCCGAGCGCCGCGGGCGAGCCATAGGCGAAGCGGTAGAACTGCAGCTTGACCGCGCTGGTGCGCGCGCTCTGCTCGAGCAGGTCCATGACGCTGCGGCGCATTTCGGGGTCGGTCTCGTCGGCCAGCAGCTCCAGCCCGTTGCCGATGGCGCCCACCGGGCTCAGCAGATCGTGGCACAGGCGCGAGCACAACAGGGCGGCGAGGTCGGTGGAGGAGGTCATGAAGGGGCGAGGTTCCGGTCAGGCGTGTGGGGCGTCGCGGAGCGCAAGCCCGCGCCGGTCCGCGCCGCCGCCAGGCTCGCCCCCGCCGGACGAAGCGCGCTCCTTAGCCCCGCGGGCCGTTCGTGGGAAGGGCTCTGCTGCGTGCGAGCGGGTCGAAACCATGCGGCTCGTCGCGCCAGAAGGTCACTTCTCCTTGCGCGACGATTCCCCAGACCCGGCCGTCGCCCGCCGCCAGTGCCCGGTCGGTGGCCGAGGGCGCGGCCGGGCCGCTGGGGTGCGAGTGGTAGTAGCCCAGCACCGCCGGCCCGCCCGCGCGCGCCGCCCGGTGGGCGTCGATGAGCGCCTGCGGGTCGATTTCGAAATGGGTGGCGGGCGCGGGGTGGACGTTGGCGGCGGGGCGCGCCTCGTCCACCTGATCCGGCTCGCCAGCGCGGCCGAGCAGCAGCCCGCAGCATTCGTGCGGGGCGGCGGCGCGGGCATGTTCCACCATCGCGGCGACGGCCTGGTCCAAGATGCGCAGCGCCTGCATGAGGGCTGTGTTAGCGGTGCGGTCGCGGCGGGCCAAGGCGCTGCCGCTCGAAGGCGGAGGCGTCGCGATCACGAGATGGATGCACCAGGAGCAGTGATGCCCCGGGGGCGTGGGAAGGGGGGCGGCGGAATAGTGGCAGGCTTTGCGCTCGCGGTGCTGTTGTGCGCCGGCGGACGGGCCGGTCTTCTGCTCCCGGTTGCTGCGCTTTTGCGGCGGAAGCTACCGGCGAATCGGCTTCGCTTGTGATGGCGCGCCCTGCACTCCGGCCGGGCCTGGCGCAGGCACCTTGCCGACGTGGGCGCGGTTCCCATTTCTAGTCGGATGGGGGATCTGGATCGGCTGACCGGCACGCTCACAACCGGCGAGCGGCTCGACAAGGCGCTGGCCGAGGCGAGCGGACTGTCGCGCGAGCGGGTCAAGGCGCTGATCGGCGAGGGACGGGTGGAGGTCGGCGGCGCGATCGCCACCAGCGCCTCGGCCAAGGGCATGGCGGGTTCTCCCTATGCGATCCACCTGCCGCCCCCGATTAGTCCACAGGCTCATCCACAGGATATCCCGCTGGTCATCGCCTATGAGGACGAGCACCTGGTGGTGGTGGACAAGCCTGCGGGCCTGGTGGTGCACCCGGCGGCGGGCAACCCGGACGGCACGCTGGTCAACGCCCTGCTGCACCATTGCGCGCAAAACGGGGGCGGGCAGCTCTCGGGCATCGGCGGGGTGGCGCGGCCGGGCATCGTCCACCGGATCGACAAGGACACCTCGGGCCTGCTGGTGGTGGCCAAGAGCGATGCGGCGCATATCGGCCTCGCCCGCCAATTCGCCGACCATTCGATCGAGCGGCTCTACCTGGCGGTGGTGAACGGGCACCCTGTGCCGCCCGCCGGGACCATCGAGGGGCTCATCGGGCGGTCCGAAAGCAACCGAAAGAAAATGGCGGTCCTGCCCAAGAATTCCTCACGAGGAAAACGGGCGGTCACGCGGTATAGGCTCATCTCAAGGCTGGATGGCTGCGCCCTCGTGGAATGCCGCCTCGAGACGGGCCGAACCCACCAGGTCCGCGTACATCTCGCATCCATCGGCCACCCACTCGTGGGAGACCCTGTCTACGGACGCTCCAACTCGATAGTTCGGCCGGTGCTCGCCCGCCTTGGTTTCCAGCGGCAGGCCCTGCACGCAGCGGTGCTGGGCTTCGTTCATCCCGTAACCGGCACGCCTCTTCGATTTGCCAGCGAAGTGCCGGCGGACATGCGGGAACTGATCGACCAAAGCGGTCATTCCGATCGATGAAATGCACCCCCGGGCAAGGGATATTCGTCTACAAGTGGTGGTTATCAAGTGTGGTCGCAATTTTCCGGGTTCCGGGCACGGACCTGATGAACGCAGCGGCGTCAACCAAGGTTTGGGAAGCACAGCGTGAGCAACATTACGAGACCCACCGTTCCGGCACTCGGCGGCGAGCAGAGCCTCAACCGCTATCTGGCCGAGATCAAGAAATTCCCGGTGCTGACGCCCGAGCAGGAATACATGCTCGCCAAGCGCTTCCAGGAGCACGAGGACCCCGATGCGGCGGCGCAGCTGGTCACCAGCCATCTGCGGCTCGTGGCCAAGATCGCCATGGGCTATCGCGGCTACGGCCTGCCGGTCAGCGACCTGATCTCGGAAGGCAATGTCGGCCTGATGCAGGGCGTCAAGAAGTTCGATCCCGACCGCGGCTTCCGCCTGGCGACCTATGCCATGTGGTGGATCAAGGCGAGCATCCAGGAATTCATCCTGCGCTCGTGGAGCCTGGTCAAGATGGGCACCACCGCGGCGCAGAAGAAGCTGTTCTTCAACCTGCGGCGGATGAAGCGCGAGCTCGAGGCCTTCGAGGATTCCGACCTCCACCCCGAGGACGTGGCCAAGATCGCCACCGATCTGGGCGTGCCCGAGCAGGAAGTCGTCAACATGAACCGGCGGATGATGATGGGCGGCGATGCCTCGCTCAACGTCAGCTTGCGCGGTGACGAGGAAGGCGCCGGCCAGTGGCAGGACTGGCTCACCGACGATCGTCCGCTGCAGGACGTGGAGGTGGCCAATGCCGAGGAGGCGCAGGTGCGCCACGCGATGCTTGAGGAGGCGATGGACAGCCTCAACGACCGCGAGAAGCACATCCTCACCGAACGGCGCCTGACCGACAACCCGCAGACGCTCGAGGAGCTGAGCCAGGTCTACGACGTCAGTCGCGAGCGGATCCGCCAGATCGAGGTGCGGGCCTTCGAGAAGCTGCAGAAGGCGATGCAGCGGATCGCCGGGGAGCGGCTGCTGCCCGCGAGCTAGGCGAGCGCTGAGTAAACTGGAAGACAGGGGCGGCGCGAGCTGCCCCTTTTTCTTTGCGCGCCTGCGAGAAGCGAAGCCGAACGTTACGAAGCTGGCGTCTTCGCAAGATACGCCTCCAGGTTCTTCGGGGCGTAGGGGAAGGGCGTGTAGGGGATATCGGGCGGGGATCCGGTGTATTCCATCTTGCCCGCTTCCAGCCGGGCGAGCGCGGACGGGTGTATCGTTTCCGTCGCGTCGCCGCCGATCTCGCGCAGCGTGCGGCCCAGGAACTTCCAGATGCCCCGGCGCGAATCGATGATCGCGCCGCGCGCCTCCTGGTCCTTCAGCACCTCGCAGCGTTGCTCGATGTATGCCTCGTCGAAGGACAACAAGGCGCGCGCCCTGTCGACCATCCACACGAAGGCCTGGTCCGACAGGACGGGATCGTCATAGCCGCCGCCGACATTGGAATGCGCGCCGGCGAACCACACCTGCTCCACCTCCTGCGCCGGCGTGATCTTGGCCGTGTCCCAGATCGCGGGCTCGAAATTGCGGCGGTGCTCGTCGATGGCGAGCGCCTGGTAGGCACGGCGGATGCTGGCGCCCAGCGTCACGTCGTGGAACTCGTAATAGCGTCGCCCCACGCTGCGCAGGAAGGTGGTGGGAATGCCGAGCGCGCCGACCGTGTCCCACACGCCCAAGAGGTCCACCCCCGGATCGCGGTTGCCGATCCAGCGCGGATCGATGAAGTCCTGCCGCCGCTGGTGCGGAGGCGTGCGGTAGTATTCCCAGACGGCGGTCATCCTGTCGAGATCGCCCTTCCTCAGTAGCCCCACCAGGTTGACCAGCCCCGCCAGGCTGCGCACCGTGAAGGCGCCGCGCGAAAAGCCGAACATCGCGATGCGGTCGCCGGCCTCGTAATTGAGCGCGAGGAAGCGGTACGCCTGGCGCACGTTCTTGCCGAGCCCCACGCCGAGCGTGCCGCCGAGGAAGCGATCGAGGCGATTGCCGGTGCCTACGCCCTCATCATAATGCACCACCTGCGGCGTGCCGTCGGGCGCACGCGGCAGGATGGCGCGCGTCATCTTGGTGACATTCGTGGGCCGCCCCTGTTGGTCGGGCGTGTTCCAGGTACCATCGCAGCAGACCACAAGTACCTTGCCCATACTTGTAGCTCCACCTGCTTATTGGATAAGACGGCGCGGACTTAGCCCAGGATCGCAACCCGGTCACCAGCGCACTGCTGCCGGGCAAGACCGCGGTTGCATGTGCGGCGCGGCGCTCGCTAGAATGGCAGCATGGTTCCGGCCGCCCTGCGCATCCTTGCCAAGCTGCTGGCGGCGCTCATCCTCGCCAGCCTGGCGCTCACCATCGTCTACCGCTTCGTCCCCGTGCCCGTCACCGCGACCATGCTGATGGACCCCAACGGCATCACCAAGGACTGGACGCCGCTTGCCCGCATCGACCGCAACATGGTGGCCGCGGTCATTGCCGCGGAGGACGGCAAGTTCTGCACCCACAACGGCTTCGACCGCGAGGCTATCGAGCAGGCGATCGAGGAGCGGTTGAGCGGGGAGCGCGAGCGCGGCGGCTCGACCATCAGCCAGCAGACGGCCAAGAACGTGTTCCTGTGGCAGGGCGGCGGGTTCTTCCGCAAGGGCCTGGAGGCCTGGTTCACCTTCCTGATCGAGAACCTGTGGGACAAGCGGCGGATCATGGAGGTCTACCTCAACGTCGCGGAAACCGGCATCGGCACCTATGGCGTGGAGGCCGGGGCGCAGCGCTACTATCGCCGCTCGGCCGAGCGGCTGCTGCCCGTCGAGGCGGCGCGGATGGCGGCCGTGCTGCCTTCGCCCAAGACGCGCGCGGTGGTGAGCCCCGGCGGCTTCACCCGGCGCTACGGCAACACCATCGCCGCGCGGATCGGCGTCGTCAGGCGCGACAGGCTCGACGGCTGCGTCTACCAATAGGCGATGGGCGCCGGTCATTCGCATATTCACGGGCGCGGGCACGGGCACGGGCATGCCCACACGGCCCCGCACGACCACGCGCCGGTGGATTTCGGCCGCGCCTTCGCCATCGGCGTGGGGCTCAATGCCGCGTTCGTGGTGGTGGAGGCGGTGTTCGGCTTCCTCTCCGGGTCGATGGCGCTGGTGGCCGACGCCGGCCACAACCTCTCGGACGTGCTGTCGCTGCTGATCGCCTGGGCTGCCGGCGTGGCGGCCAGGCGCCCGCCCAGCGCGCGCTTCACCTATGGCCTGAAGAGCTCCACCATCCTTGCAGCGCTCGCCAATGCGGCGCTGCTGCTGGTGGCGATCGGCGCGATCCTGATCGAGACCTTGCGCCGCCTGCTGGAGCCGGTGCCGCCCGAAGGCTGGACCATGATCGTGGTGGCGGGAATCGGCGTCGTCATCAACACCGCCACGGCGCTCATGTTCATGCGCGGCCGTGCGCACGAGAGGGGGGGCGATCTCAACATCCGCGGCGCCTTCCTGCACATGGCGGCCGATGCGCTGGTCTCGGTGGGCGTGGTGCTGGCGGGCGCGCTGATCCTTCTCACCGGCGCCCTGTGGATAGATCCGGTGACAAGCCTGGTGATCGTCCTGGTGATTGGCTGGGGAACGTGGGGCCTGCTGCGCGACAGCGTGAAGATGGGCCTGCTCGCCGTGCCTGACGCGATCGACGAGGCGGCGGTGCGCGCCTATCTCCAGGGCCTGCCGGGGGTGAGCGCGGTGCACGACCTGCACATCTGGCCGATGTCCACCACCGAGACCGCGCTCACCACCCACCTGGTCATCCCCACCGGTCACCCGGGCGACGGCTTCCTGCGCGAGGTGGCGGAAGGGCTGGAACACCGCTTCCACATTTGTCATGCCACGGTGCAGGTGGAGCGCGACCGTGACTGCGCGACGGCTTGCTAGGCGCGAGGGAAGGCCGATGGATCAGGAGACGGTGCGCGAAGGTGGCTGCGGCTGCGGCGCGGTGCGCTACCAGGTGGCCGGCGAGCCGATCTTCACCAACAACTGCCATTGCCGCCTCTGCCAGCAGCAGACCGGCTCCACCAGCGTGGTCAACGCCTTCTTCGAGGCCGATCGCATCACGCTGCTGCAAGGCGAGCTGGTCGATTTCGGGGTGGTGGCGGGGAGTGGCGGAGCGCACATCATCCGCCGCTGCGCGCGCTGCGGCAGCGCGCTGTGGAGCAAGTACCCGCGGCTCGGCAAGCTGGGCCTGGGGCTGCGGGTCGGCACGCTCGACGATCCGGGCGCCTTCAAGCCGGACGCGGTGATCTTCACCGACAGCGCCATGCCTTGGGTCGCGTTCCCCGACGACATCCCTGTGTTTCCGGGCACCTACGACTTTCGCGAGGTCGTCCCGCCCGAGCGCGTGGCGCGGATGATGGCGCTGATGGAGCGGCGCAAGGCGGGGGAGGGGTAGGCTCGCAAGTTCCTCCCCGTGCGAATCGAACCGGGAGGGGGACCGCCGCCGCGGGCGGTGGTTAGGGGATTACGAGCGGTGAGAAAGTCCGATCACGCCTACGCCAAAGTGCGAAAGCTTCGCCGCGAGATGACGCTGCCCGAGGTCCTGCTTTGGCAGGAGCTTCGCGGCCGGCCATACGGCTTCAAGTTCCGCAGGCAGCATCCGATCGGCAGTTACGTCATCAACTTCTATTGCGCCCAGACCAAGCTCGGCATCGAAGTGGATGGTGTCGCGCATGATATGGGCGACAGGCCTGAGCGAGACCGGATCCGCGATGACTTCGTCCGTAGTCAGAGCATCAATGTGATGCGAGTCTCCGCACGCGACCTGCTCGCCGATTCGGCAAAAGTCGCCGAAGCGATCGTCGCGCTCTGCCGCCAGCGTAGCGCCTAACCCCTCCACCACCGGCTTGCGCCCGGCGGTCCCCCTCCCCATTGCTGCGCAACGGGGAGCGGTCCCCCTCCCCATTGCTGCGCAACGGGGAGGATTGTTAGCTACGCCTTGGAAGAGAAGGCGAGGTATCGGCTCTCAGCAAAGGTCGGCTGGGTTACCTTCGCAAACCGATCGACATCGAAGCCTGGAAGGCTCGACAAGCTGCTGATCAGCGCCTGCCAATCCGACGCTTCCTCATGCGCGAAGTGCACGACCGATCCATCCATCACCTCGCAACAGATGAGATCCGTCGTCAGCTCGTCGCGCTTGAAGAATTCCACCCGACTCACATTGGCGAGCCGGACAGGCCGCCCTCAGGCCGCCTCTTCCTTCTTCTTGCCGCCGTCATTGCCGTGAACGCGCACCGGCTCCTTGCGGCCGTCGACCACGTCCTTGTCCACGACCACTTCCACCACGCCGTCCATGCTGGGCAGGTCGAACATGGTGTCAAGCAGGATGCCTTCTACGATCGAGCGCAGGCCGCGCGCGCCGGTCTTGCGCTTGATGGCGCGGCCGGCGATGGCGTTCATCGCTTCCTCGGTGAAGGTGAGTTCCACGTCCTCCAGCTCGAACAGCTTGGCGTACTGCTTCACCAGCGCGTTCTTGGGCTGCTTGAGGATGGTCACCAGCGCCGCCTCGTCGAGGTCGTGCAACGTGGCGATGACCGGCAGGCGGCCGACGAACTCGGGGATCAGGCCGAACTTGAGCAGGTCCTCGGGCTCGCACTTCTCGAGCAATGCACCGATCCGCGCCTTGCTGGGCTCGGTGACATTGGCGCCAAAGCCGATCGAGCGCTTCTGCAGCCGGTCGCCGATGATCTTTTCCAGGCCGGCGAAGGCGCCGCCGCAGATGAACAGAATGTTGGTCGTGTCCACCTGCAGGAATTCCTGCTGGGGATGCTTGCGCCCGCCCTGCGGCGGCACCGAAGCGGTGGTGCCCTCCATCAGCTTGAGCAGCGCCTGCTGCACGCCCTCGCCGCTGACGTCGCGGGTGATCGAGGGGTTCTCGGCCTTGCGGGTGATCTTGTCGATCTCGTCGATGTAGACGATGCCGTGCTGCGCCTTCTCGACATTGTAGTCGGACGACTGGAGCAGCTTGAGGATGATGTTCTCCACATCCTCGCCCACATAGCCGGCTTCGGTCAGCGTGGTGGCGTCCGCCATGGTGAAGGGCACGTCGAAGGTGCGCGCCAGCGTCTGGGCCAGCAGCGTCTTGCCCGAGCCCGTGGGGCCGACGAGCAGGATGTTCGACTTGGCAAGCTCCACCTCGCCCGACTTGCCGGCGTGGCGCAGCCGCTTGTAGTGGTTGTGCACCGCCACCGAGAGCACGCGCTTGGCGCGGTCCTGGCCGATGACATAGTCGTTCAGCGTGCCGCAGATCTCCTGCGGGGTGGGGATGCCGCCATCCTTCTTGCCCGCGATGCCGCCCTTGGCTTCCTCGCGGATGATATCGTTGCACAGTTCCACGCACTCATCGCAGATGAACACGGTGGGGCCGGCGATCAGCTTGCGGACTTCATGCTGCGACTTGCCGCAGAAGCTGCAATACAGGGTGCTCTTGCTGTCGGATCCGCTCAACTTGGTCATACTCTCGTCCTGAACGCGCGCCGCCGGAACGGCCGCGGAGGGGATTAGCCCCCTATGAATGTAGCCGTGAGGCACGCATAATCAATCACGCATCCCAATATACCAAAGGGATTGCCGAAGCCTGAAGATCGCGGCCGCAATTTTCGCAGGCGACCTCAGGCGCTCGGCGCGCCGCCGCTGCCGCTCGCATCGCCGGTCTCTTCGTCCTTGGGCCGGTGGGCGAACACGGCATCCACGATGCCGAAGGCCTTGGCCTCCTCGGCCTCGAGGAAGGTGTCGCGGTCGAGCGCGCGCTCGATGTCGGTGAGGCTTTGCCCTGTGTACTTGACGTAGAGATCGTTCATCCGCTGCCGGATGCGCAGGATCTCGCGCGCCTGGATCTCGATGTCCGACGCCATGCCGCGCGCGCCGCCGCTCGGCTGGTGGACCATGATCCGCGCATTGGGCAGGGCCACGCGCATGCCGGGCTCGCCGGCGGCGAGCAGGAAGCTGCCCATCGAGGCGGCCTGGCCGATGCACACCGTGCGCACCTTGGGCTTGATGTACTGCATGGTGTCGTGGATTGCCATGCCGGCCGTCACCACGCCGCCGGGCGAGTTGATGTACATCGAGATGTCCTGGCTGTTCTCGCTCTCGAGGAACAGCAGCTGGGCGACGATGAGCGAGGCCATGTTGTCCTCCACCTGGCCGGTGACGAACACGATGCGCTCGCGCAGCAGGCGGGAGAAGATGTCGAAGCTGCGCTCGCCGCGGCTCGTGCTCTCGACGACGACCGGGACCAGCGCGCCGGTGACGGGGTCTGAATGGAAGCGGTCCTTGCTGTCACCGAACAGGTCGAACATGAAAATCCTCTCGTCCACATGGGGGAGCGCCTATGTCGCGCTTGGCGCGCGCATGTTCAAGCCCGTGCGCGGTTGGCCGTCCTTGCGCAAGCTTGCGCTGCGCCGCAAAAGGGCGCCGATGATCGCCGCCCGCCTCGCGCCCGCCCTGCTCATTCTCGCCTGTACCGCCTGCGCATCGGCGCAGCTGGACGAGCAGACTGCGCGCCCGCCCGCGGCCTGGAGCCCCGAGCGCGCGGCCCTGGATGCCGGCCGATATCTGGAGCGGATCGCCACCATCGATGATGGCCCCGTACCGCTCAACGCGGTGATCGTCAGCGCCGGGGACGCGCCGCAGCGCGCCAGCGAAGCCGCACGCGCCGGGCTGCCGCTCGCCGGGCGCACGGTGCTGGTGAAGGACAATATCGAAACGCGCGAATGGCCCACAACGGCCGGGTCGCTGGCGCTGGCGGGCAACATGACGGGCCGCGACGCTCCGCTCATCGCCCGGCTGCGCGCGGCGGGCGGCGTGGTGCTGGGCAAGACCAATCTTTCCGAATGGGCGAACTTCCGCAGTTCCAATTCCACCAGCGGGTGGAGCGCGGTGGGCGGGCAGACGGGCAATCCCCATGGAGCCCAGGACCGGGGAGGGCGCAACCCCTGCGGCTCGTCCTCGGGAAGCGGCGCGGCGGTGGCCGCGGGGCTGGCCTGGGCGGCGATCGGCACGGAAACCGACGGCTCGATCACCTGCCCGGCGAGCGTCAACGGCGTGGTCGGCTTCAAGCCGACGATGGGCCTCGTCAGCCGCACGCATGTGGTGCCGATCAGCGCCAGCCAGGACACCGCCGGGCCGATGGCGGCGAGCGTGCGCGATGCGGCGATGCTGCTGAGCGCGATCGCCGGCAGCGATCCGGCCGATCCTGCCACGGCTGAGGCCGATGCGCACAAAGCCGACTTCGCCGCGGGCCTCGAAGGCGCCTCGCTCGCCGGCGTGCGGCTGGGCGTGCTGCGCGAGCGGGCGGGCGAGGATGCGCGGCTGCTGGCGCTGTTCGACCGCGCGCTGGCCGACATGCGCGCCGCGGGCGCCGAGATCGTGGAGGTCGCGCTGCCCACCGAGGATGACATGGGTCGCGACGAGTTCACGGTGCTGCTCTACGAGTTCCGCGAGGGGATCGACGCCTATCTGGCTGGCTCGCCTGCCGACCTGCCGGTGCGCTCGCTGTCCGACCTGATCGCCTTCAACGCCGCGCACCCCGATACCGAGTTGCGCTGGTTCGGCCAGGACCTGTTCGAGCAGTCGCTGCAGACCACCGACCGCGCGGCCTATCTCGCCGCGCGCGACAATTCCAAGCGGCTTGCGGGCGCTGAGGGCATTGACAAGCTGCTCGCCGAGCACGGGTTAAGCTTCCTCATCGCCCCCACCACCGGCCCGGCCTGGCTCACCGACCTGGTGCTGGGGGACCGCTACGACGGCTCGGTGGGCGCCGGCAGCATCGCCGCGGTCGCGGGCTATCCGCACCTCACCGTGCCGATGGGCCATGTGGAGGGCCTGCCGGTGGGACTCTCCTTCATGGGCCCCGCGTGGAGCGACCAGGCGGTGCTGAGGGCTGGCGCGGCCTACGAGGCGGTGCGCAGCGCACCGCTCGCGCAGCCGCAACTGGCGGACAGCCCGGCACGCTGAGCGGGACCGACAGGAACTCGCTTTCGCGCGAAGGACTGCCTCGCCGGTTCGCATCCGCGAGACCTTCGGGCTGGGCGCCGCGCCGCACCTGCCGCCGATCGCCGTTCACGAAACTCCGCCGCCACGAGGTGCGCACGGCGTTCACCACGCGCAACTCGGGCGGCGTCAAGAGCTGCGGGATGAAGCTCCCGCGAGTTCGATGACCTACTCGGCCTCGGGCTCGGCGGTCTTGGCCTTCTTGGCGGCAGGCTTCTTGGCCTTCTTGATCGGCTCGTCGCCGGTCATGGCCGAACCTTCCTCGGCCTGGACGGAGGCGTCCAGCGGCGCTTCGTCGGCCTTGGCGGCTTTCTTGCGGGCCTTCTTCGGCGCCGGCTCGGCCGCTTCGCCAGCCTCCGATGCCGGTTCGGCCTGCGCGGCTTCAGCCTGCTCGGCTTCCCCCTGCGCGCCTTCGACGGGCTCGGCGCTTTCCGCAGCCTGGGCAGGCTCGGCGGCCTTCTTGCGCTTGGGCTTTTCCGCCGACTTGGGCGCCTCGGCCTCGCCGGTGTCCTCCTCGGCCTCGATCGCCGCCTCGAGCTCCTCGCGCGTCACTTCGCGCTCCGTCACCTCGGCCTTGTCGAACAGGAAATCGACCACCTTGTCCTCGTACAGAGGGGCGCGCAGCTGGGCCTGGGCCATCGGCTCCTTGCGGACATATTCGATGAACCGTTCGCGATCCTCGGGCCGGTATTGCTGCGCCGCCTGCTGGAGCAGCATCTGCATCTCCTGCGCGGTGATCTCGACATTGTTGCGCTGGCCAATCTCGGAAAGCAGCAGGCCCAGGCGCACGCGGCGCTCGGCGATGCGGCGGTAATCCTCCTTCTCGGCCTCGAGCTCGGCCATCGCCGCATCGGTATCTTCCTCGCGCGCGGCTTCGGTGGTGAGCTGGGTCCAGATCTGCTCGAACTCGGCCTCCACCATGCTCTGCGGCACGAGAAAATCATGATCCTTGGCCAGCTTGTCGAGCAGCTGGCGCTTCATCTGCGTGCGGGTGAGGCGGGCGGTGTCCTGCTCGAGCTGGGCGCGCAGCAGCTCCTTGAGCTTGTCGAGGCCCTCGAGACCGAGCGACTTGGCGAACTCCTCGTCCACCACCGTCTCGCCCGCGACCTTCACCTGCTGCACGGTGACGGCGAATTCGGCATCCTGGCCCTTCAACGTCTCCACCGGGTAATCGGCCGGGAAGGTGACGGTGACGGTGCGCGCGTCGCCGGCCTTGGCGCCCAGCAGCTGCTCCTCGAAGCCGGGGATGAACTGGCCCGAGCCGAGCACCAGCGCGTGGCCTTCGCCCTTGCCGCCCTCGAACTCCTCGCCGCCCACGCTGCCGGTGAAGTCGATGACCAGCTGGTCGCCATCGGCGGCTTCCTTGCCCTCGGGCGCGTCGGAATAGGCCTTCTGGTTGGAAGCGAGCTGCCCCAGCGCTTCATCCAGCGCCTCGTCGCTCACGGGAACGGTGAGGCGTTCCAGCGTGAGGCCGGACAGGTCGGGCACCTCGAACTCGGGCAGCACCTCCAGCTCCACGGTGAGCTCGGCGTCCTTGCCCTCCTCGTAGCCGTCCTTCATGTCCACGCGCGGCTGCAGCGCGGGGCGCAGGCGCTTGTCGCGGATGAGGCCGTCCACCGATTCGCGCACCGTGGTGTTGAGCACCTCGGAATGGAGCGCGGGCCCGTGCATCTTGCGCACGAGGTTGACGGGCACCTTGCCGGGCCGGAAGCCGGGCATCTTGACCTGCGGGGCCACCTTCTTGACCTCGGCTTCGATCTTGGCGTCGATCTCGTTTGCCGGAATGGTGAGCGCGTAGGTGCGCTTCAGGCCCTCATTGGTGGTCTCGACGATGTCCATGTCAGCCTTCCCGAAATCTTGCCGCCCCCACTGGTACGGGCGCGGATGGAGAGGGCCGGAGCGTCGGGACTGGTGCGGGCGAAGGGACTCGAACCCCCACATCTTGCGATACTTGGACCTAAACCAAGCGCGTCTACCAGTTCCGCCACGCCCGCGGCCCGACGAAGCATGAGGAGGCCGAGGCCTCCCGAAACAGGGAGCGGCCCTTAGGCCGGTGCGGCGCAAAGGGCAAGCATCACGGTGAGCGACGGATCGAGCCCGGAACAGCGGCGCCGTTCCGTTGGTTGATCGGCTGAAGCACCGAAAGGCCAATGCCATGGATCGCGACAACTATACCGACGAGACTTACACCACGCCGCACGTGCCGCCGGCCACCCCGCCGGTGATCGATTCCCATGCCTCGGCGTTCGACGCATCCCACCTCGCCAACGACAATGGCGACAGCGATTACTCAGGGACCAACGAGGCCGGCGTGGACCGCGGCGGCGAGGATGACGACATCGCGCCCGCCGAGACCCCCGACGAGATCGTGCCCGATGATGGCGACATCGTGGAGCCGGTGATGCCCGACGAGGTCGGCGAACCCGGCGGCGGCGACGATTTCGCCGAACCCGGCGCAACGCCGCTCGAGACGCCGCTCCCGCCCGACTGATCGCAGCGGGGCAGTTGCCTTCCCCCCGCACACCCGGCTAAGCGCGCCGGCATGAGCGAGCAGGACATCCAGAACGACGGCGTGGGCGAGGGCGAGCCGGAGATTGCGGACATGGCGGATGCCGTGGCCGACATCCCGCCCGACCGCTTGGCGATCGACCCGCGCAGCGACTATTTCGACGCCGACCTGCTGGGCCGCGGCGTCGGGATCCGCTTCAAGGGTGCGCAGCGCACCAATGTCGAGGAATATTGCGTGTCCGAAGGCTGGATCCGCGTGCAGGCGGGCAAGGCGATGGACCGCCGCGGCCGCCCGCTGACGGTGAAGCTCATCGGGCCGGTCGAAGCCTGGTACGAGGATCTCGGCGAGGACGCGCCCGCCCGCACGGGCTGACGCCATCGTCCGGAGCGCTCACCGGGCGCGTGCCGGCTTCGCAATCGGCGCCACCGTGGCGAAGCGCAGGACAACGAAGCCGAGATCGGCGAGCGACGAGTGCCGGAAGGCCGGCGCGCCGATGAACAGGCTCGTGGTGAAGCCGATCCCGCACAGGATCGCCATGCCCCAGTTCTGCAACGTGGCGCCCTCGGGCCGGCGCGCCTAGCCCAGCCAGTCCGCGGCGACGATGGCGGAGAAGAGGCCCGCCTGCGGCCGGGCCGCCGCCTTGAGGATATTCACCGGCGCGCGCTGCCGCATTCCGGATGTGACCGGCATTTCCAACCTTTGTGAAAGCCATTGCCCTGCAGAGGGCTTGCGCTTACCACTGTCCTGAAATGGGAAAACACCAGGCGTCAATTACTTAAAGGTGCGAGCCGGGGTCGCAGATGGGGCTTGATGGATCGGACGCGGCAAATCTGCTCGCGATCATAGAATATGAACTGCTGCTCTTTGCGGGATTCTTCTTCCTCGTCGGTGCGCTTGACGAGTTGGCCATCGACTTCGCCTGGCTGTGGCTGCGCCTGACCGGGCGCGCGCGCACCTTCGTGGTGCCGCGCGCGGAGATGTGCGGCCCTGATCTGCTCGGCCGCGCGGCGGTGATGATCCCGGCGTGGAAGGAGGACGCCGTCATCAGCGATACCATCGCCCACGCGCTCGCCGCATGGCCGCAGGCGGACCTGCGGCTCTATATCGGGTGCTACGGCAATGATGCCGCCACGGTGGAGGCCGCCATGCGCGGCGCCGCGACCGATCCGCGCCTGCGCGTGGTGGTGCACGAGAATGCCGGCCCCACCACCAAGGCCGATTGCCTCAACCGCCTGTACCGCGCGCTGCAGGACGACGAGCAGCGCAGCGGACGGCGCTATCGCATGGTGCTGCTGCATGATGCCGAGGACATGGTCGATCCCGCCGCGCTCGGCCTGCTCGACCAGGCGATGGACGCCGCCGACTTCGTCCAGCTGCCGGTGCTGCCGGTGCCTCAGCGCGATTCGCGCTGGATCGGCAGCCATTATTGCGAGGAGTTCGCCGAGGCGCACGGCCGCACGCTGGTGGTGCGCGACGCCTTGGCCGCCAGCCTTCCTGCCGCCGGCGTGGGCTGCGTGTTCGGCCGCGACATCCTCGCCCGCATCGCCCACGACAAGAACGCCGACGGGCCGTTCTCGGTCGAATCGCTTACCGAGGATTACGAGCTCGGCTTCCGTGTCACCGATGCGGGCGGCCGCTCGCGCTTCCTCAGGGTGCGCGACGAGACCGGGCGGCTGGTCGCCACGCGCGCCTATTTCCCCAGCCGGCTTGAGGCCTCGGTCCGCCAGAAGGGGCGCTGGATCCACGGCATCGCCTTGCAGGGCTGGGAGCGGCTCGGCTGGAACGGAGGCGTGGGCGAGAAGTGGATGCGGGTGCGCGACCGGCGCGGGCTGATGAGCGCGGTCGTGCTGCTGGCGGGCTACGGCCTGCTGGTGCTCGGCCTGGCCTCCAGCGTGCTGGCGTGGCTGGGCTGGCCGCAGGTCTGGCGCGACGACCCGCTGGTGCTCACCCTGGTCTATCTCAACCTCGCCAGCTTCGCCTGGCGCGCGGTGCTGCGCTTTGCCTTCACCGCGCGCGAATACGGCGCGATGGAGGGCCTGCGCGCCGTTATGCGCATCCCGGTGACCAATATCGTGGCGATCATGGCCGCGTACCGCGCGCTGGTCGCCTATGTCGGCACGCTGCGCGGAAGCCCGGTGAAATGGGAGAAGACCGAGCACGATTTGCACCCCGCCCGCGCGCAGGGCATGCAGCCCGCGCTGGAAGCCGCCGCGTGAGCGCGCTGCACGCGACCAGGCGCGGGCATCCGCTGGTGTTCATGGGCGGGCTGATGATCGCGTGGTTGGGCATGCGGGCGGCCACCTGGGAAACGCCGATCGAGGTCCGCCGTGCTGTCGCCGAGCTTGAGGAGCGCGCGCTCGCGCCCTTCGGCGGCGCCGGCAGGGTCGTTGGCTCCAGATCCGGCCCGGCGGGCGCCGGGGAGGAGACCGGGGCCGGCGCGTGGCCGATGCTCGGCGTCCCCCCGCCGCCGGTCATCAGGGTGACGCTGGATCCGCCCTCGGCAGCGGCGCCCGGTCACAGGCCCGGTGACAGGCCCTTTGACAGGCCATTCGCCGCGCAAGCCGCGTCGGTGTCGGCAGCTGCGGGCAAGGGCCAGGGAGCGTCCGGCGCCGGGGCAGCGGTGGGCCATGCGCTGCTGGCGATGATGGGCCTCTCGCAGATGCAGGTGCCGCCCATGCTGGCCCGGCTGGTCGATCTCGGGCGCCGCAGCGATGCCGCCCCGCGCCTCGCCCAGTCCGACGACGTCGCGCCACAGCCGGTCGCCCCGGCCCGCCCCTCGGCCGTCGATACGGCGCTGGCCTCGGTACGCCGCTGGTCGGCCGATGCCTGGGTGCTGGTGCGCGAGGGCGGCAGCGGGCGGGCGAGCGCGGCCGAGCAGCCCAGCTATGGCCGCAGCCAGGCGGGCGCCGTGCTGCGCTATCGCCTGGCGCCCTCTTCCGCCCACGCCCCGCAGGCCTATGCCC
>Ga0210040_10004170_pt1 | contig 19030 bp, 17 predicted proteins | sample CryGeyCG12114_NA_FD_185462 | JGI IMG/M metagenome (GOLD analysis project Ga0210040, IMG submission 185462) | Groundwater microbial communities from aquifer - Crystal Geyser CG19_WC_8/21/14_NA (SPAdes) (version 2) | ecosystem: Environmental > Aquatic > Deep subsurface > Groundwater | place: USA...
TCTCCTTGCCCGCCTTCACCCCTTCGATGAACGCCGGGATGTCGTCCACCGAGCCGATCCGCCGCAGCATGGCGAGCACGGCTTCGTTGGCCCCGCCGTGCAGCGGGCCGAAGAGCGCGCCGATGCCGGCGCCGACGGCGGAGTAGGGGTCGACCTCCGAGGAGCCGACGGAGCGGACCGCGTTGGTGGAGCAGTTCTGCTCGTGGTCGGCGTGCAGGATCAGCAGGACGTCGAGCGCCTTCACCAGCCGCGGGTCGGCCTGGTAGCTGGGCTCGCTCATCTTGAACAGCATCGCCAGGAAGTTCTCCGTGTAGGAGAGCCGGTTGTCGGGGTAGACGTAGGGCTTGCCCAGCTGGTGACGGTAGGCGAAGGCGCCGAGCGTCGGCATCTTCGCGATCAGCCGGGTGATCTGCAGCTTGCGGTTCTCCGGGTCCTTGATGTCCTTCGCGTCGGGGTAGAACGTCGACAGCGCGCTCACCGAGGCCATCAGCATGCCCATCGGGTGCGCGTCGTAGCGGAAGCCCTCGATCAGCTGCTTGACGTTCTCGTGGACGAAGGTGTGCCAGGTGATGTCGTGGGTCCACTGCTCGAGCTCGGCGCTGGTCGGGAGCTCGCCGTTGATCAGCAGGTACGCGACCTCGAGGAAGGTCGACTGCTCGGCCAGCTGCTCGATCGGGTAGCCCCGGTACTCCAGGATGCCGGCGTCGCCGTCGATGTAGGTGACCGCGCTGCGGCAGGAGGCGGTGTTGACGAAACCCGGGTCGTAGGTCGCCAGCCCGGGCTCCCCGTCGACGGCGATCTGCTTCAGGTCGGCCGCGCGGATCGTGCCGTCCGCGATGGCCACCTCGTACTCGCGGCCTGTCCGGTTGTCGCGAATGGTGAGCGAGTCAGTCATGGCCACAACCTACGCGGCGGGGTGGGACCGCCGACAGATGGGCCGACTATGATCAACGACACCCGCTCGGGCGGGTCGGTGGTGGGACTTCCCCCTGCTTTTGACCGTCGCGAGGTCGCGCGGGTAGTCTGGTCGGCTGTTGCCCCGCTGCGGGCGGCACGCCCCGGCGTGCCCCGCCGAGCGTGCAGCCCGAACCGATGAACCGAGAACAAACGGAAGCTGGTCACGACCGTGTCTACGTACAGTCCCAAGCCTGGTGAGATCACCAGGAACTGGCATGTCATCGACGCCGACGACGTCGTCCTGGGACGGCTCGCCGTGACGGCCGCGACCCTCCTGCGTGGCAAGCACAAGCCGACCTTCGCGCCGCACGTGGACGGCGGCGACTTCGTCGTCGTGGTCAACGCGTCGAAGATCGCCATGGGCGGCAGCAAGAAGACCGACAAGATGTACCACCGCCACTCCGGCCGTCCGGGCGGGCTGACCTCGATCGCCGCCGGCGACCTGCTGGCCAAGGACCCGCGCCAGGTCGTCGAGCTCGCCGTCTGGGGCATGCTCCCCAAGAACCGGCTGAGCCGGCAGCTGATCAAGAAGCTCAAGGTCTACGCCGGCCCTGAGCACCCCCACACGGCTCAGCAGCCGCAGCAGTACCAGATCACCCAGATCGCCCAGTGACGATCAGCCCAGCAGCAGCGACGAAGAGCCAAGGATCACCTGTGACTGACACCGCCACCGAGACCACTCCTGACGAGGTCGCCCCCTTCGTCGAGGAGGACCGCGAGATCGCCTACCGCTCTGAGGCCTCGGCCCAGACCTCCTTCGGCCCCTCCGGCCGCCCGGCCGTGGTCGCCCCGGCCGGCGCGACGGGTCGCCGCAAGGAGGCCATCGCCCGCGTCCGGATCACCCCGGGCAGCGGCCAGTGGGTCATCAACGGTCGCACCCTCGAGGACTACTTCCCGAACAAGGTGCACCAGCAGATCGTCGCCGAGCCCTTCTCGACCGCTGCGGTCCCCGGCTCCTACGACGTCATCGCCCGCATCCACGGCGGTGGCGTGACCGGTCAGGCCGGCGCGCTGCGTCTCGGCATCGCCCGCTGCCTCAACTCCGTGGACGAGGAGGCCAGCCGCGCCTCGCTGAAGAAGGCCGGCATGCTGACCCGTGACTCGCGGATCAAGGAGCGCAAGAAGGCTGGCCTGAAGAAGGCTCGCAAGGCTCCGCAGTACAGCAAGCGCTGATCCGGCAGGGGCCTTCATGGGGCACCTGTTCGGCACCGACGGTGTCCGCGGCAAGGCCAACGACTTCCTAACGGCCGAGCTGGCCCTCGGGCTGTCGGTGGCGGCGGCGCGGGTGCTGGCCGAGACGGGCGAGTTCGCCGACCACCGCCCGCGGGCCCTGGTCGGACGCGACCCGCGAGCTTCCGGGGAGTTCCTGGAGGCGGCGGTGGTCGCGGGCCTGGCCAGTGCCGGGGTCGACGTCATCCGGCTCGGTGTCGTGCCCACCCCGGGGGTGGCGTACCTGACCGCCCTGACCGGGGTCGACCTCGGCGTGATGCTGTCGGCCAGCCACAACCCGATGCCCGACAACGGCATCAAGTTCTTCGCCCGGGGCGGCAGCAAGCTGGACGACGCCCTCGAGGACGCTATCGAGGAGCGGCTGGGGGAGTCCTGGACGCGGCCCACCGGTGCCGCCGTCGGCCGGGTGAGCGAGGACCTGTCGCTGGTCGAGAGCTACGTGGCGCACATCGTCGGCAGCGTCGGCGCGCCGGTGAGCCTGGAGGGCATCACCATCGTCGTGGACTGCGCGAACGGCGCTGCCTCGCTGGCCGGTCCCGCCGCCTTCGAGGCGCAGGGGGCCGAGGTCGTCCGCATCCACGCGACGCCGGACGGCACCAACATCAACGAGAACTGCGGCTCGACCCACATGGACTCCCTCCGCGAGGAGGTGTTGGCCCGCGGGGCCGACCTCGGCATCGCCCTCGACGGGGACGCCGACCGCTGCCTGGCCGTGGACGCGGCCGGCCGGATCGTCGACGGCGACCAGATCCTGGCCGTGCTGGCCATCGCGATGCACGAGGCGGACCGGCTGAGCCACGACACCGTGGTGGCCACGGTGATGAGCAACCTGGGCTTCACCCAGGCCATGGAGGCGGCCGGCATCACGGTCGAGCAGACCCGCGTCGGGGACCGCTACGTGCTGGAGGCCATGCGCAAGGGCGGCTTCGACCTCGGCGGCGAGCAGTCCGGCCACGTGGTGATGCTGGAGCACGCGACCACCGGCGACGGCGTGCTGACCGGTCTGCACCTGATGAGCCGGATGGTCACCACCGGCCGCTCGCTGGCCGACCTCGCCTCGGTGATGACGCGGCTGCCCCAGGTCCTGGTCAACGTGCCAGGCGTGGACAAGAGCCGCGCCGCCACCGACCCCGAGCTGTCCCGGGCCGTGGCCGAGGCGTCGGCCCAGCTCGGCTCGTCCGGGCGGGTGCTGCTGCGGCCGTCCGGGACGGAGTCGCTGGTCCGGGTGATGGTGGAGGCCACGACCTTCGACCAGGCGGACACCATCGCCCACCGGCTGGCCGACGTGGTCCGATCCTCGCTGTCGCTCTAGCGGCGCCGCACGCGGGCTCAGGGGCAGGATGGCGGGGTGACCACCGACTTCCGCGACGACCGGATCGGCTCAGCGCTGCGGGGGCAGAACCCGACCGTGCTGCGCCGGCTCCCCGCCTCCTTCGCCGTCTTCGGTGACCTGCAGTTCCTCCCCGGCTACTGCGTGCTGCTCGTCGACCGGCCTGGGGTCGACCGGCTGAGCGACCTCGGCCGTGCTGACCGCTCGGCCTTCCTGGACAGCCTCGACCTGCTCGGTGAGGCGGTGGAGCGGGCCTGCCGCGAGCAGGACGCGGCGTTCCGGCGGGTGAACCTGGAGATCCTGGGGAACACCGACGCCTTCCTGCACGCGCACGTGTGGCCCCGCTACGACTGGGAGCCGCCGTCGCTGGTCGGCCGGCCGGTATGGCTCTACCCACCGACGACGTGGACGACCTCCGCCGTGCCGGCGGGTCCCGGGCATGCCCCGCTGCGGGCGGCTCTCGGTCGTGCGCTCGACCAGCTGGTGGCCGAGCGGGGCGGGGCCGGCTGAGCGTCGGTCAGCGCGAGCCGGGGAAGCGTCGGACCCGCACGCCGGCGCAGGGCGGGCGGGCCGGCGGTCAGACCTTGCGGATCCGCACCCACTCGACGTGGTGGTCGGTGTCCTTGCGCAGGATCGCGGTGGCCCGGCCGCGCGTCGGGTGGATGTTGCGGGCCAGGTTGGGCCCGTTGATGGTGTCCCACACCTGCTGGGCCTGCCGGACGGCCTGCTGCACGCTCAGGTCGGCGTAGCGGGTGAAGTAGGAGCGGGGGTCGCGGAACGCGGTCTCGCGCAGCGACAGGAAGCGCCGGACGTACCAGTTCCGCACGTCGTGGTGGTCGGCGTCGACGTAGACGGAGAAGTCGAAGAAGTCGCTGACCGCCAGGCCGGTGGTGCCGTCGGGGCGGACCCGCGCGGGCTGCAGGACGTTCAGGCCCTCCACGATCACGATGTCGGGGCGGTGCAGCACGACCTGCGTGTCGGGCACGATGTCGTAGACCAGGTGGCTGTAGACGGGCGCGGCGATCTCGTCGCGGCCCGACTTCACGTCCATCACGAAGCGGAGCAGGGCGCGCCGGTCGTAGGACTCGGGGAACCCCTTGCGGTGCATCAGCCCGCGCCGCTCGAGCTCGGCGTTGGGGTAGAGGAAGCCGTCGGTGGTGACCAGGTCGACCCGCGGGTGCTCGGGCCAGGCCGCCAGCAGCTCGCGCAGCAGGCGTGCCGTGGTGGACTTGCCCACCGCCACCGAGCCGGCGATGCCGATCACGAACGGGGTCCGGTCGACCTCCAGCTGCAGGAAGTCGCTGGTCGAGCGGTGCAGCTCGCCGGTGTGCAGCACGTAGCGGGTGAGCAGCCGGCTCAGCGGCAGGTAGACCTCGCGGACGTCGCGCAGGCTGGTCGGGTCGTCGAGACCCCGGACCCGCTCGAGGGTGGCCGCGTCCAGGCTGGTCGCGCTCTGCTCCGCCAGCGCGGCCCAGTCGGCACGGCTGCGCTGGACGTACGGTCCGTAGACCTGCGCTTCAGCCGGCATGGGGAGGAATCTAGTGGCTGCCGCGGCGACGCCCCGCGGCCGCGCCGGAGCCCGGGAACTGTCCGCCCCGGACGGTAGGGTGCCGCGCATGTGCGGAATCGTCGGCTACGTCGGTCCTCAGGTGGCGGCCGACGTGGTGGTGCAGGGTCTGCGCCGGCTGGAGTACCGCGGGTACGACTCCGCCGGGGTGGCCGTGGTGCAGGACGGACGGCTGCACCTGGCCAAGAAGGCCGGCAAGCTCGGCAACCTCGAGAAGGAGCTGGCCGAGCGGCCGATGCCGCCGACCGGGGTCGGGGTCGGCCACACCCGCTGGGCCACCCACGGGGCCCCCAACGACGTGAACGCCCACCCGCACCTCTCGTCCCCCGACGCCCACGGCACCGCCCGGATCGCCCTGGTGCACAACGGCATCATCGAGAACTACGTGCTGCTCCGTGCCGAGCTGGAGGCCGCCGGCACCACCATGACCTCCGAGACCGACACCGAGGTGGTCGCGCAGCTGCTCGGTCTCGCGGTCGCGGCCGGCGCTCCCCTGGACGACGCGATGCGCGCGGTCTGCGCCCGGCTCGAGGGCACCTTCACCCTGGTCGCGGTGGACAGCGCCGACCCGAGCGCCGTGGTGGCGGCCCGCCGCAACTCCCCCCTGGTCGTCGGCGTGGGGCAGGGGGAGAACTTCCTGGCCTCCGACGTCGCCGCCTTCATCGAGCACACCCGCGAGGCCGTCGAGCTCGGCCAGGACCAGGTCGTCCGGATCACCGCGGACACCATCACCGTGACCGGTTTCGACGGCCGGCCCGCCGAGGTGCGGCCCTACCACGTCGACTGGGACCTGTCGGCTGCCGAGAAGGGCGGCTTCGACTGGTTCATGCGCAAGGAGATCTACGAGCAGCCCCGGGCCGTGGCCGACACGCTGCTCGGGCGCTACGACGAGCACGCCCGGCTCACCCTGGACGAGATGCGGATCGGTGAGGACGAGCTGCGCAGCGTCGACAAGATCGTGGTCATCGCCTGCGGGACCGCCTTCTACGCCGGGATGGTGGCCAAGTACGCCATCGAGCACTGGACGCGGATCCCCTGCGAGGTCGAGCTGGCCAGCGAGTTCCGCTACCGCGACCCCATCGTCGGCCCGACCACCCTGGTGGTGGCGATCAGCCAGTCCGGGGAGACGGCGGACACGTTGATGGCCATCCGGCACGCCCAGGAGCAGCGGGCGCGCGTGCTGGCGGTCTGCAACACCAACGGCTCGACCATCCCGCGGGAGGCCGACGCGGTCATCTACACCCACGCCGGCCCCGAGATCGGCGTCGCCTCCACCAAGGGCTTCCTCACCCAGCTGGTGGCCTGCTACCTGCTCGGGCTCTACCTCGCGCAGGTGCGCGGGACCAAGTTCGGCGACGAGATCAGCGCGGTGATGACCGAGCTGGCGGCGATGCCGGACGCCATCGCCGCGGTGCTCGCGGACATCCAGCCGGTGCTGGACCTGGCGGCGGAGTTCGTCGACGCCCCGTCGGTGCTCTTCCTGGGCCGCCACGTCGGCTACCCGGTGGCGCTGGAGGGCGCGCTGAAGCTCAAGGAGCTCGCCTACATCCACGCGGAGGGCTTCGCGGCCGGTGAGCTGAAGCACGGGCCGATCGCCCTGCTCGAGGCCGGCCTGCCGGTGTTCGCCGTGGTGCCGCCGAAGGGCCGGGACATGCTGCACGCCAAGGTGCTGTCCAACCTGCAGGAGGTCCGGGCCCGCGGCGCCCGCACGGTCGTGCTGGCCGAGGAGGACGACGCCGACGTGGTCCCGTACGCCGACGTGCTGATCCGGCTGCCCCGGGTCTCGACCCTGCTGCAGCCGCTGGTGGCCACCGTGCCGCTGCAGGTGTTCGCCTGCGAGCTGGCCAGCCGGAAGGGCCACGACGTGGACCAGCCGCGCAACCTGGCCAAGTCCGTCACCGTCGAATGAGCGGGCGGAGCGGGCGGATGAGTGGGCGGAGCGGGCGGATGAGCGGTCGGGTCGAGCCCCGGCCGGTGCGGCGGGCGGGCGCGTGATCGTCGGGGTGGGCATCGACGTCTGCGACGTCGGCCGCTTCGCGGCGGCGGTGCAGCGCCGGCCGGGCATGGTCCGACGGCTGTTCACCGAGGCCGAGGCTGAGCGCCCTGTGGCCTCCCAGGCTGCGCGCTTCGCGGCCAAGGAGGCGCTGGCCAAGGCGCTGGGCGCCCCCTCCGGGCTGTCCTGGCTCGACGCCGAGGTGGTGACCGACGCCACCGGCCGTCCCTCCTTCGCCCTCACCGGCACGGTCGCCGCGCACGCGGCCGGGCTCGGCATCGCGCACGTGCACGTGTCGCTGTCCCACGACGCCGGCATCGCCTCGGCTGTGGTGGTGTGCGAGGGATGAGCACGTCCGCCCACCGCGCCGACCAGGTCCGGGCCCTCGAGCAGGCGGTGATGGCGGTCGAGGGCCCCGACGTGCTGATGCAGCGTGCGGCCACCGGCCTGGCCCGGAGCGCACTGGACCTGCTGCGCCGGACCCGGGGCTCGGTGTACGGCGCCCGGGTGGTGGTGCTGGCCGGCACCGGCAACAACGCCGGCGACGCGCTGTTCGCCGGGGCGCGGCTGGCCGGGCGCGGCGTGCGGGTGGTCGCCGTGCTCTGCCTGGGCCGGACCCACGAGGCCGGGCTGGCCGCGCTGCGGGCGGCCGGCGGCGTGGTCCGCAGTGCGGAGGAGGCCGGGCTGACCGAGCTGGGGGCGGTGCGTCCGCCGCCGGTCGACCTGTTCGTCGACGGGATCCTCGGCATCGGCGGCCGGGCCGGGCTGAGCGGTCCGCTGGAGGCCTTCGTCGCGGCGACCGGCCGCTGGTCCATCCCGGTCCTGGCCGTGGACCTGCCGTCCGGCATCGACACCGACACCGGCGCGGTGCCCGGGCCGGCGATCCGGGCCACCCGCACGGTCACCTTCGGCACGTACAAGCCCTGCCACCTGCTCGAGCCGGCGCGGAGCCGCTGCGGGGAGCTCGAGCTGGTCGACATCGGGCTCGCCGACGGGGACGGGGGCGTCGAGGCCGCCCTGGTGGGCTGGACCCGTGACGACCTGGCCCGGGCCTGGCCCTACCCCGACGCGGCCACCGACAAGTACGGCCGCGGGGTGGTCGGGATCGACACCGGCTCCGACACCTACCCCGGCGCGGCGGTGATGAGCACCTACGGCGCCGTGTTCGCCGGGGCGGGGATGGTCCGCTTCCTGGGCTCGGACAGGCCGGCCCAGGTCATCGGCGCCCAGCTGCCCAACGTGGTCTTCTCCCCGGGCCGGGTGCAGGCCCGGGTGCTCGGCTCGGGCTGGGGGGACCACGCCGACGGCGACGCCATCCTGCTCCGGGCGGCCGAGGAGGGTCTGCCCGCAGTGGTGGACGCCGACGGCCTGCGCCACCTGCCGGAGCGCTGCCCCGACGGCTGGCTGCTCACCCCGCACGCCGGCGAGCTGGCCCGCCTGCTCGGGTGCGACCGCAGCGAGGTCGAGGGTGACCCGCTGCGCGCGGTCCGGGCGGGTGCCGCCCGCACCGGGGCGACGGTGCTGCTGAAGGGCGCCTCCCAGCTGGTCGCCCGGCCCGACCGGGACGAGGTGCTGGTCGCGGTGCCGGGGCCGTCCTGGACCGCGCAGGCCGGCTCCGGCGACGTGCTCGCCGGCGTCTGCGGCGCCCTGCTGGCGGCGGGGCGCTCGCCGCACCACGCCGCCGTCCTCGGCGCCTCCGTCCAGGCCGTCGCCGCGGCCGCGCACCCGGGCGCGGTGCCGCCGGTCGAGCTGGCCCGCACCATCGGGCCGCTGCTCGGGGAGCTCCAACGCCGTCGCGACGAGCTGGACGGAGCCCGGCCGTGACGGCGGGCATCGACCCCGCCACCGCCCGGGCCGACGTCGACCTCGACGCCCTGGCGGCCAACGTCCGCGCGCTGGCCGCGCACGCCGCCCCGGCGCAGCTGATGGTGGTGGTCAAGGCGGACGCGTACGGGCACGGGATGGTGGCCTGCGCCCGCGCCGCCCGCGGCGCCGGCGCCGACTGGCTGGGTGTGGCCACCCCGACCGAGGCGCTCACCCTGCGCGAGGCCGGAGACCAGGGACCGCTGCTGGCCTGGCTCTACGGGGTGGAGGAGGACCTCAGCCCGCTGGTGGCCGCCGACGTGGACGTCTCGGTGCAGTCGGTCGAGCAGGTCTCCCGGCTGGTGGCCGCGGCCGCGGTCACCGAGCGCCGGGCCAGGGTCCACCTCAAGCTCGACACCGGGCTGTCCCGGAACGGGGCCACCGAGCCGAGCTGGACGGAGCTCTTCGCCGCAGCGGTGGAGGCCGAGCAGGTCGGTGCGGTGGAGGTGGTCGGCCTCTGGTCGCACCTGGCCGCGGCGGACGAGCCCGGGCACCCCTCGGTGGCGCTGCAGGTGGCCGCCTTCGAGCGCGGCAGCAGCCAGGCGCGGGCGGTCGGGCTGCGCCCGGCCCTGCGGCACCTGGCCAACTCCGCGGCCACCCTGGTCGTGCCGCAGGCCCACCACGACCTCGTCCGGGTCGGCATCGCCGCGTACGGGATCGACCCCGCCCCCGGTCTGGCCGCGCGGGCGAGGGTGGCCCTGCGGCCGGTGATGACCCTGCGGGCCACGCTGGCCGCGGTCAAGGCGCTGCCCGCCGGGGCGGGGGTGTCCTACGGCTGGACCTGGCACGCGCCGGCCCCGACCACCGTCGGCCTGGTCCCGCTCGGCTACGCCGACGGCGTCCCGCGGCAGGCCGGCGACCGGGCCGAGGTGGGGGTGGGCGGCCACCGGGCGCCGGTACGGGGGCGGGTGTGCATGGACCAGCTCGTGGTCGAGCTCGGCCCGGACGCGGCGGCCGAGGTGGGCGACGACGTGCTGCTCTTCGGTCCGGGCGACGCCGGCGAGCCCACCGTGGCGGACTGGGCGGGGTGGAGCGACACCATCGGCTACGAGATCGTGGCGCGCATCGGCGCCCGGGTGCCACGACGGCACCTGGGCGGTGCCGAGAGCCGGTGAACCGAAGCCGCGTGCCGCGCGGAGTCCCGGCGCCCACCGGCGCTGCGCTCTCCGGTCCTGCGCTGACCGGTTCTGCGGTCACCGGGCTCGGGCTCACCGGGCTCGCCATCCTGCTGGGCACGGCTGCGGGGCTGGCCCTGGAACGTCGGCTGGTCACCACCCGGATCCGTCGGCGCTCCGCCGCCGAGGGGGAGTGCGGCGCCCCCTTCTTCTCGCTCCGCTCGCCGGGACCCGACGTGCGCACGCCGGACGGGGTGGTGCTGCACACCGAGGTGGACGAGGTCCCCGACCAGCCCGACGACCTCACCGTGGTCCTGGTGCACGGCTACGCGCTGGGCCTGGACTGCTGGCACTTCCAGCGCGCGCACCTGCGGGGGCGGATCCGCACCGTCCTCTACGACCAGCGCTCGCTCGGCCGGTCGACCCGCTCCGACCCGGACCGCTGCCGGATCCCGCAGCTGGCCGACGACCTGGCCCAGGTGCTGGCGGAGGTGGTGGGACCGGGACCGGTGGTGCTGGTCGGCCACTCGATGGGGGGCATGACCATCATGCGGCTCGCCCAGACCCGTCCGGAGCTGTTCGGCGAGCGGGTGCGCGGGGTGGCGCTGTTCTCCACCGCGGCGGGGGAGATCTCGCAGTACTCCCCGGTCCCCGGGCTCTCCGGCTCGGCGTTCACCCAGCTGGTGCCGCCGCTGCTGGCCGCGCTGAACCGGTTGCCCGCCCTGGTCGACCGCAGCCGGGGGTCCGGCTCGGACCTCGCCCACCTGGTCACCCGGCGGCTGGCGTTCGGCTCCGACGTGCCGGTCGACCACGTCGAGTTCATGAGCGACATGCTGGCCGAGACCTCCCTGCAGGCGGTGGCCGACTACTACCCGGCCTTCGACGAGGTCGACGAGTACCGGGCCCTCGAGGTGCTGCGCTCGGTGCCCACCGCGGTGGTCGGTGGGGAGGACGACCTGGTCACCCCGCTCGACCACACGAACCGCATCGCCGAGCAGCTGCCCGAGGCGGACGTCCGCCGGCTGCCGCACTGCGGGCACATGGGAATGATCGAGCACCACGACGTGTTCAACTCAGTGCTGGACGACCTCGTCGGGCGGATCCGCGGCACGAACCAGACCCTCTGACCGGGGTCAGCGCGGATTCGGTTGTCGGACGTCGGACTGGTAATGTCCATCCTTCCGGGTCAAGTCCGGACATCGCGCGCTCCCATCGGAGAATGCGCTCGTAGGCTCGTCTTCCCACCTCACCACGATGGTCCGGGCGTTGACGTGCCTGAACCAAGGTCCGCCCGCCGGACAGAAGTGTGAGATCCATGCCTGCCAAGAGCAGACCTGCGCCCAAGTCGACGAAGTCCGACGGCACGGAGAAGAAGCGGTGGAGCGCCTCCGAGCGCAAGGAGCGCGGGCACGACCCGCGCCGCCGCGGTGGCCAGACCGGCCCCGGCACCGCCCGTGACGCCCGTCGCCCCGCGTTCGACCGCAGCGACCGGCGCCCGGTGACCAGCCGCGACGAGCGTCCCAGCTTCGACCGCAGCGACCGCCGTCCCTCCTCGGGCCGCGACGAGCGCACGTCCTTCGACCGTGGCGACCGTCGTCCTGCTGGTCGGGACGAGCGTCCGTCGTTCAACCGCGATGACCGGCGTCCTGGTCGGGACGAGCGTCCGTCGTTCAACCGGGACGACCGGCGTCCGGCCTACGACCGCGATGACCGTCGCCCGTCCTTCAACCGGGACGATCGCCGGCCCGCCGCAGGTCGTGACGAGCGTCCGTCCTCCAACCGGGATGACCGCCGTCCGTCCTTCAACCGCGACGACCGCCGCCCCACGACGGGTCGCGACGACCGCCCGTCGTACAACCGGGATGACCGCCGTCCGTCCTTCAACCGCGACGACCGTCCGTCGTACAACCGGGATGACCGGCGTCCGGCCGCCAGCCGCGACGACCGTCCGTCGTACAACCGGGACGACCGGCGTCCGGCCTACGACCGGGACGACCGTCGCTCGTCGTCTAACCGGGACGACCGGCGTCCGGCTGCTGGCCGGGACGACCGTCCGTCGTACGACCGGGACGACCGCCGTCCGGCCCACGACCGGGACGACCGCCGCTCGTCCTTCAACCGGGACGACCGCCGCCCCACGACGGGGCGCGACGACCGTCCGTCGTACAACCGCGACGACCGCCCGTCCTACAACCGCGACGACCGCCGTCCGGCTGCCAGCCGCGACGACCGTCCGTCCTACAACCGGGACGACCGCCGTCCGGCCCACGACCGCGACGACCGCCGTCCGGCTGCCAGCCGCGACGAGCGCCCGTCCTGGCGCGACGAGCAGCCCGCGCAGCGCGAGGAGACCCCTCGCACCCTCGACACCACCACCGAGATCGATGACCAGCAGGAGCCCAGCGTGACCACGATCGAGCAGACCGCCCCGCAGCCGACGGCGGGCGACTTCGCCAGCCTGGGCCTGCCCCCCGCCCTGGTGAGCGCGCTCACCGCCGGCGGCATCACCGCCCCCTTCGCCATCCAGTCCGCCACCATCCCGGACGCGATGACCGGCCGCGACGTCCTCGGCCGCGGCCAGACCGGCTCGGGCAAGACGCTGGCCTTCGGCCTGCCGATGCTCGCCCAGCTGGCCGGCGCCGGCCCCGACAAGGGCGCCAAGCAGCCCCGCGGCATCGTGCTGGTCCCCACCCGCGAGCTGGCCATGCAGGTCACCGACGTGCTGCTGCCCCTGGCGCGCACCGTCGGCCTGTCGGTGGTCCTGGTCGCCGGTGGCATGTCCTACACCCCGCAGCTGCGCGCCTTCGAGCGCGGCGTCGACGTCGTCGTGGCCACCCCGGGCCGCCTCATCGACCTGATGGACCAGAACGCGGTCGACCTGACCCGCATCGAGGTCGTCGTGCTCGACGAGGCCGACCACATGGCCGACCTCGGCTTCATGCCCGCCGTCACCCAGATCCTCGACACCGTGCCCGCCGGCGGCCAGCGGATGCTGTTCTCCGCCACCCTCGACGGTGCGGTGGACCGGCTGGTCCGCCGCTACCTGAGCAACCCGGTGACCCACGAGGTGGACAGCGGCCAGGCCAGCGTGACGACGATGGCCCACCACCTGGTCTACGTGGCCCCGCACGACAAGGCCACCCTGACCGCCGAGATCGCCGGACGCCCGGGCCGCACCGTGGTCTTCGTCCGCACCCAGCGCGGCGCCGACCGCGTCGCCGAGCAGCTCCGCGACGCCGGCGTGATGGCCGGGGCCCTGCACGGTGGCCTCACCCAGGGCGCCCGCACGCGCATCCTGTCGGTGTTCAAGGAGGGCGACCTGCCCGTCCTGGTGGCCACCGACGTCGCCGCCCGCGGCATCCACGTCGACGAGGTGGGCCTGGTCCTCCAGGTCGACCCGCCCGCCGGTCCCAAGGAGTACCTGCACCGCGCCGGCCGCACGGCCCGCGCCGGGGGCACCGGTGTCGTCGTCACCCTCGCGCTGCCGCACCAGCGTCGCGAGATGACCCGGCTCACCTCCCAGGCGGGGGTCCGTCCCGAGTCGCTGACCGGTCAGCCCGGCGACGCGGCGGTGGCCTCGGTCACCGGCGCCCGCCAGCCCTCGGGTGTCGCGGTGAGCAGCTCGGACTACGAGCGGCTGATCGCCCCGCCGCGCAGCAGCAAGCCCCGCTTCGACCGCGGCTCCCGCGGCCCCCGGGCCCGTACCGGCGGCTACCAGGGCTCGCGCGGACCGCGTCGCACCGCGGACCGCTGAGCGGCTCCCGGACCTGCGGCCACTAGTCTGACCAACGGTGAGCGTCTCGGTTTCTGATCTGGTCGTCTCGGTGGCGTCGCACGACGACGCCGCCGAGATGGTCGAGGTCATCCACGCGGCCTTCGGGGCGCGGCCGCCGCTGGACCCGCCCTCCACCGCCGGTGCCGAGACCCCGGAGTCCCTCGTCGCGACCCTGCGGCGGGGGACCGGTGTCGTGGCGCGGGTGGACGGACGGGTGGCCGGGGTGGTCCTCGTGCTGGCCGAGGACGGCGTCGCCTCCCTGCAGCGGGTCTCGGTGCACCCCGACTTCCAGCGGCACGGCATCGCCTCGGCGATGGTGGCCGCCGCCGAGCAGGCGGCGGCTGACCGGGGCTGCTCGCGGGTCGAGCTCTTCGCCCGCGGCGAGCTCGCCGAGCTGGTCGCGTTCTGGATCCGCCGCGGCTACGTGGTGGACCGCCCGGCCCCGCACGGGGTCGTGCTGACCCGCCCGGTGCCGGTGGTGCTGAGCATCCCCACCGCCGAGGACATGCAGGCGCTCGGCGAGCGGCTGGCCGCGCTGCTGCGCGCCGGGGACCTGGTGATCGCGACCGGTGACCTCGGCGCCGGCAAGACCACCCTCACCCAGGGCATCGGCCGCGGCCTGGCCAGCGCCGGCCCCGTCACCTCTCCGACCTTCGTGCTCTCCCGGGTGCACCCCTCCCGGGCGGGTCGGCCGACCCTGGTCCACGTGGACGCGTACCGGCTCCGGAGTGCGACCGAGCTGGACGACCTCGACCTCGACGCCACCCTGCCCACCGCGGTCACCATGGTGGAGTGGGGCGCCGGGCTGGCCGAGGACCTGGCGCCCGACCGGCTGGACGTGGCTCTCACGGTCCCCGCCGGGCGCCCCGACGGGGACGAGACGCGGCTGGTCACCCTGACCGCCACCGGACCCCGCTGGCGGGATGTCGACCTCGCCGCCCTGGGGGGACCTCGTGGCTGAGTCCGACCTCGTGGCTGAGCCCGACCTCGTGGCTGAGCCGGACCTCGTGGCTGGACCGGGCGCCGACCCGGACGGGGCCCTGGTGCTGGCCGTGGACACCTCCACCACCGTCGCCGTCGGCCTGGCCCGGGGAGCGGAGGTGCTGGCCACCGCGACGGTCGGCGACCGGATGGCCCACGTCGAGCAGCTCACCCCGCTCGTCGCCCGTTGCCTGGCCGAGGCCGGGCTCGCGCCGCGCGACCTCGACCTGGTCGTCGCCGGGCTCGGGCCGGGCCCCTACACCGGCCTGCGGGTCGGGATCGTGACCGCCCAGGTGCTCGCCTCCACCCTCGGCATCGGCTGGCGCGGGGTCTGCAGCCTCGACGTCCTCGCCGCCCAGTGGCTGGCCGAGCACCACCTCGGCGACGCGGAGCCGCCGGCGGAGTTCGTGGTTGCCACCGACGCGCGCCGGCGCGAGGTCTACTGGGCCCGCTACGACGCGGCCGGCACCCGGACCGACGGGCCACGGGTAGGGCCGGCCCTGGAGGTCCCGCGGCTGCCCACGGTGGGACCGGGCGCCGACCTCTACCCCGAGGCGCTGGACGGCGTCCTCGGTCCCCGCACCCTGGACCCGGGCGTCCTGGCCGTCCGCGGACCCCGGCTGCCCGACGCCGGCCGCGAGCCCCTCTACCTGCGGCGGCCCGACGCCGCCGAGCCGACCCGGCGCAAGTCCGCGCTGCCCCCCGTGCCGCCGTCCCGGAGGCCCTCGTGACCGCCACGCCCACCGCCCACCCCGACCTGCACCTGGTGCCGGCCCGCCACGACGACCTGCCCGCGATCCTCGCCCTGGAACGGACGGGTTTCGCCGAAGCCGAGCGGTGGAGCGAGCGCAGCTGGTCGGGGGAGCTGAGCGGCACCGGTCGCACCGTGCTGCTGGCCCGGGCCGAGCAGACGGTCGGGGTGATCTCGCTGTTCACCACCGGTGAGCTGGCCGACCTGCACCGGCTGGTCGTCGCCCCCACCCACCGGCGGCTCGGCGTCGGCCGCGCCCTGGTCCAGACCGGGCTCGCTGCCGTCGCCCGGCTCGGCGCCCTCGCGGTGATGCTGGAGGTCGCCTACGAGAACGAGCCGGCCATCGCCCTCTACCAGCGGCTGGGCTTCGAGCAGCTGCGGGCCCGCCCCGACTACTACGGCCCCGGCCAGCACGCGCTGATCCTCAAGCTCTACGACCTGCCCGGCTGGTCCCGGCGGCTGACGGCCCAGGACCGCGAGGAGCAGCAGGAGCGCGAGGAGGACCGGGAGCGGCGCGAGGCCGGGGCGGCCGGGCGACCTGCCCGGACCGACGGCGCGGAGGTGCCCCGGTGAGCGGCCCGCTGGTGCTGGGCATCGAGTCCTCCTGCGACGAGACCGGGGTCGGCATCGTCCGCGGCCACCAGCTGCTGGCCAACGAGGTCGCCTCCAGCGTCGAGGCCCACGTCCGCTTCGGCGGCGTCGTCCCCGAGGTGGCCAGCCGGGCGCACCTGGAGGCGATGGTGCCGACGCTGGAGCGTGCCTGCGCGACCGCCGACGTCGACCTCACCGAGCTGGACGGCATCGCCGTGACCGCGGGACCCGGCCTGATGGGTGCCCTGGTGGTCGGCCTGGCCAGCGCCAAGGCCCTGGCCCTCGCGCTCGACAAGCCGCTCTACGGGGTGAACCACCTGGCCGGCCACGTCGCCGTCGACCTGCTCGAGCACGGCCCCCTGCCCAGCCCCTGCGTGGCCCTGCTGGTCTCGGGCGGGCACACCTCGCTGCTGCAGGTCCACGACATGGCCACCTCGATCACCGAGCTCGGCGCCACCGTCGACGACGCCGCCGGCGAGGCCTACGACAAGGTCGCGCGGGTGCTCGGGCTGCCCTACCCCGGGGGTCCGGTGATCGACGCGGCGGCCACCGGCGACCCCCGCGCCATCGCCTTCCCCCGCGGGCTGACCAAGGCCGAGGACCAGGCCCGGCACCGGTTCAACTTCTCCTTCTCCGGCGTCAAGACCGCGGTCGCCCGCTGGGTGGAGGCGCGCCAGCGCGACGGCGAGGACGTGCCGCTGGCCGACGTGGCCGCCAGCTTCCAGGAGGCGGTCTGCGACGTGCTGAGCGCCAAGGCGGTCGACGCCTGCCTCAGCACCGGCACCCCCTCGCTGCTGATCGGCGGCGGCGTGGCGGCCAACTCGCGGCTGCGCGCCCTGCTCGCCGAGCGGACCGCCGAGCACGGCATCGAGCTGCGCACCCCGCGGCCGGGTCTCTGCACCGACAACGGGGCGATGATCGCCGTGCTGGGGGCCGAGGTCGTGCGGGCCGGCGGCCGGCCCTCGGGGCTCGACATCGGCGCCGACTCCTCGCTGCCCGTCAGCCGCATCCTCGTCTGACCCCTCCCCGCGCCCCACCGAGTCAGACACCCGTTGACCCAGGGGTCAACCAGGTTCTGACAACTCGGGGCGAGGCCGGAGGATGGGCGGGTGAGTGCGCCCGAGCTGCCCGACGGCCTGACCCCGGCGGCGCTCGCGGCCGCGATGGCCGAGCCGGACCCGGACGGGCTGGCGGCCGCCGCCCGGCTGCGCGCGACCTACGGCCCCGGGCTGGCCGCGGCGGCCCTGCACCAGGCGTCGCTGCGCCGCCGGGCCCGCACCAAGTTCGGGGCCGACGCCGCGGAGATGTTCTTCACCCGCGACGGCCTGGAGCAGGCCACCCGGCCCGTGGTGGCCGACCACCACGCGCACCGGCTGCGGGAGGCGGGGGCCCGGCGGGTGGTCGACCTCGGCTGCGGCATCGGCTCGGACGCCCTGGCCTTCCTCCGGGCCGGCCTGGAGGTGGTGGCGGTGGAGCGGGACCCGGCCACCGCGGCCGCGGCCCGGGCGAACCTGGCGGCCCGGCCGGACCCGACGGCTCACGCCGAGGTGGTCTGCGCCGACGCCGAGGCGGTCGCCGCCGAGCTGCTCGGGCCGGGGGTGGCCGCCTTCTGCGACCCGGCCCGCCGCTCCAGCCGGGGGCGGCTCTGGCGGGTGGCCGACTTCAGCCCGTCCTGGGACTTCGTCACCGCCCTGCTCGCCGGGGACCGCCCGGCCGGGGTCAAGCTCGGACCGGCCCTGCCGCACAGCCTGGTGCCGGAGCAGGTCGAGGCCGAGTGGGTGACCGAGGGCACCGACACCGTCGAGGTGACGCTCTGGGCGGGTCCGGGGGCGAGCCCGGCGACCGACGCGGCGCTGCTGCTGCCCGGTGGCGGCGCGGCCCCGAGCCGGCTGGCCGTGCCGCGCCCGCCGGTGGGGGAGGCGGCCGCCCCGGCCCCGACCGGCTCCCTCGGCCGCTACCTCTTCGAGCCCGACGGCGCGGTGATCCGGGCCCGCGGGCTGCCGGCGCTGGCCGAGCAGCTCCGGGCCCGGCTGGTCGACCCCCAGATCGCCTACCTGACCGGTGACGAGCGGCTGGACAGCCCCTTCGCCACCGCCTTCGAGGTCCTGGACGTGCTGCCGTACGACCTCAAGGGCCTGAAGCGCTGGTGCCGGACCGCAGGCGTCGGGACGCTGGAGATCAAGAAGCGCGGCGTCGACGTCGACCCGGCCGACCTGCGCCGCCGGCTGGGCGCCACCGGCCCGGCCTCGGCCACCCTGGTGCTCACCCGCACCCCCCAGGGCACCCGGGCCCTGCACGTGCGACGGCTGACCTGAGGACGCGGGCGATCGCTCCGGCGACCCGCCCGCTCCGACGACCCGCCCGGGCCCGGCCGGCTGCCCGCGCCGGGAGGCGTCCTGGCACTCATCCGGGGTGAGTGCTAATGTCGGATTAGCACTCTCCTCCGGAGTGTGCCAACGGCCGAGATGGCTCCCGCGACGACGTCTCGACCACCCAGACACCGCTCATCCCACTCTCGTGAAAGGGGTTTGGACGTGGCAACCACGATCAAGCCGCTCGAGGACCGCATCCTCGTTCAGCCGCTCGAAGCAGAGCAGACCACCGCCTCCGGGCTGGTCATCCCCGACACCGCCAAGGAGAAGCCGCAGGAGGGCAAGGTCATCGCGACCGGCCCGGGCCGCGTCGACGACAACGGCAACCGCGTTCCCCTCGACGTCGCCGAGGGTGACGTCGTCATCTTCAGCAAGTACGGCGGGACCGAGGTCAGGTACGACGGCAAGGACCTGCTGCTGCTCAACGCGCGCGACATCCTCGCCGTCGTCTCGAAGTAACTCCCAGCTCTCGACGAAGGACACACACCCATGGCAAAGATCCTTC
>Ga0210040_10004171_pt1 | contig 19030 bp, 16 predicted proteins | sample CryGeyCG12114_NA_FD_185462 | JGI IMG/M metagenome (GOLD analysis project Ga0210040, IMG submission 185462) | Groundwater microbial communities from aquifer - Crystal Geyser CG19_WC_8/21/14_NA (SPAdes) (version 2) | ecosystem: Environmental > Aquatic > Deep subsurface > Groundwater | place: USA...
GTGATGAGATATGCATGCCTCGGTGTGGCAGGGATATTACTGCTGTTCATGTTGAGTCTGGTAAGATTCAGTCAACAATCCCAGAAAGAGGTACAACAAGCAATAATACAAGACAAGCAATCGCCGAAACCGCCAGTGTGGGAGGAATTCCCTTTCCTCGAGAGGTACTATGGAGGTGTGAGAGCCCTTATATCCCGGCAAAGCAACAAACCAGAATACCCCCTGGACGGAGATGAAGTTCCGGTGCGCATCGAACCTGCGCAGCCCGATCCTGAGACCGAGACGCCCGAAACGCCCCAGTCTGACGAGAAGCCGCCCGCGAAGCCTGACCTAGAAGGAAGAGCTGCTGTTCCAGACAGCATAGTGTTCGATCCGTATCCAAATTACAAGAGCGAGGAGTACATAGCGGAATATGGTGAAAAGGTGGACTGTTTTTTGGACGATACTAATACTGTACAAATACCACGTGTACGAATCTATGAAGCGGTGCCGCAAGGCTTCCCAGACAATGTGGTGGGCTCTGCCCAATTACTGGGCATGCGCCATGATATCTGTTACGATCGATTTGGACGACTGGGTCCTTATGGGCTCGGATACAGTCTTAACAAAGGAGGGAGTGGTGCGCAGCAAGAAGGTGAGAGAGAGGGTGCTGATTTGGTGTGGCAAGACCACCCCGAAGTCGATTTCAGGAATGTCAAGTGGGCGGACGTGCAGCAGAGGTGCAATGCAGCCAACGCGCACAGATTCAAGGAGCAGCCTGAGGCAAAGAGGCCGAGCTTCGGTGCGCACGCGAAACGGGCAGAAGAAGAAGATGTTGTACCCGCAGACAATGCTCATGCAAAAGCACCAGCTACAAAGCCGAAAGCTGGAAAGTCGAAGATACCGAGAACCGCGGTGGTAATACGTACTTGGTGGGACTATCAGTACACCCCAGAGGACATGATATACCTGAGATCGCTGATATCGGAGTTGAATGTTTTGAGTGGCGGAAAATATACAGTACACTTCCTGATACATGTGAAGGACGACAACGCGCAGATCTGGTCCGATGACGAGGTATACGAGAGAGTTTTGCATGACTCGCTACCTGAAGAGTTCAGAGGCATGGGCACACTATGGACCGAGCGCCAAATGTTCCTGATCTACGGTGGCCTCGAGGAGTCCTGGATGCGCGGCCTGCCCGTCCATGGCGTTTACCGCAGTACGTTCATGCCAATGCAATACTTCGCCTATCAACATCCAGAATACGACTTCTTCTGGCACTGGGAGATGGACGTCCGCAGCACAAATCACTGGTACCATTTCTTCGAAAGTGTCAGCAACTGGGCACGGAAACAGCCACGCAAGTACCTCTGGGAACGAAACGCCCGTTTTTACGTCCCGGCCGAGCATGGTACCTGGGAAGACTTCTCACATATGGTACGCATACAGACCGACCAGGGCACGAACAGCGCCAATAACGTCTGGTCTGGCCTTCGTGCAGGTGGTCGAGAGCCTGGATCATCTGACCACAAGATGTCTGGAGACAGAGCAGTTTGGGGTCCTGAGCGGCCTCTTGACGACAACGTCAGTATGCCGACGGATCCTGAGCCACCGACGACGTTTGAAAAAGATAAATACACCTGGGGCGTGGATGAAGATGCGGATCTCATCTCGTTCAACCCATTCTTTGACCCAGACGGCACAAGCTGGCTGCTAGCAGATGACACAACAGGTTATAACATCACACGCGGTCGCCCTCCGAGGCGGACGGCCATCATCACCGCGTCACGACTGTCGCGAAAATTGCTCATAACCATGCACCGCGAGCTGAGCCACAATAGACACACAATGTTCTCTGAGATGTGGCCCGCAAGTTGTGCCCTCCACCACGGTCTCAAGGCCGTCTACGCACCCCATCCAGTCTACATCGACCGCCGCTGGCCAACATCCTACCTTGAGAAGACCTTAAATGGCGGACGCAACGGCGCATCAGGAGGTGCAAGGACGAGCGTCTTCGGCGATCGCGAGCACAACTTCCGCGGTACAACATGGTATTACAACGCGGGATTCCCAGAGGTCCTCTGGCACAGGTGGCTCGGTATGAAGATCTTCAATGCGGGAGGTGAAGTGGTTGAAATGGAGGGTGAGGGCAGGATGTGCTTACCGGGGATGATGCTGCATCCCATCAAACGGGTGGAGCTGGTCCAAGAAGGAAAGAAAGCCGACTGATGAAGAGGTGAAGAGAAGGATGTGTTTGTAGATATCTTTTGAACATAGGTACATGATCATTGTCGAGGAGCGTTGGAAGGACACCGTTCTGCTTGTGAGGCGTTTATGGCGGGGTGTCTTGCAGCTTGCATTGCATGTAAGTGCTCTCAAGAGATTGTGTATAATATGTACATCATCCATACGCTGAGGGGGTGTTCGACGCTGCCGAAATTGCTCCTGTCGCACGTAAGGCCCACCGTAGTCGAGGCGGCAAGTACGGCGTGTCAAAGACATCGGGAGGATTCGCTAGTGGTACCCTTGAACCTCCAAATTTCTTGCAGGCGTCTAGCCCTAGCCATTTAATGCTCAAGCTTCGTGCTAGCTGCACGGATGCAGTCCGGACTGAGCAAAGCGGGCTTGTGCACTTCGACACTTCTTGTGTGAAGAAAAATTTACACCAGACGAGCTACATGAACTGCATGCAGTACAGAGTCGAGAGGTAGAAAAGCAGCCAGCTGAGGTAGCATTCGGAAAAGATACCACGACTCTGCAAAGGGACGAGGTTACGCCTGGTTGCAAAGACGTTGCAGGCTCAGTTTGACAGGGCTATTGATAGCCACAGCACGCTAAAGACAGCCGTTGGCTCAAACTCGAATTGGCCTCAGAATGCCTTGATCTGTGTGGCTGTACTGGCCAGGAGCTGTCAGCAAAGTTGACACGGTCCGAGAATTATTACCCTTATACCAGCCTCTCTAGGAATAGTGGCAGCAGGGAGGTCGCATCAAATCTCCATCTTGCTGTCTGGCCATCTCCGCCTCTGATCTCCGTCGGCAGCTCGCTGAGCAGTCTCACACTTTTCTCTTGTTCAGAGTTCCCTGGTGAAACTGCGCCTTACTCGCCTTTCTTGTACCCTTCATGGCTTCCCACACTCCTTTGTAATTGGTTCCATACTGCTTTCACGACCACTACCATCCCACTTCTTGTCGCAGATGGTCTCATTAGCTTGAGTACCATCAAGTCCGAGTAGCCAGTACGTACCTTGGAGTATACTCCGGTGGCAAGAAATCGAGGACTGTGCGGTCCGGCGGCTCTACGCGTTAGACATACCCAAGCGACTTGTTTCAAGTTGGCCACGAGTCGGAAACAGGGTCGAGTGTCTGTTTCGTCCTCGCCCGGTTAGGTCAGGTCAGGTCAGCAACGACCAGTCGACCACGACGACGACCACAACGTATCGGTAGCACAAAATTTGAGCTGCTCGTCGCCGCTCTACAAGCACTGGTGGGAGTTCATAGCTAGGTGCTCAATAGACCTTCTGGTCGAAGAGAGTCACCATGACGGATGGTACATGCTCCTCACCCTTTCCTGCAGCTTGCCGAGTCTAACGCTTAAGCAGTCACCACAACCGCGGATACAGCTACCGCTGCAATATTTTCCACTACACCAGCGACCACACCTACGACTTCCGTAGTGGACTATTCGGCAGCAACAACGACGCCCTATGCCTCCACCACTACATTAGCTCCTTCGACCTCAGTCATAACCGCTGACGCTGCAACAACGTACGTCGCCCCATCGCCAGTAGAGCCATCACAACCGCCGACTACGGTTGTAACACAGATCACGTCCGTAGTTACAGAGGCGCCGCCTGCAGATACCAATACCGGTGGAGCGATCATTACCACAATTTACTCTACACAGGACCCCATTACCATCACCCCTACCGCTTCCGAAGCCTCTACCCGGTCTGCCACCTCTACAGCTCCTTCTTCGACGCGATCAGCTCTCAGTGCTTCCGGATCAGGAAGCGGCTCATCCAGTGGTCTCAGCAGTGGAGCAACCATAGCAATCGGCGTTATCATACCAGTAGTGGCAATCGTTGCTCTTGTCCTTCTCGGACTCTGGCTCTGGCGCAGGAGAAAAGCGAAGAAGGATGCCGAAGAGCTGCGCAAGAATGAAATGGCCGAATATGGCTTCAACCCGAATAACGATCCAAGTCTGCCGGTCGGCGCTGTCTACGCCGATGGTAGCTCCGAAGGCAACGACGACTCTGGCTATCGTGGCTGGGGAGCAACCACTGCTTCAAATCGCAAGGCATCAACCACACTGGGCTCCAACAGCCGTGCTGCTGCTATGGGCGGCGCAACTGCTATGTCCGACGGTGGCAGCCAAAGCGGCCACACCATGCAGCATTCCCCTTCAGCTAATGGCTCCGACGTAATGTCACAAGATCCTCTGGTTCATGGTTATCCGGACGCAGCTACAGCTGGAGCAGTTGGTGGAGCAGCCGTCGGAGCAGCCGCTGTCGCAGGAGGAGCACGAAACAGGCACAGTCAAGCAGTCAGCAGCATACACAGAGGGGCCTCGAACGCCTCTTCAGCTTATTCGGGACATGGAGTTGCGCCGTCCGAAGCCTCGTCTGATGTGCCCGACGTGCCTCGACCATATTACCAAGAAGAAATACCTTATAACATATACAACGATGTACAGCCGGGCCACGGACCGTATGGTGACGGCACATACGGAACACAAAACGATCAGCCCGTGATAAGGGACGTACAAGCAAGGCGCAATACGCGCATTGAGCGAGCGCCGACCTTTCCACCGCAAGGCGGCATTGCACAGAATTTCTGAAAAGCTACATTTTGGTTTCAATATGCAAGGTGTTCATGGTGTTTACAAGATGAACTTGCGGCTCAGTCCATTTGATATACCCAGCCCTATCGTTAGGGGAGACGAGTTTCGTTATGGCTATATATTAGGTACATTAATCGTGATTGTCGATATGTGCATGTGTGGGAAGGTCATCTACCATGTAGATATGTTCGATCGTGGCGATGGGCGGCCTCGAGACGAACGCTGTAATATATCAGCTGGAAACTTATCCGCATGGTAGCTGTCACAGGCCACTTGTTGTTTGAATTTCATTACCTGTGTTGACAGATTTGGTATTGGCGACTTCTGTCTCCACGTGCGTGTACCACGATCTACTCCCTCCCTCTTGCACTTGTGCCAACCACATCTTCGTAGCCGATTACACTTGGGCGTTTAGTCTGAATTATGTCGTACCGAGTATCGTGATCCACTCGTGTTATATGCATCATCCCGTGCAACGTGAATCGCTCGTGGGTACGAATTGATGCCTGAATTGCTTCTGGCCTCTGTCATTTCTGGTAGACATTCCGCTGTCACCCCTGCACTTTCCTTGTGGGCAATAGTTTAGTCGTCGGGAATCGCTAGGTGCGACCTCTACCGGGTCTTCTACATTGTCAACCTTGAACCAACATACTCGCAGTTTTTTTTCGCATGACAATAACTCTTGCACTAAAGAACAAATCCTTGCTCAACTGGATTTATACAAGCTCTGCAGGGTTTTCAAGCCTCGTTAATCCTCGTCTCCATTCGCCCAGGATGGGCCGCACAACAGGTCCAGACCAAGCACCTTCCCGTGCCAAGAAGGGCGAGCGCGGCCGAGGACCACGGTCAGCACCGTCGCGGACAGTCATGATCTCGAAGGCACTCTCGCGCTTACTTCGGCATCAAGCCGTGAACGAGGGTGTACCGATTACAAACGATGGATGGGTAAGGCTAGATCACCTCTTGGCGTGGAAAGGCCTAAATTCAAGGAATGGGGTCAACCCTCCGCCTACGGTTGAAGAGATCTGGGAGGTTGTAGAGGACAACGAGAAGAAGAGGTTCGCTGTGAGGCGGGTCGGCAAAGCAGGTATCGGCGAGGCAGGTGGAAATGCTCAAGACATAAAGAAGAACTTGTTGCAGCCGAGGAAGGACGCAAAGTCTGTCAGTGATAAGGCCAAGGCCATGGGTTTTGAGAAGGTGCAAGTGGATGTCCCGGCTGGTAACGCCAATGCTGGCGCTGGAGCTGGAACTGTCGAAGTGCAAGAACAGCCGTCTACTACGCTTGGACAGTTGGTCGATGGCAAAATGCCGCAACACGACAAGTCAACACAAGCAGACACACCCGATGCAACTTCAGAAGCTCAAACACCAACACCGGCTTCTCCAGGAACCCAGTCAGAGACAGAAACCGCTCGCGCGATAGCACACTATCGTAACACACAGCCACCTCCACCACCCTCCGAGTTCCAGGTCCGTGCAACTCAAGGCCACAGCATCCAAACAGTCGCATCCGACACATCACTCCTCACTCCCATTACCCTCGGAGACCCTCCAACTATCCCCCATACCTGCGTCCACGGTACATTCTACGGCGCCTGGCCACTGATCCTCCGCAGCAGCGGGCTGAAGCGTATGGGCAGGAACCATGTCCACTTTGCGTCTGGACCAGCACTGTCGGAAGTCGGAGTCACAGAGGAAGGAAAAGAGTCAGCAGCAAATGTCAGCAAAAGTGATAAGGTGATTAGTGGGATGCGGAACGACGCGCAACTGCTGATATATGTCGATTTGAAGCGGTGTCTGGAGGAGGTCAGGGAGCAGGGCGTTGAGATGTTGTGGTGGAGGAGTGAGAATGGCGTGATACTTACTGAGGGTGTTGATGCTTCTGCTATCGCGGCAGGTACGGGGGCCGAGACGGTGGCAGACGAGGCCCCAGGCACGTCCGGAACCGGGAATAAGACTGTCGAGGCTGTATCAGAAATACAACACGACCCCTTAGGGGACCAAGCGTCAGCGACGCCCTCCGTCGGCAAGGCTCCCGAGCAAACAGCCGCACCGGAAGCGAAGGGGCAAATGGTAAGGAACAAAAGACCCAAGGGCAAATCCGCACAAGCACAAGCACAAAGCGACAAGCTCGTACCCATGAAATACTGGAGTGTAGTCGTCGATATCAAGGGTGGACATGGCGTCATCTGGCGGCAAGGCGAGGGGGTGATCAAAGAGCTCCCCGAGTCCTTGACGAGCAGGGGGACGCCGAAGTCCAGAGGACGGGGGAGAGGACGGGGCAGGTAGTGTTCGTTCCTGAGACGAAGTTTGATCTATCTGCTCCCACAGCATACTATGCAGCCTATAGTTGCATCAGCAACATCGACATTAAATGCCTCATATCCTGATAGGGAGGCATTGCAGAAGCTGCTGCGGTAGTGCATGATTGTTCTCGATGGGACAAAGCCAATGAGCCAAATACAGTGCTGGGTGGGGACCGAGAGGACAGGTCGAATCAAACGTTGTGATTTCATACCCTGTACCGAAGGACTACCCCATAAGCCTCCTGCTACCCGTTGTGTTGTATCGCCTAAAGCAGGTTCGTTGCAAACTCCAGAGGCTCAACCAACAGCTGCATCACCATTCCACACATTCCGCGACCAAAAATCTGAAGGATCCATATTTGCACTGGACTAGTAACATATTCAATTGTACTAGTCATCTATTTTGATAACGTATATATAGTAATTAGCGACCTCTGATACCGTAACCGGAATCCTTTATCCGAATCGCTAGCATTGTCGGCCTCAGATGTAGAACTCGATGGAGTGTCTGCTTGTACTGTACTGTGCTAACCGCTTCGCTAGCATCTCAGTCGATATCGTCGTCTTCGACTGCACGTATGGGTAAGCACAAGCAAGCAAAGAACGCTCTAAGGACCGGTACGCCCGTCGGTGACCATCAGTGATCAGACCTTGCCCTTTGTAGCGAACACTGGAGATTTTGGCCTCGTGTGACATACCGCTGTTGTATCTGCGCCCACTCAGGCATATCGATATATATAACAACCTAGCGAATCTGCGGAGGGTGCGAATCTTAACCCGTTGATCTCGGGTTAACCTTGGCCGCCTGGCGCGCGTTTCTAGATTAGAGAGGCGCAGAGGCGTGACTATGGTCCAGATCTTAACAGTATCGTAGTTTCGAACCCTGTGCCTATCATGATGTTGCCCTCAGAATCGTCTTCTGCTTTCCCTTGTTTAACAAAAGGACGATCCGGGAGTTCCTTTAATAAATCGATGTTGTGATTGAAAGGAACCGCTGTGATCGCACACTTCTTAGTTCTTTCTTGTGAGGGTGAGTAAGCAAGGTACTCTATGAATATCCAGTTCTTGCCTTGAATTCCAATCAAGAGTCCTGTTTGCGAGGGTCTGGGCTCCTACATCTTGTGGGATGGAATCCAAAAGCTGTCGAATTGCGTCGGAAGCAACGTTTCGCACAAATCTATCTTTGAGCCGCCTTACCATAACAGGATCAGCAATGACCACACTTGGTGGCCAGGAGCGCCCACTCAGCGGATGAGGACAGATGAAGGGTGAGCGGTGAAGCTCTCTAGCCTGCTGGTGGCCGATCTGTGTGTTACCATGGCCTGCTTCCTCGCCAGACTTCGCTTGAGCGGGACTACTTCCGTGCGTTGCCTGCTCCTCTAACTCTTGCTCCTCTTGCTCTGTCGTTTCGGCATTCCTCTTCTTCTTTCTCTACAAGAGGCGCCGGCGCCGTCCTTGCTCCCTGTGAGCTTGAGTGAAGGTCGGTCCTGGATCTCAGACGACGGTCGAGCTGCAGGCAGTGTATGAGTAGATAAGTGATCTCCAGGCAGACGGCCACCAGAGGATTGCTAAGCCCTTCTGCCTTCTTGACCCGTTAAAGGATGTCCCCACCCTCGATTAGTAAGGGCGCACTCGTGCAATTAGTGTGATTGCCCTGAGCCTCGAGCTTATCGGTCGTGCTTATCTGCGTGAGGGCGCGATCCTTGTCTTTGGGTCGTAGGACATATTTCGCGCCCTTAGGACCAGCCCGATCACAATCCGGACACGATAGGCATAGACCTCAGGTGACGTGCTTCGTTCGCAGGTCTCGAGCTTTGTCGCGATTTGGGCCTGGAAACTTTAGATGAAGATTGGAAAGGTCGACCAGGTTTCTGGTTTCCACCTGCTTGGCATACTGATCAGCCTCTGACTTCCAGAGCAGACTGACCTTCATCCTAGTTGAACCGTAGTCGAAGAAAATGTGACAGTCGGCCTAGAGGACATGTTTAGGCTTTTCTTCAGCCGCAGCAAGTGTCCGTTGGAATCGAGCCTCAGTCGTCTTTCGATCCTAGCTTCTAAGATAGATCGATTCCCATTGCGACGTCGAATGTAAACGAAATCTTACTGATCGTCATCGTAGGTCAATCGTAACAAGCATCGAATGAATAGCAAGTTGCATTTGCGCAGCAGCTACTTTGATATAGCGTAGTCAGTTGCGAAAAATCGTAGATATTGTGCTTTGTTGTACTCTACGGTCGTTGGTACCTTAAGGAATTCTATAGCACTCAGCGCTGGTATCCACGTTCTCCTATTTTCCGGCACTCGTTGTGATCCCTAAACTTGTTTTATACGACTTTTGCATATTGTACCACTTCCTCACAATCGATTTTCGATTGCTTTACCTTCTTCTTCAATGTTGCCTTCTGCAGGGAATAGAAGCTGACACAACCCAATTCCAATTTTGGACCCTTTTTGAGCCGGCCCGTATCTCAGTGAGCGAACTTTGGTATTGCTCGTCCTGCTTTTATTCCTTTGAGGCGATCAAACTATTCAGTGGCGAAGTAGTCGAGCACATGCTGGTATCTTCCCTGCTCTTCCAGGGGTAGGCTATCGAACTGCCCGCTATTAAATTCATTGAGCCCAGTCAAAGTCGAACACGACAGGCAAGTGCCTTAGATAACAGGACGCGGATCTCTGTCGGTAGAGTGCCAGGTACAAAGACCCGAGGCTCCGGGCTTGATCACTCTCTAACTGCAGCGTACCACTTGCAGAAGTCGTTTCGGCCCTCGATGACGATAAGATGGGCTCGGCCCCAGAAAGGTGCGGACGAGAGCGCATCCCGGTGGAGCTGTAGCAGGGACACTCGAAAGTCCGAGGAATGGACCTTTCCCATCACGACAACCGTGACCGCCGTGACGCTGATCTTCTAATCTCGAACCCCGCGCGGTGATACCTGCCTTGTCTGAACGAACCAGTAGGTCCTGTTGGAGGGTGATATGCGGGACGACGATTATTCGATAGTAAAGTAACGTACCAGATCTTGATATACCATAATCTTGACCGTTTGCTGCACGCTTGTATTCTCCCGGGACGTTCCTAATGAGATTTGGTTCGGTATGAATGGTTTTCACTTGTCTGGTCAACTGGCGTGCTTGACAGATTTAATTGAACTAGCTTCCTCTATTCTGCGAAGAGACATCCTTTGACCAACTTGACTGCCAGTTCGCGCCGAGTGCTTCTAGTAAAGGTAACCCTAACTCAGATGTAGAGATTTGCTTCACTGTGAGAGCTGGAGAATCGCAGCTTGCGCCAAGGACTGAATTGAGACAGAAGGCGAGGAGACCCATGAATCATTGAGCAAGTGGAGGTTGTTGAAAGTGTTGGAAGCTTTCGATATCAGGTCTAGGGCTTTCAAGATCTATGTCTGAGGGTTGGTACCTGTATATCGGTCTAACTGAGTCAGTGTCGAGGATTGCTGAAAGGGCTGAGCAGGTGGAGGTTGTTGAGTTTGATGCAATGAACTCAACAACCTCCACCTGCTCGGCCCAAGTCAACTTTCGCCTCGAAATGCACTTTTCAGCCTTCAGAGCAGAGGTCCTTTGGATACTGTACTCTCTGATATCGACTGGGTAGCCTGGTCAGCAGATGCGATGGTTGTCGATTCGCCATGCGTCATTCCAGACTTCATGCTGAAGACACGGAGATGCGAGCAGCTTCGGCTTATGGCTGCAGGGTAGTCGAATGTGTTTCGGCAAGGAATAGCTCATGGATCAATGCTCGGTGGTGTGTGACAAATGTCACCTTACGTTTGATGCCAGTACCTCAGCCAATTGATAGCGAACTGAGTCGTTTCCCGAGACGACATAGTCCGAGCGAATGAGACCGAAGAAGCGCCATCAGTGGTTGATGTGGCGTCACTGCAGATGCGGCTTTGGAAGCAGTAGTATTTAGCAGGAACCTAGTCGCCGCCGTCTTGATCGATTCGCAGCGCGGGCGCAGTTGGTCCAAGCCGTGGCGACCTGACATAGCTATGGCCGACGGTGTTTGCCTCAGCACAGAATGTGTAGCAGCATTGCCGGTCGGTATCACTCATGTTCAGATTACAAGCTCCTCACGTCCGTCCTTTCTGATCGACGACTACTTCTTTTTCTTTTTTGCTATCCTCCTGGTTCTCGATTTGAAACCCTAAATTATCCCACTCATCTCGTGCCATCAAGCCCTTGTCCATTCGACAGTCAAGGTAGCCTCGAGCAAGCTGCCTGCACTCATCGGAGTTCGTACCCGGCCTGTTCTGGTTCTTCAGGCACCGTAGGTACGATGATATCAGGTGCTTGCACTCTGCGTCATGATCGAGTGGAAACGAACCTCTCTCGGGAGGGGTTGGCTTGAAGGTCTGGGCTCTGCCACCCGGTGCACCGAAGCCGGACATTTAGAATCGATGCTCGCACGGGGAGGGGTAGATGGGAAGGATGTCGGGGAAGTCGCTTATGGTAGGTGTATGCAGTGTGAGAGATGTTTGGCGGGCCAACAAGAATTGTGAGTGGCGCGCTACCCGTGAATTCGTGAAGACGGCAAATCTGGAAGCTGATGCCTGGATGCTGCCTGCAGTGTATTTCAGCAGGGACAGATCTCACAAGATCTGCAGCTTGGATACGGACTCAGATCTCCAAAGATGAGATGGAGAGCAGGAAGAGGCAGTGCTTGGTGCTTGGAGGGCTCAAACTCAAAAGAAAGTGCGGCACCATAGCGGAGTACACCATCCCGAATAGAGAAGCCTAAGACGGACAACGTTGATTGGCGCCTTGGACCGAGATGCAATACGATTGTACAAGCATCGGACCCGGCCGATTCTGGTTCGGTATCCTCCTTCGGTATGCTCGTGCAATGCTTTACACCCGTTTGGGAATTTGCGATAGACTTACAGTGCTGCATCAAGACTTGGCACCTACCCACCTACGACACACCCGGGGCTGATTGTCTTTCGCACTCCTAGCACAACAAAGATGGTTGGAAGAAGAGCAAACGTGCTGTGTCTACGATCATGTCCCGGCAAGGGAGCGTGCGAACATTCCTCGCTATCGGGCGGGCGTACACAGGAGGGAAAGTAGGACTCTGCATGTGAGGCCAAACAAGAACTATTGCTTTGACGTTGCGTGATGACCTGCTATAGCGGGACAGTCTGCTTAGCTGGAAAAGGAGTATTGAAATATGCGTCAGTCTGGGCATTGTCGCGGTGACGGTCCCTAGTAGTGCCGTCGTTATGACTCGTGTGTGGATGCCGATCAACAATCAGGATCATCACCGTCACAAAGATCGAGTCTTCGGTTGTCACTAATGAATGATTGCCGCTACAGCCCTACTTCTTCGGCTCGTATAAGGGTCTGAGCGGTGCCCTTGGATTGACAGCGTGGTTTCGCTGTGCACGCCGCTCCTGCATCGTCGGTGGCTGAAATAGAGTAATATCACACCACTTCGATCCAAAGTAACATCACGACTCCATCGTGTCATGCCACCCTATCGTCAACATACGGTGCTCAGGTCCGTAGGCTACGTTGCTTTATGAGATTGTGTCTTTGTATGGCGCTCAGTTTCAGGTACAATAGATATTTGGCGTGCTTTTCATGCTGATTTGATGGTTGCTGAGATGACTTGTACGGTCGAGGGGTCGATGTACGTAAAATCGTGGCCTAACCGCCTAATGTCTACAACCTGCGGAAGGGGTTGACGCAACTTGTAGATTCTGTGTATCGCAGCCACGGTGATTGCCATGAGCGTGTTGATGTTCGCGACAGTGAGATTGCAAACGAAAATGAGCTCCCATAATGCTAGAGCCTGCGATTGGAGAACCCAAATGAAGTTGCGACCAAAATAACGAGGCGAAACAATCGATGATTGCGGCCTTTGCGTCGAACTCTGGCATGGAAAAATGCTGAATTATCCTAGTTTGCGCCGGTTACCTTTCACTACAAACATCCTCCCCTCCGAACGCGTTCCATTTTCCTAGAGGTGATTACCTATTCGAACTTTTGTCGACCTGAAGGCAGAGCCGGTCCTCGTACAGCCGCGCTGCCTGAGAGTGTGGCGAGCAATGATGGCCAGCACCACCGCTGGGCGGCACTTAAGCAGCAGATGCATATCCTATGCTCGTATTCCAGAAAGAGCAAGGTCCGCACAAGCCCATGCCGCCGAAAAAAGGGCTCGAATCCTGCCTTAGGCAATCAAGTTGGTGTCTTTTCGTGCTGCCGCATGCCTAGGTGGCCGTTGTACATGTTGAGATGGCGCACTATCTCTTCAGCTATCGTTAGTCGTATCCTACGAGCGTTGGATGTCCTCTCTGCCGTCGCCAGAAATTCGCCCTCTGGCCCCATTCGTTTGTGAGGAGCCAGCCTCCCCAACGCTCCAAGACCGCTGCAGAGAACTCCCAGGAGAACTCGTTCAACCAGTCCTCACCCCAGATCGTCATCTGCCCGCTGTCTTCGATGTCGCAAGCGATTGTGCAGACTTCCATCAGGAAGGTGTTGCAATTCGCTGGTCCTATTGCTATGAGTCGATCTCGAAGCGCTGGAGAAGGGATCAGATCAACGTAAGCGTGATGCGGGGTCGTCAACTGGAGTTGCGTTGGTTTCAAGGAATAAGGTAAAGCTGGTGAAAGGCTGGCAAGCGCGTTCAGGTGTGCCTGAGGGTCTGATATGATAGGTATATCAATAATAGGTGTAAACAGTTGGTGTAGACTTCGACGAATTTCGCGGATATTGTTAGGTACCACCACAACCAGGCTGCTGTGATCTGGCACAGACGGTACGAGAGCGGCATCGGAGCTAAGTGAGGTGACAGCCGCTGCTTCCAAAAATGTTGAAGGGTGACCATACGGCAGGTAAGTCGACGGTGGGCTCTTTAAGTCGGCTGAACTGGTCGAGGGCCCTGGAGAACTTGCCGATGAACCATATGCGGCACGCAGAGATTCGTTCTCTTGGACAAGCGCGAGATTCTCGCGACGTAGGCGTTCGAGCTCTTCGCCTTGGAGGTTGCTAGCCTCTCTTTGAGCAGCTTCGAGTTTACTGAGATGTTCTTTTCGACGTTGCCCTATATAAACATTAGGATTTTGCCGCACGTCCATTGGCCCGTTCGTATACGAGAAGCTTCTGAGAACTTACGGAACACGCGCTGAGCATTTCTGTTGTATTCTCTGACAAGCCAGGCATTAATATGGTCACCGCCCCACCCGCAAGATTGGTGACTTACCTCTTCTTCTCTTGTTTACTTTGTTCGCTACCAGATTCAGACATTGTAAGGCTCTCCATGGCGAAGAACCTTGGTTCCTCGAGTTTGGTTATGGTGGCGGCAGACATGGTTCAAGTATCCTGTCTCAGTCCTTTTTAGACCAAGTTGGTTTTCAATATTCGCCAGCGTCAATGCAGGAACACAGGAGATAGATCGACAGACCCGACAGGCTGTGACACCCCAGTCGTGGAAAGTAGCTAGAAGCTGAAATAAACGCAACGTGCTTATTACAGTAATACTGAGACAGTAGGCTCTGCGGCCCGCTGCGTGTGAATGTGATCTGAGCAATGGTGGACAAGAGGAAGCCAGGAAGCAATCAAGTCTGCAGCCAATGTGCTTGAGCCATGGGTTCCTTGATGGAGGCGACGGTAGGGTTGTCAACCAGCAGAGTCTAGATCACTATTGGTGAACTTCACATGAGGAACCGATAGACCAACAGAGTAGCAGGACGGTCATGGGTGAGGAAAATGACATCTTCCGAAGTTCGTGCCTGAGGATTGGCTCTGCGTACCTGAACGCTGGGGACATTGACGAACGACCGGGTTGCGAACGCGAACACAAATTCGACAAGACCACTCGCGATGGGTGCGCAGATGTACGATCCACAGCGGAGCAGCTAAAGACTGGACCTATTCTCCGGATATGTTTGGCTGCTGAAAAGGAAAGCGAGCTAACCAGCTTTCGTCCAGAAGAATTATCAAACTCCGACGCATGAGGCGGGTTGGAATATGAGTTCACAGGTCCCACTAGCAGAACTATCAGTTTAAGAGGCTTGTAAGGCACTGACCACTAGTCGAATCAAACAATAGTCTCTGAACCATTGGATGAAGTCTGCCCCTCCCTGTTGCTTGTCGAGACGCTATAGCCTTGCCCGAGTAAAATCCTTTGATGTTCAGGCAGCGACTACCTCGACAGGGATGAATGTGTCAGATAGTCGAGGGCGTTAGACCGAGCCGAGACTACAGTAACGATGGATGCCGCCGCGCAAGCTCAAAAGATTGCCGCGACAAATCAGACCAAAGAACGGCACTGACGAGCGTTGGACGGTAGTTTTGTGGGTCGTGGCCGGAACTGTGTAGCACAAATAGCAGTGTAGGGTCATTTAAAGGGAATAGAAAAGCGTAAGCGTAAGCGTAAGGCCTCAAACGCCGCTGCAGCAGCCGTACTGGGCAGCGTCCGTCATTTTGGGCTTGAAATGGATCCATTCCACTTACCATAACTGAGCGCATATCGTACAGTAGGCGAGTGCAGGGAGCCACAAGACGGCCTGCAAAGCTTATCGATCCGATGTGATCGTAGATTCGTACAGGCCATCCCTGCTTGTGGGGCGCATCAGAGATGATTGCTGCGCGCACCTGCTTGATCATTGTATAGGTATCCTGCGTAGTGGTAAGTATGAATTTTTCGTTTGGGTCGTGGTCAAACGTGACTCTCGCGTGGCAATCGCAGAATAGTGTCAAAGACGCAAGTCTATTCGCTGTGAGCTGCTCGAGATCTACGTGATCATCGGGCACTGCATCAGCTTGACTAGGACAGAATTCGGCAGCGAAGCGGCAGTGTCCCAACTGCCAAGGGAGTCTACAGTGAGCTCATGATTGGCCGGCATCCCTTTGTGACTTTTTACGTACAGTGCAGAAGCTTAGTTCCGCGCCTCTTGAAGCTAGTCCCAGATGGACTCACGTGTCGAAAATCGGGATGTACAAGTCTCAACCCTCCGACCACAGATCCGAATGAGATGCGACTTCGAAAGGATATGTAATATTGCTCACCGTATAGCGGTGCATAAGTTGCTATATGCGGTGAGTTTGCGCAGAACATGAGTGGCCCAGATTTCACCGTAGGCGAGCAGCTGATCGCTGGCTATCGTGATAGAGGCAGCGGTGCCCAAAACTCAAACGGTCGAGCAACGGTCACGTCAGGAACGGAACTAAATCTCCTGTGGAGGATAACGTGCGTCTCCTGTGATGTGAGCCTCGCCTCGACTCATGAATTATAATACACATTTCCTTATCCGTAACCATCGTGAAGTATTTCTCATTCAAAAATATGCTTTTGGACTTCACTGGAACCTGATCAGAGTGTATCGATTGCAGTTGAAGAACAGATCTACGAGTTCCAAGTACGTATCGTACACGTACGCAGATGTATTGTCCGAGCTGAAGATGGCGTTATCTGCAACGACTGATATCGAGTTTACTCGTAATCGTAGCGTACCGAGAGTGATCTGTGCTACAGCGAGGAGTATGCCATAAATTGCGTAGATTGATCTTAACGAATAGTAACAGATCGCGCTAGCTCTAAAAGAAGTATGTGGGGTAAAGCTCAGCCGCATTGCGACCCACGTACATGGCGAAGCGAAATAAGGAATCTTGTCGGTCGTGTCCCCCTATCCATCCAACGTACCTCATTCTCCCACGTTTCAATACGAATGATCAGCAAACCAAGCAGTGAGATCGAGGTTACCACATTGTTCAATACCGTAACCAGAAGGGACACGCGTACACGAAGCTGCATTCCATGATGAGCTTGTGAGTTGAGTTTCGCTCCGTGAAGGATCCAATAGCACGGCCAGCAATCGACGCGGTCATGATGGCTCTGGTGCTAGATTGTGGCCCGCTCTCCGAGTGACGAGAAGAAAATGAACACTGGATACAGTATCTCGTTGCTCCGCCAACGGTCCCCAGGCATGCCAACCGTTGGCTTTTAGGCCATCTCGCCGATCGCGCGGTCTCTTCTCTCTTTGACCATCCCGTACACCGACCACAGAGATAATAAGAGCGGTTGCTAACCTATCGCTCATGACACCTCAGAACAGCCGTACAGTGCTCCCTGGTGGATTCCTGGTGCATCTCAACTGAATTGGGTGTAGATAATGAATTTGAGGCCTACCTTGACTGACGGCACATACTGATCTAGTGCCTTGCTGGGGCGAACGCTGTCAAGAGTCGGACGTGACTGCTAGAGGCTCCAGATCCAAGCAACATACCGCGCGAAGGGGCAATGTCGAATTAACCTACAACCTTGGTGTTCGCCTCTTTCCGATGCTTGAAAGGTAGCGTTTTTTTAGCCGTAGCAAGGAATTGCACGTCAGAGGTCATATGACCCTCTTCACCTCAGATTTCCTAGAGTCATGAGAAATACGAACAGGTTAAACTCGGTCTTTTCCCAGTGTCCAGCAGTACACAGAACAGGACGTTCAGGCACAGACTTGTGTCAAACACCTTAACCAATTGCTTGTCGGTACATTCATTGTGGCCTCGAATGCGAAATGTGGTGGGCTGAACGACGAAGCCAATACTTGCTCATGATGACATCTGTACCTCGAAGTTGGACTGGTTGTGAAACAGTGCGGGAATATGGGGAAGCAGGTCTGCAGACATTGCTATCCAGCCTTGCCTGGCGTGGCTCGAATTCGGGGCTTGCATGTTTGTGTTACTATACCACAGTGCGTCTAGTGTGGTGCCTCTCGAAATAGACATGGATCGGTTGTACCCGGTAATAGTGAGTGTCGGCCAGATCGGCAAATCGTGCCATGAACCACGCTAGAGGGAGAAACGAACATCCCTGTCGTTCAGTGACATTGCAGATCACTTTTCGACCGTACGACATACCATGCAAAGCGAACAGACACTAACACATGGTGATTTTCGGTACTCGTGCTACGTGATCTGGCATGCCAGCCGTCCATCTGGGCGATCCCTTCTGTCGCTCCGCCAAGACTCATGCAAAGTACTTCTACTTTGGACGATCAATAGCATCGGTCAGTGACGCTCATGCATAACGCATGCCTCGCGAGACCGTCTTACGCACTGAAAGGGCCACTGTTGAGGTGACAGCACGACACTGTGGGTTCTCATTGCGGTCCAAGCGTCGACACTTGGCCAATGCTTCTGTTCGGGCGAGCGAATCTAGACCCGAAAGTAGCGACACGGGGCTCTGGGATTCATGCAACAACCAGAGGCGTAGTCTTATGCATAGAGCGGACACTTCTGGATGCGAACAGATGTCACATTCATGTTTCATTCGTGTCCTCTTATAGAATCCTCGATTGTCCACGACTCAGTGTTGAGCAATGGCAGTAAGCCAACCAGTCGCAAGCGTAATCGTTGCTGGGGAGACATTCATCCATCGTGTACTGCACGACCCAGGACGCCGTCATGAACACGTCCTATAATGTTCGCAAATTCCGTGCTCAACCTGTCACCCGCCCAGACATAACTGATCAGGATGTCCGCGATGGCCTCGTCCCAGTCACTTGTGCCAGATAGCGGTCTTTCACCAATGAGATGCTCAGCAACGTGTAACAAGAGATTCGGCAAATGCTGGTGGCGGCGAGGTGTGGATGGTGATGTGATTACCCTGTCGGTACAGGAAGGTGCCCCTGAGTCTGTCGGTGATTGCGTAGCATGTGAAAGGGCACTGCTTGACCTCGATATGTTGAAGAGTGCGGACCCAGACTGGACACGGCCAGCAAAGCTAAGACTGCGTTCTCTTGAGCTTGGCAAGGCACAGGCAAACAGCAGCCAAAGCAACATTGGCATGTTGTCCGTCCAGTAAGGAAGATCTACCATGGACATATACGCCAGATTGTTGCTGCTCTGCTCGAGAAAAAGTGTACCTGGCAGTGCCTGCGATGTTGG
>Ga0210040_10004172_pt1 | contig 19028 bp, 16 predicted proteins | sample CryGeyCG12114_NA_FD_185462 | JGI IMG/M metagenome (GOLD analysis project Ga0210040, IMG submission 185462) | Groundwater microbial communities from aquifer - Crystal Geyser CG19_WC_8/21/14_NA (SPAdes) (version 2) | ecosystem: Environmental > Aquatic > Deep subsurface > Groundwater | place: USA...
CACGGATAACACCAAAAACAATCCTGACCTCGTGAAGCGCTTCCTGGCAGGCCTTTCAAAAGGCATCGCCGATTACAACACGGCCTTCGTGGACAAGTCGATGAGTGCCGAAGATAGTGGGGCGATCGTCGCGATGATCCATCAATATGTTTACAACGACCGCCCGCTGGACAAGGCGGATCCGGCCATCCGCGCTGGCGCCATGCGCATGAACGAGAACGCAAAGCTGAACCTGGCAAGCATCCAGGACCAGCTCGACTGGTTCAAGTCGGAAAAGCTCGTTCCGGCCGATGCGTCCATGGAGAACCTCGTGGACTCGAGCTTCGTCGAAACCTTCTAAGAGAAGCCCTGCTTCCAAGCGCCCGGGACTTGCGCTCCGGGCGCTTTCTTCTCCGCAGAGACCCCGCTTATGGACCTTCTTCTCGACCGCATCTCGCACCGCTACGGGCAAACAGAGGTGCTGCGCGACATATCCTTCGATATCCGCGCCGGCGAGATCGTGTGCATCATCGGCCCGTCGGGCTGCGGCAAGTCCACGCTGCTGCGCTTCATCGGCGGGTTGGAACGCCCGGATGCCGGCCGTGTGCTCGTTTCGGGCGAGCCGCCGTCAGGCTCGTTAAATCCGCTCACCTACATCTTTCAAGACTTCGCGCTGCTGCCGTGGCGCACTGTGGAAGGCAATATCAGCCTCGTTCTCGAAGACCATGGCATCAAGCGTGCCGAAGCTGAAAGCATCATCGCCGATGTCCTGGCGCGCACCAAATTATCAGACTTCCGCAAGGCGCTGCCGCGCCAATTGTCGGGCGGCATGAAGCAGCGCGTGGCAATTGCCCGCGCGCTTGCCGTGCGGCCTGCCGTGATGCTCATGGACGAGCCGCTGTCAGCACTCGACAGCCAAACCCGCGAACTCCTGATGGACGATCTCGTGGAGCTTTGGACGCGCGAACGCTTTTCGGCCTGTTACGTCACCCACAATCTGGCCGAAGCCGTGCGGCTCGGCCACCGCATCATCGTTTTGTCGCGACGCCCCGGCCGCATCCGCGAGGTCGTCGAGATTGACATGCCGCTGGCCGACCGGCCCGACCACATGGCCGAGTTGGAAAAGCGCCAACGCGAAATCTGGATGATGATGCGCGAAGAAGCACGCGCCGCCGACATGGAGATCGCCGATGTCGCATGAGGCACTCGACCGCGGATCTCCCGCCTTTGCAGACGCGGCCACCCCTTCGGCGCTGGCTACCGGCACGCGCGAAGTCCCCTTTCGCGGCGGCGGCTTCCGCCATCGCCCGCTTGGCTGGGTGACGCCGCTGGTGTTTGTTGTGCTGATCCTGCTTTGGGAGCTCGGCTCGCGCTCGGGCATCATCAGCAACATCGCGCTGCCCGCGCCGTCCGAGGCTTTCGCCGCTTTCATGGACCTGGTGCGAACGGGCATGCTTTGGAAGCATCTCAGCGCCAGCCTGACACGCCTTGTGGTCGGCTGGACGCTGGGCACCCTGCTTGGCGTGGCGGTTGGCCTGGCGATCGGGCTGTTTTCGCTCGCCCGCGCCGGCCTGCTGCCGCTGGTATCGGCCTTGTTTCCGATTCCCAAAATCGCGCTCTTGCCCTTGTTCATCATCTGGTTCGGCATTGGCGAAGGCTCCAAGGTCGCGACGATCCTGTTCGGCACCTTTTTCCCGACCGTGATCGCGACTTATGCCGGCGTCGACAATGTCGACCGCAACCTGATCCGGATGGGCCAGTCCTTTGGCATCTCGTGGATGTCGATCGTGCGCAAGATCATCGTGCCGGGCGCCCTGCCCGCGATCTTGTCGGGCTTCCGCATTTCCGCTTCGATCGCCATCGTCTTGCTTGTTGCCGCCGAAATGATCGGCGCGGAATTCGGCATCGGCGCTTATATCCTGATGGCTGGCGCGCTGTTTGCGCTCGACCAGCTGGTGGCCGGCGTCGCCATTTTGTCGATCATCGGCCTGACGATCGGCTGGCTGATCGGCCGGGCGGAACGCACCTTTCTCGGCTGGCGGACCTAGGTCCAATAAAGAATGCGAGCATGCGGAAGCGCGGCCGCAATGCGCGTTTCAAAGAAGCCGCGCAGCTCAGCCATGGTCGGTGCATCGTAAACCTGCTTGATCGGCCCGAATTTGGTGCGCTTTTCTCGATGCCGTGGTTCCCGATCAGAATTCGCTTCGCATCAGAAACGCCACCCAGCAGCCTATACGAGGTCCTTGAGCGCGATCGTGGGATCAGCGAGCTGTTCCGCCGTGGCGCGCCCGCCGGCTTCGATCAAGCGCTTGCCGCCGACGTAATCCTTGGCGGCATTCACGCAATCCAGCGCGATCACCCGGCCCTTCTTCAGGTAAACCACCGAAAACGATCGTGCTTCGGGATCGCCGCGCACCAGTTCTTCGTCATGGCCGGTCGAAAGCCCGGCAGTCTGCAAACGAAGATCATATTGATTGGACCAAAACCAGGGCACGGAACGATAGGATTCTGGCGTGCCGATGATCGCTTTGGCTGCGACCGAAGCCATGTCATTGGCGTTTTGCACGGATTCCAGCCGGATTTCGGCCCCATCGGCGAAAGCATTGGCGTGAAGCGCGCAGTCGCCGATCGCATAGATGTCGGGCAGGGATGTGCAGCAAAACGCGTCCACCCACACGCCGTGATCAGGTCGGTGGCGAGCGCCTGCCGTAACCAGCGGGTCTACCGACGGGATGATGCCGATGCCCACGATCACCAGTTCGCAGGGGATCACCTCTCCGTCGGCCAGCCGCACGCCAGACGCGGTGCCGCTTGTTCCCTCGATGGCTTCTACGACCGTGCCCAAGCGGATATCCACCCCGTGAGCGCGGTGCTCGGCTTCGTAGAAGCGCGAGATCGCCGGCCCCGCGACGCGGGCAAGCACCCGGTTCTGCGCTTCCAGCACAGTCACCGTTTTGCCGAGCTTAGTCAAAACCGCGGCAGCTTCCAGGCCGATATAACCTCCACCGATCACCGCCACACGTTGAACGGCGGGCAGTTCGGCGAGGATCTGGTCGACGTCGCTGCGCTTGCGGACGCTGTGAACGCCTTGGAGGTCGCCGCCCAGGCAGCGCATGCGCCGCGCCTCGCCGCCGGCGGCCCAGATCAGGCGATGATATCCGAAGCGACTGCCATCCTCCGTGGTGATCGCCTTGGCTGACGGATCCACCGCGACGACCTGGCGGCCGGGCAGGATAGTGACGTTGCGCTCGTCCCAGAATTTGGCAGGCCGCAGCAGCAAGCGTTCGAAGCTTTTTTCGCCCGACAGATAGTCCTTGGACAGCGGCGGCCGCTCGTAAGGCAGTTCAGGCTCATCACCTATAATGGCGATGGTGCCCTCAAACTTGTTTTGCCGCAGCGCAATGGCCGCCTGTGCGCCGGCATGCCCCGCCCCGACGATCACCACATCGAAGGAAGCCCCGATGGTGCCCTGCGTTTTATATGGCATGTGCGATGGTCCCGGTCTTCCTGCGCCGCGCTGACCTTTCCCACCGCAACGGCATGGGCGTCAACGTCGTTGCAGCAGATAACCGGGACCGATCAACCCTCAAGACGGTTCCACCGGCGTCGCGGCCGAGGGAAACCGCCCCGTGTTTACCAGGTGCGGCGCAGGGTTGCCGTGATCTCGCGACCGGGATTGTAGAAGTCAGCCCCGAAGCCGCCATACGCGACATGCTTTTCATCGAAGAGGTTTTTGACGTTAACCTCCAGCGATGTGTTTTCAACCACGTCATATCTGAACGCGGCATCAAACACGACGTTGCTGTCGGACGAGATCGTGTTCGCCGGCGAGAAGAAGTACGAACCGACGTACCGGCCGCCCACGCCGAAATTCATGTTGCCGCGCTTTCCGCTGCCTTCCAGTTCGTAGTTCAGCCAAAGCGATGCGAGGTTCTCGGGAATGAACTGCGGACGCTTGCCCTCATTGCCGGCAACGCCGTTTTCAATGATTTCTGCATCCAGGTAGGAATAGGCTGCGGTGACGCTGATATTGCGCGGCAGCTCGGCCTTGGCTTCCAGATCAAGGCCCCGTACCCGGATTTCGCCAATGGTGGATGGCAAGGCCGTGATCGGGTCTGTGACCGTCACATTGTTCTTGGTCAGGTCATAGATCGACGCCGTAAATAGCGCCGGAAACGCCAAAGGCTGATACTTGACGCCGAATTCATACTGCTCGCCGCGTTCTGCCTCGACCGTAAGCGAGGAACCCGGCACAACCGACTCCGCATAGCTGACATAGGTGGCGAACTCTTCCGTCGCTTTATAGGTCAGCCCGAAGCGCTTGGTGAACTCGCTAAGCTCGTTTTCAGCCGAGGTGTTACGCAACAGATTGATCTGCTCAAGGTCGATCCAGTCGTTACGCAGGCCAACGCTGGCAATCCACTTTTCCGCAAAAGTCAGGTCCTGCTGGACATAGAGCGCCTTCGTGGTCTGCTCGCTATGCGAACTGGCGTAGAGCGGAACTGATGCGGGAGCGCCGGTATAAATCGGATTGGCCCAGTCGATGCTCGGAGCGGCGCTAAAGAACGTATCACTGTCTGAAGTCAGGTCGTTATATTCCACGCCAACCAGGGAGCGGCTTTCGACGTTTTCGAAGCTCGCATCATATTGCAGCCGCGCATCGGCCACGAAATTCTCGGTCGCAACGTCGCTTCCGAAAAAGCTGCGCCGCGCGATCGTGGAGCCATCTGTTGGTGTGGCCGAAATATAGGCATAGCCGAAATCGGTCTTGCTATCGCTGTAGCGCGCGTTGGAGCTGAAGCTCAAACCCGTGCCAAAATCATGATCGAACAGGACGCTGACGGTGTCGCGATCCGTGCCGCGATAATTGTAGTCCGGCTCACCGAAAAACCGGCTTCTGTCGAAATCGGTGCCAACGGGATGCCCGCCGCTGCCCGGCACGCCGTCGCGGTCCAGGTGATCGAAAACAACGGTGAGGCTCGTTGCAGCATCAGGGCGCCAGGTCACACCGCCCATCAGGAAGACTTCGTCATCTTCTGAATAGTCGTATTCTTCTTCGGCCGTTTTCAGCTTGCCGGTGAGCCGAACGGACAGCGTATCGTCGACAGTGATATTGTCGCCGAGGTCGAAGCCGATTTCGCCATGGTTGAACGATCCGCCGGTCGCGTAAACTTCACCGAAGCGCTCGCTCTTCGGCGTTTTCGTCACGTAGTTGACCGCCCCACCCGGATCGGAAACGCCAAAGGTGGTGGAACTCGCGCCTTTCAGAACCTCGACGCGCTCAAACGCATAGGGTTCTTCATTCACACCGCCGAACGGGCGGCCGATCGGCAGCCCATCGCGATATTGAAACGCATCGAAGCCGCGTATCTGGAAAAAATTGAAGCGATCGTCCGAGCCATAGAAATCCGTGTTTACGCCAGCCGTGTATTGCAGAACCTCTTCCACCGTATCGGCATCACGCTGCTCAATCTCCTTGGCGGTGATCACGGAAATCGTGGCCGGCGTTTCCAGGATCGGGGTCGCGATCTTGCCGCCGCTTGTAGTTTGTGTCGCAACAACGGAATTGGCGTCGTCATCGCCACCTGCACCGCCTTGAACAACCACCTGCTCGAGAACAACCGTTTCACCGGTCGCAGGCGCAGCTTGCTGGGCCAGCAGGCTGGTTGGCGTCAACGCAAGGATCGCCGTGCAACCAAGAAGAAGCGCTTTTCGGCCGCCATGAATGGTCTGATCGGTGTTGCTGCCGTTTGTTGCGTTGCCCATGTCGTATTCCAGCTGTTCAATATTGCGAGGCTGGCAGGCAGCAAGCCGTCTAGGCTTCTTGAGCTCCGAACTTTTCGTTCGGGCGTTTTGACACAACCCGACGCAAAGCTCGTTCGCCAAAAAACCGTCGGAAACCTGATGTGCACCCCCGTGTCGCCCTAAGTTGAGCACATCAGTCAGGTATTGTAAATTCCCCGATGCCGAAAAGCTTCTAGATATCGCCAACGCTTGAAGAAGGCAGCCGCTGTGAGTTGACGCGCCGAGTTAAACCTGACACGAAACCTCGACTTTGACCTTGAAGGTTTGCGATGCTGCAGTTCATGCGCGTTTCCTTGCCCTTGGTGGTGATGGCCCTGTTTGCCCTCAGCCCGATCGCCGCTGCCGCGGAGGAAAACACGGATTTTCCGCTGGTGATCGAGCATGCGCTTGGCACCACGACGATCCCGCGAAAGCCGGAGCGCGTTGCCACCGTTTCGTGGGCGAACCACGAGGTCCCACTTGCGCTCGGCATCGTTCCGGTTGGATTTGCCGCCGCCAATTTCGGCGACGACAATGGCGATGGTTTGTTGCCGTGGGTGGCCGAAAAGCTTGAAAGCCTCGGTGCGGATAAGCCCGTCTTGTTTGATGAGGGCGACGGCATCGACTTCGAAGCGGTCGCCGCCACCAATCCCGATGTGATCCTTGCCGCTTATTCCGGTTTGAGCCAGTCGGACTATGACACGCTGAGCCAGATCGCACCCGTTGTGGCCTACCCCGCCGCGCCATGGTCGACGAACTGGCGTGAGGTGATCCGCCTGAACAGCAAGGCGCTGGGTTTGGCAGCCCAAGGCGACGCTCTGATTGCCGGGGTCGAGGCCAAGATCGCCGCAACGATCGCCGAGCACCCGCAGCTCAAAAACAAGAACGCGATGTTCGTCACCCATCTCGACGAAATCAATCTGAGCACCGTCAACTTCTACACCACCAACGATACACGGGTACAGTTCTTCGCCGATCTCGGCCTGCAATCGCCCAAAAGCGTTGTGGAAGCGTCCAAGTCTGGCGCGTATTCCGGCTCGATCAGCGCCGAACGCATCGACACGTTCGACGATGTCGATCTTCTGGTGACCTATGGCAGCCAAAAGCTGATCGATGCGCTGCAAAGAAACCCGCTGACATCGAAAATGCCGGCCGTAGCCAAGGGCGCGATCGTTACGCTCGGCCGCGACCCCGTCGGAACGGCGGCTAACCCCACGCCGCTATCGATTTCATGGGTGTTGGACGATTACGTTTCCTTGCTGGCCGATGCGGCCGAGAAATCAGCCAAAACAGCAGAATGACCGTCGCAAGCGCTGCAAAACCAACCTGGCGCCCGGCGATCGTGCTGCTGACCCGCAGCCGTGGCTTCTGGCTGCTTGCTTTGCTCGCACTGCTTGCTTTGCTGTCCGTTCTGTCGGTGGCAGTCGGCACGCGTGATGTGATCTGGGCCGACATCCTTGCCGCCTTGTCCGGTCAAAGCGACAGCATCGGCCAAGCCGCGGTTGTTGTCCGACTTCCCCGCACCGTGCTGGCCATCGTGGCAGGTGCGGCCCTTGCGGTTGCCGGAACCATTCTGCAAGGCGTGACGCGCAATCCCCTGGCGGATCCGGGCATTCTCGGCATCAACATGGGCGCTTCGCTCGCCGTCGTCATCGGTGTTGCCTGGTTCGGCATCGCATCCGCGCAAGCCTACACTTGGACGGCCATTCTCGGCGCCGGCTGCGCGGCCATATTTGTTTACACGATCGGCTCGCTTGGGCGTGGCGGGGCAACCCCGCTCAAGCTGGCGCTGGCTGGCGCGGCCACATCCATCGCCTTTTCGTCGCTGGTGGTCGCGCTGATGTTGTCGCGCGCCGACATCGCGGGCGGGCTCCAGGCATGGCAGATCGGCGGCGTGGGCGGCGCCACCTTTGAGCGCATGGCTCATGTCCTGCCGTTTCTGCTGGCCGGTTTCGTGATCAGCCTGCTTTCCGCCAAAAAACTCAACTCCCTGGCCTTGGGCGACGACATGGCCGCTGGTTTGGGCGAGCGTGTTGCGTTGGCGCGCGCCCTTGCTGCCTTCGGCGCAATCCTGCTGTGCGGCGCCACAACCGCGATCTGCGGTCCCATCGCCTTTGTTGGTTTGGTTGTGCCGCATCTTTGCCGTTTGCTTGTTGGCATCGATCACCGCTGGCTCGTGCCGTTTGCAGCCCTTGTCGGTGCTTGCTTGCTGGTCGCCGCCGATGTTGTCGGCCGCGTGGTCGCCCGCCCGAGCGAGCTGGACGTGGGCATCGTCACGGCCTTTATCGGCGCGCCGTTTTTCATCTGGATCGTTCGCCGCCAGCGGGTTCGCGACCTATGACTGCGGCAGCCTTTTCCGTTGAGACCATTCGTTTCGCCCGGCGCACGCGCGAACAAAGGCGGCACCGCGTCATCGCCGCGATCGCAGCCTTGTTGTTCGCGCTGTTCATCCTCACGCTTTGCCTGGGCCAATCCTTCACCTCACCCGGGGACGTCCTCCGGGTGCTCTTGGGGGAAGAAGTACCGGGTGCCTCCTTCACGGTCGGACAATTGCGGCTGCCGCGCGCCGTGCTGTCCGTCCTTGCGGGCTTGTGCTTTGGAATGGGCGGCGCAGCCTTTCAGATCATGCTGCGCAATCCGCTTGCCAGCCCCGACATCATCGGCATCAGCCTCGGCGCAAGCGCGGCGGCGGTATTCGCCATCGTTGTTCTGTCGCTCAACGGCCCCATCGTTTCGATCTTCGCCGTGATCGCCGGTCTTCTCGTCGCCCTGCTCATTTACGGGCTCGCCTTCCGCAACGGTGTTGCCGGCACCCGCTTCATTCTGGTTGGCATCGGCGTTGCGGCCATGCTGCAAAGCATGATCGCCTATACTTTGTCGCAGGCTCCCGCCTGGACCATGCAGGAAGCCATCCGCTGGCTCACCGGCAGCGTCAACGGCGCACAGCTCGAGCAATCCGCACCGCTGCTGTTCGCGCTTCTTGTGTTTGGCGGCCTGTTGCTGATTTGCAGCCGTGACCTGGAAGCGCTGCGGCTTGGCGACGACACGGCCGCCGCGCTCGGCACCAATGTCGGGCGCACACGCATGCTGGTGATCCTCGCGGCCGTGGGAACGATTGCGGTGGCAACGGCGGTCACCGGGCCGATTGCGTTCGTCGCATTCCTGTCGGGTCCGATCGCCGCCCGGCTCGTCGGCCACAACGGGTCCTTGCTGGTGCCCGCGGCACTGGTTGGCGCCCTGCTTGTTCTCGCGGGCGATTATTGCGGCCAGTTCGTTCTGCCAGGCCGTTATCCCGTGGGCGTCGTCACCGGCGCGCTGGGCGCACCTTATTTGATCTATCTGATCGTGCGCGCGAACCGGTCCGGGAGTTCGCTATGACCGGCCATTCCCTGACAATCCAGGCGCTTGCGGCCGGCTACAGTGACCGGCTGGTTCTCAAGGGCCTCGACCTGCAGGTGCCGCCCGGCAAGATCACGGCCATCGTCGGCGCCAATGCGTGCGGCAAGTCCACGCTGTTGCGCACCATGTCGCGCTTGTTGGCGCCGCGCGCAGGGCATGTGCTGCTGGATGGCAAATCCATCCACGCCATTCCGCCGCGCCAGCTTGCGCGCACCCTCGGCCTGTTGCCGCAATCACCCATCGCCCCGGAAGGCATCACGGTGGCCGACCTGGTCAGCCGGGGACGTCATCCCCATCAAGGCCTGCTGTCACGCTGGACAAAGCTTGACGACGAGGCGGTAACGGCGGCCCTCGAAGCCACCAAAACGTTTGAGCTTGCCGACCGCCCGGTGGATGAACTGTCCGGCGGCCAACGCCAGCGCGTCTGGATCGCCATGGCGCTTGCGCAGCAAACCGATCTTCTGCTTTTGGACGAACCGACGACCTTTCTCGATATCAGCCATCAGGTCGAGGTGCTGGATCTCCTGACCGACCTCAACTACGCGCGCGGCACCACGATCGTGATGGTGCTGCACGATCTCAACCTCGCGGCGCGCTATGCCGATCATCTCGTCGCGATGGCCGACGGAAAACTGCACGCCTTCGGCACACCGGAAGAGGTGCTGACGGAAGAGCATGTCCGGCATGTGTTCGGGCTGGACAGCCGCATCATCGCGGACCCGACATCCGGCAGGCCGATCATGCTTCCGATTGGCCGCCACCGCACCAAACCGCATCAGCCAGGCGCATCGGCCCTGCCGCTACACTGCGCCCCCACCCGCATTCAAACACCCGTCAAGGAGGATCAGTCATGACTTTGGCTCAGGACTTCCGGCTGTCCGGCACAGCGCTGCCGAAAAACGCCGAACACATGCTCGAAGAGATCTGCGAGCATTTCGTGGAACATTCCGAGGTGGCGCGCACCAAGGATCTGGTTGTCCTGAAAAGCGAGATCGGTATCGCCGACATCCGGCTGACGCAGAACCGGCTCCTGATCGATCTCACCTGCCCCAGCCAGGATGCCCTGCAGCTCAGCCGCAACATGCTGGCCGAACACCTGTTTTACTTTGCAGGCGACGATCCCTTCGACCTCACCTGGTCGGACCCGGCCCCCCTTGCCTTGATGCCGAACATCCACGAGGTCACGGTGGCGGGAAGCGAAGAAGTCACGCCGCTCATGCGCCGGGTGAAGTTCCGTTGCGCCGACATCACGCCCTTCATCGGCGGCGGCATGCATGTGCGCCTGCTGGTTCCGCCAAAGGGCCGCAAGCCTGTTTGGCCGAGCCTGCGCGAAGACGGACGCACCGGCTGGCCCGAAGGCGACGACAAGCTGCTTGTGCGCGTTTACACGATCCGCGGCGTTGATGCTGAACGCCGCGAGCTTTGGATCGACTTCCTGCAGCACCCTGCGCCCGGCGTTCAAACACCCGGCGCCGATTTCGCCCGCGACGCATTGCCCGGCGAAAGCCTGGCCTTGCTTGGCCCCGGCGGGGGCGATTTCCCGGAAGCGGAAACGATCCTTCTGATCGGCGACGAAAGCGCCCTGCCCGCCATCGCGCGCATTGCCGCCGAAGCCGCACCGAACACTCAGCTGAACGCCATCATCGAAATCGCAAACGAGGCTGAACAACAGCCGCTCCCAACGGCCGGGTCATTGCAGGTGCAGTGGCTGCACCGCGACCGCTATCCCGCGAATGCCAGCGGAACGCTTGTTCAGGCCGCAACAGCGGCCCTCACGGGCGTGGACAACGACACCTATGTGTGGATCGCCTGCGAAAAGGAAGACGTACGCGCCTTCCGCTCGGTCCTCAAAAGCCGCCAGCACAACAAGAAGCGGATGTATGCCGCCTGGTATTGGGAACGCGATCACGGTTGATCGCGTCCGGCTCAATCAAGCGGCCTGAATGCGCGCGGATCCGCTCGCGTGCATAAGATGCCTAGGCAGGTGTTCGTTATCGGCCTGAACCTTGTGAGGAACACTGGACGGAGGGGCTGGTTTAACCTTCAGGCGTCAACCAAGTCTGGCCTCCAAGGCTGCATCCCTCCGCACCTGGACATGGCCGGACCGTCCAAAAAGGTCAGCACCATGCCATCCCTCGAAAGCCCAACGACAGGCTTGCCGCGTCTCATAGGACAGAGCCGTATCGGCCGCCGCCGCCGATCGATCCGCTCACGGATCAGCGCTGCCGTCCTGGCAAGCGCCATGATGTTCGCACCGCTTTCCGCGTTTGCTGCCGAAACGCCGCAACGGCTTGAGCAATGGCGCACACAAGCCTTGGAACTGGTCAATAAGGACCGCAGGAAGCACGGGCTTGCGCCTCTGTCGCTTGGCGAGAACCTGAACGAAGCGGCACAGGCCCATGCCGAAGATATGCGGGATCGCAATTATTACGCGCACACCTCGCCTGAGGGCGACAATGTCCAGGATCGCTTCATCGATTCTGGCGGCAGCCGCTGGGAACTTGTGGCGGAAAACATCGCGCGTTGCGAAGGGTGCAGCCCGCCAATCAACGCGCAAACCATCGAGCGCCTGCAAACCGGCTGGATGAACAGCCCTGAGCACCGCGAAAACGTCCTGCATGAAGGGTTGCAAAGCTTTGGCTACGGCATTGTGCTCGACGCCGAAAACGGACTCTACGCGGTGCAAACATTTGCCGGCGCAGGCACGCCGCGCGGGGTGGCGGCCGATGAGGAGCCCACCGTCCTCGCGAGCGAAGACATCCCACAGCGCTTGACCGCGCTGGTGAACCGCGCGCGTGAACGCGAACAGCGCGCCGCGCTGAACCACAACGCAGGCCTGGATCAGGTCGCTTCGGCCTTGATGCCGGCGCCCGATTCCGAAACCATCGACCTGCAGAACCAGGATAATCTCTTCGCAGCCCTGCCGGCCGATCAACAAACCCGCTGGAGCGGATTGTCGGTGATTGCCGGTGCGTGTGGCGGGTGTGGCAGGCAAGCGACCCTTGCCGACCTCCGCAGTTTCCTTGATCAATGGCGCGACGATCCGCAATATAGCCAACAACTGCTTGGCTCGACCTTCGATGCCCTGGGCTTTGCCCTCCAGGTCAACGGCAATGGCAGGAAAGTCGCCGTTCTCGTGCTCGCTACAGCCCGTTGAGTGTTGGGCCCTGATCTGAGTCGACTAGGACGCAGATCAGGAACAAAACCAGCGCAGCCCCTGTTTTCAAACAGCAGACCAACCCTCATCGGCTGGCCTGTTGTTGAAACAAAACGGAGGAAACGATCATGGCGAGAGATTGGGAAGACCGCGGACGTTATAATCGCGGACGCAATCACGGAACCAGCGACCACGGACGCAGTGATCGCGACTGGTCAGCTCAGGCCGGCGACGAGATGCGCTCCTGGTTCGGCGATGACGATGCAGAACGCCGGCGTCGCGAAGACGAACGCCGTTCAAATGTCGACTACACCCGCATTTACAGCCACCGCGCCGATGACCCCGACGATGATCGCGGCAGCGACCGCGACACGCGCTACGGCAACGATCGTCCCCAGCCTTCGGGCGGCAGCTATGGCGGCGGTGGCGGCGGCTATGCTGGCGGCGGGTATGCCGCCGCAGGTGGCTATGGCGGCGGCGGCGGTCGAAGCAGCACCAACGACGCCGATCGCAGCTCGTACCGCGCCAGTTCCTTCAACCGACCCGACGCCGGCTACGGGGAAAACACCCGCTACGGCAACGATCGATCGAGCTATAGCTCTAGCGATCGCAGCGAAGATCGCGGCTTCTTTGAGCGTGCCGGCGACGAGGTGTCCTCGGGGCTTGGCGATGATGACGCACAACGCCGCAGGGATAGGGATGCCGGCCATCGTGGTCGCGGCCCGAAAAACTACGTGCGTTCCGATGAGCGCATCCGTGAAGACGTGAATGACCGCTTATCGGACGATCGCCATCTCGACGCGTCCGACATCGACGTCACCGTGAAGGATGGCGAAGTCACCTTGAACGGCACGGTCAATGAGCGCATGGCCAAGCGCCACGCCGAAGACCTCGTTGAGCACGTTTCGGGCGTGAAGCACGTGCAAAACAATCTGCGGGTCAACACCCAAGGCGCGAATTACGGCACGTCCGGCACAGGCACGGGCAGCAGTTCACCATCGGACACCGGCACCGGCAACACCGGCAGCTAACTCCGACCGGATAAGAAAAGGACCGCCGTTCCCGGAACGGCGGTCCTTTCCTTTTTACACTGTCCGGGAACGGCGATCCGTCCGAATGGGGGTCAGGCGCTTCGAATGGCTTCTTCGCGGATTTCCTCGGTCATGCGCATCTTCAGGTCCACAAAGGTTGGGTCGGCCTTGATGTGGTAATCGCGCGGGTAGCTCAGGGGAACCGCCACATCCGCCTTGATGCGACCGGGGCGCGCCGACATCACCAAACACCGGCTTGCGAGAAAGATCGATTCCTCGATGTCATGCGTGACGAACAGCACGGTTTTGCGCTCCGCCTGCCAGATATCGAGCAGCAATTCCTGCATCAAGCCACGGGTCTGATTGTCCAGCGCGCCGAACGGCTCGTCCATGAGCAGGATCGCCGGATCATTGGCGAGCGCGCGCGCGATCGCCACGCGCTGCTGCATGCCGCCGGAAAGCTGGCGCGGCCAATGATTTTCGAACCCGGTCAAACCGACCTTGTGCACGTAGTCCTGCACGATCGCCATGCGCTCGCGCTTAGGCATGCCCTTTTCGCGCAAGCCGAAAGCGATGTTATCGGCAACCGTGAGCCACGGAAACAGCGTGTAGGACTGAAACACCATGCCCCGCTCGCGGCCCGGGCCGGTGACAGGCTGCCCGTTGACGCGCACCTCGCCCTGTGTCGGATCGTCCAAACCGGCCACGATCCGCAGCAAGGTGGATTTGCCGCAACCCGAGGGCCCGAGGATCGTCACGAACTCGTTTTCGGCGATGCTGAGGGTGACCGGCGTCAAGGCAACCGTCGGCTTTGCGCCGCGCGAACCCGCAAAGGTGCGCCCGACATTGTCGATCACGACGGTGGCCGCGCTCATGCCAGGCTCCATGGAAACAAGCGCCGGTTCACGGCCTTGAACAGGAAGTCGGAAACAAGCCCGATGATCCCGATCACGATGATCCCGAAGATGATCTGGCCGGTGTTCAACAGGGCCTGACTGTCTACGATCATATGGCCGATGCCCGATGATGAGCCGATCAGTTCGGCAACGATCACATAGGTCCAGGCCCAACCCAGCACGAGGCGCAGGGTTTCGGCGATCTGCGGCGCCGAGGCCGGAATCAAAACGCGCTTCACGATGCCGCCATCGCTGGCGCCCAACGTGTAAGCCGCTTCCACGAGATCGCGGCGCGTTTGGCCGACGGTGAACGCGACCATCAGGATGATCTGGAACACCGAACCGATAAAGATCACCAGCAGCTTTTGCGTTTCGCCGATGCCGGCCCACAAAAGCAGAAGCGGGATGAAGGCGGATGCCGGGAGGTAGCGCGCAAAGGACACGAAAGGCTCAAGCAAGGCCTCGACGACCTTCCACGCGCCCATGGCAATGCCCAGCGGCACGGCAATTGCGGCGGCCAACACGAAGCCGCCCACCACGCGCCAGATCGTCATGCCGATATCATAGCTGAAATTATACTCGGTGAGCAGGCTCCAGCCTTCCTGCACCATCCGCAAAGGGCTGGCGAGAAAGATGGGCGACACAAGCCCGCTAAAGGTGGTCGCGGCCCACAAAGCCACGAACAGCGCGAAAAAAAGAAGCCCAAGCGCGATACGCAGGGACAGTGAAACCGGCTGAAGCGGGCGCAGATAGCGCCCGCTCGTCCGTGATGCGGAAGATGTCATTCGATCAAGCGCCGGATTGTTATTCCATCCAGCCGGTATCAATCAGCGATGATGTTTCGGGAATCGACTTGATCGTGCCGATCTTCATCAGAAGCGGGCCGGCCTTGGCGTAAAAGTCGTTGATGCCCTTTTCCATGAACGCCTTGTTGGCGGCCTCGTCCTGCCATTGCAGATTAGCGGCGGATTTGCCGAAGTCTTCGCCGCTCTGCTTCACATCCGCGCCCATGACTTCATAGGCTTTCGCCTGGTCGCTTTCGATCATGGCGAGCGCATCGTAATAGCTTTTGGCCAGCGCCTTCACGGCGTCCGGATTGGCTTCAATGAACTCTGGCGTGCAACCGAACGTGTCCATGACGGCGGGATAATCAAGCGTCGTCGCGATGATCTTGCCCGACGAGGGATTATCGCGCACGGTGGAAAGATAGGGCTCATAGGTCATGGCCGCATCATTCTGGCCGGCCACAAAGGCTTGCGCGGCCGCCGATGGCTCAAGGTTCACGACGGTGACATCATCGATCGACAGCCCATTGGCATCGAGCATCCAGGCCAAAACGAAATAAGGCGATGTGCCCGGCGCGGATGCGGCAACAGTCTTGCCCTTGAGGTCGGCAATGGTGGCAACGTCGTTGCGCACGGCCATGCCGTCCGCCCCATGCGACATATCCAGCTGAAACAGTTGCTTGATCGGCACGCCGTTGGCGTTCCAGATCATGAAGGTTTCCACCGTGGTCGCGGCGCATTGAATGTCGCCGGACGCAACCGCGAGGTGGCGATCCTTTTGCGGGATCTTCTTGATGTCAACGTTCAGGCCGTTCTTTTCAAAGATGCCAGCCTGTTTGGCGAGCGTCAGCGGCGCGAAGCCGGTCCAGCCGCTGATGCCGATCGCCACATCCGTGCTTTGCGCCGAAGCGGGCGCAGCCAGAACCGTCAGCCCGAGTGCTGCCGAACAAAAGAAAGCTTTCAAAGACACAGTTCCCACTCCGTTTTTTTTGATGAACCCTTTTGCGGCCATGCCTACACGCTGGCATTGCCGTGTCAATTGCAGCGGGTCACGTCCATGTTGATGGGCGCATTGCCAGCAAGCGCAACAATGCTCAAGGCGGCATATGGTGAACCACCACCCCTTCATCAGAACTCCACCACCATCGCGGCGACTTTTCTCGGATCGTCCCAGGCGAACCCCGGAAGAGAGTGTGACCACCCACAGACGCACGGCGCAGGCGCATCCGCGATTCAAGCTCGCGGGCTCGCCTGCTGGCGGTTTGTTTTACCGCTCCACGATCAGCAACTCGCAGGTCACGCAAACCATGTTGCCCCCGCGCGTGACCTCACCTTCGAAAATCGTGCCGTCCACATCCACGATGGCGATGTCGAGCATGGCTTTCCCGTCGGCGATTTGCCCGTCGCGGATAAACAGTTCGGATGCAAACGACGCCATGTGGCTGCCATCGACGAAGTCGCAGCCAACCAGCGAACCGATTCCGTGGATGCTGCCTTGCGTGATGCCATGGGCGCGTGCGGCATCTTCGAGCGCCGCGTGGATGTCGGTATTGGGCTTCACGCGCAAGAGAACCGCGCGGCGCTCGCCGTCGCGCGCATCGCCGTGCGGCACCGGCGTCAGCAATGGAAAGTTGGTTTCGGCATCAGGGAGCTGGTCGAAGATCGCGCCTGTTAGCGCGTAAACCGTCGCGACCACACTTTCCGCAAACATCGCTTCACCGGGGATGAGGTGGCCGGCGGCGCGATAACCGTCATTGTGCAACCAGATGCCATGGCAATGAATGAATGGCGCGCCTTGCCGGCGGCCGAAACTCATCACCAGCCGCTCGCCGAGCCCGACGCCTTCGGGGTAGCGCGTATCGCTGTACCAGGCGGCGTGCGCGCTGTCAGGGCTCGGTGCCGGGATCACATACACAAGCGGCGCGAAGCTGCCGCCGCCGATCTCCACCACGGCGCTGTCGATCCCTTGTTCGCTCAGCGCCTGCGCCAAGGCGTCAAGCACGGGAAGGCCGGGCTGGAAAGTCACCTGCAGCTTGCGCGCCGAACAGGCTTCGGCCAGAACCCGCGGGTCCTGCGGCTGTCCGGGATGTTTGATAAAACGCTGGCTCATGAACGCACCATCAAACCGGCCGTGGAAAACCCGCCATCCACCGCCAGGACCTGACCGTTGATGTAGCTGGCTTCCGGCGAAAGAAGAAAGGCCACCGCGTCGGCGATTTCGCGCGTCGTGCCATAGCGCTTTTGCGGAATACGCTCGTGCCATTGCTGCCGCACATCGGGGGTGTGCACGAGGTCGGTGAGCGGCGTATTCACCGCGCCCGGCGCCACCGCATTGACGCGAATGTCATGCGCGCCCCATTCCGTGCACAGGATGCGCGTGAGATGGCTCACCGCCGCCTTGGACGAACCATAGGACGCACGCCCCTTGTTGCCCAGAATGCCCGATACGGAGGAAATGTTGACCACCGCCCCCGGCAATTCCTTTCCCAGCCAGTAACGCGCCGCAGCGCGCGCCACAATGAACGTGCCGGTCAGGTTCACATCCACGATGCGGCGGAATTCTTCCACGCTCATATCCACCGCCGGCGTGTCCTGGCCGATGCCGGCGCAGTTCACCACGCCGGCAAGCGTCGCGCTTTCGGCGGCCCGCGCGATCACCGCCTCCACCGCCTCTTCATCCGTGACGCTGGCAACATGGCCATGATCGGCGGGAATACCGAGCTTGTTGCAGGCGGCGTTCAGCGCATCGGCCGTCAGATCGAGCAGGTGCACCTGCCAGCCGCGTGCATGAAGCACGCCGGCGATATCGAGCCCGATCCCGGACGCGCCGCCGGTCACGACGACGCTTTTTGTTTCACCATCATGACCGGTCATCAGGCGCTCAGCCGTTCCGGCTGCATGTCGAGTTCGCCGCGCTTGTCCAGTTCTTCGCGGATCAGCTTCTTGGCGATCTTGCCGTAAGCCGATTTGGGCATCACGTCCCAAAAAACATAGCGTTTCGGCAGCTTGTAGCGCGACACCTTGCCGTCGAGAAACGCAGCGAGTTCCCCGCCATCAGCCCGTTCGCCGGCGCGCAAAACGCACACGGCAACGCCCACTTCGCCCCAAATCGGGTCCGGCACACCGAGGATCGCAACCTCGCCAACGGCCGGATGCTGCAGCAGCTTTTCCTCGATCTCGCGCGGATACACGTTGGATCCGCCGGAGATGTACATGTCGGACGCGCGGCCGGTGATATAAACGAAGCCCTGCGCGTCCATGTGGCCGAGATCGCCGGTGCGGAACCAGCCATTGCGGAACGATTTCGCGTTGGCCTCCGGGTTCTGGTAATAGCCGGCAAACACGGCCGGACCGATGGCGCAGATTTCGCCGGTTTCGCCTTGCGCCACTTCCTCGCCGGCATCATTCTGGATCTGCACCTGCATGCCCGTGCGCTCGAAGCCGCAAGTGCCGACCCGCGCATGTTCGCCATCTTCCAGACTGTGCATCACGGGCGGCAGAACGGTAATCGCGCCGGTGACTTCGCCCAGCCCGAAATACTGCACCAGCACCTTGCCGAGCTTGCCGAGCGCCCGCTTCTGGTCTTCGCGATACATCGGCGCGCCGGCATAAATCACATAGCGCAGCGAGGAATGGTCGTAGCGGTCCACCGCCGGGTCTTCCACCAGCATCTTCACGATGGTTGGGACGGTGAAGAGGTTCGTGACCTTCCATTCCTCAACCAGCCGCCAAAACGCGTCGATGTAGAAACGCTCGGTGGGCATCAGGATCGTGGTGACGCCATGCGCGACCTGCGCCAGTTGGTGCACGCCCGCGCCATGCGACAAGGGCGCCACCACGATCGAGCGGTCCTCACCTGTCGTGCCGGGGAAAAGATCGCAATGGTGGTTGTTGATCACAAAGGCCATCTGGCCATGCGTCAGCACCGCCGCTTTCGGCCGTCCGGTGGTGCCGGATGTGTAGAAATACCAGCACGGATCGTCGCGATCCACGGCCG
>Ga0210040_10004173_pt1 | contig 19027 bp, 20 predicted proteins | sample CryGeyCG12114_NA_FD_185462 | JGI IMG/M metagenome (GOLD analysis project Ga0210040, IMG submission 185462) | Groundwater microbial communities from aquifer - Crystal Geyser CG19_WC_8/21/14_NA (SPAdes) (version 2) | ecosystem: Environmental > Aquatic > Deep subsurface > Groundwater | place: USA...
AATTTTTCATAAGTCGAACATTCTATAGAATAGACTAGAATAGACTTTATATTATTTATTTAATTTATATCTTTCTTCGTCATATTTTGCTTCAAACAAAATATTTTTTTACTTTGATTTATAGTTCAAAGTTTGCGTGTTGTAAAATTTTTGGAAAGAAAATAATCAAAACTATGGAATTTTTTAAACTTTTGACTAAAAAATTTCTATGAGTGCGAATATAGAGCTGCTCGAGATCGAATCGTTGAGCTTCGAGCGAGCCAAAAGTTTTTTTTTTGCCTGCGTAAGCTCGAAATAATTCCTTTGGGCCATCAAAATCTGGGGTCGGCTCGAACTCGTCGAGCTCTATCACCGAATCGCACTATGCACACACTACGCTTAACGTATTCTCTGGTGTTACACCAATTGTAACATAATAATGATATAACCATTTCTTTTAATTTCATGGGCTTCTTTCGTCTACAATTCCCATCATGCCTTTCTTGTATGCCCTCACCCTTGTACTACTAAACAACATTGACATTGCATTGTTTGTTTTGTAATAATTGGCGTTGTGTACTGAAAAAAAGGTAGACAAAAGAAGGACTGTGGTGGTGCATGCAACGTAATGCAATTTACCTATGTCATGTCTGTCTCTCTCTCATATATATGCTTTGTACACAGCAAATACAAATGCAGTTTCATTTGGTACCACCACCACGTAATGTTTTTACGTTCTTAGATAACGTTTTTTATTGGAGATAATACTGAATAATGTTCTCCCTCGCTACCTTTTTTAAGGATGATGAATATTTTCTTCCTTTGTCTTTCTTGATTCAGTTTGGATTCTTCGATCTTGGCATGCACATGAAATGTTCAGACCATATAGTTTTTGTACTGCTCGTCAAAAAGCTGTATAATTCATAATTTTTTTGGGTTTCAAGGATTTCATTCTTTGTGAACAGTGTACATTAGTTTGCATACCATACTGCAAGTTAACCATGCAAATGCAGCATTGTTATTTGCGACTGATCGTAATAAGTTTGCGCTCTCTCGACTAGTAATTGTCTGAGAGCACTTGTATTATAATAATGTGTATATAATGATATTCAGTTCATTTGGATTTTGTGATCTGCACATGCATGGATTACTTAAGGAAGCATTACGGGAACAAAACAAATTTGTTACAGTAGCTAATGAGTAGAAGTTGTGCCGATCAATCATTTGTGTTTTAGTGGAGTCTTTATTTTAAATATTACCAATGTTTTATTCAACTTCTGACTGTGTGTAATAATGCTTTGTGGCTAACGCATTAATGCCTACTATACTGTGGTCTGTGGTGCACTGTACTTGTACGCAGTGGAGGAGTTATCCCCGTTCGTTGTATAGTTAGTTACCATAAGACTTGTAGTGCACACGCACACTTGTATCCATAGTTTTGTGCTTACCAAGTAACTTACCCCTCGAAAAACTCAAGTCGTGCTATCATAGGGTGGCTTTTTATATACAAATGAGCAGGGTGATTCTGTTGTGTTGCCTTGTTTTGTGAGTCTAGTATTATTATTTTATATAGAGAGGGAAGAGGGAAACCCAGTATTAGTTTGCTGCTGGGGCTCGTCATCTAAACATTGATTTTCCCCAGCGCGTGTGAGAGTGTAGCCAGTTGAATTGTGAGTTTGTTTGATTTTTTACACTCCTGGTGATTGTAACTAACTTACTAGTGGTTTGTGCAACCCTTAAAAGTTCTCCAGGTGTAGTACTTACGTATTGAACGTGAAGTAAATATTAGCCACAAAAATTAGTTATATTCATCAGGAGAGTTGTGAGTGAGTCAAGAGAGGAAACTGATAACATCTGTGGGATTGTTTTGATAAAATTTTGGATTGAAATTTTGCATAAGTTACAAAAGGTGTGTTGGATTATCAGACAGTTTTTGCAAACATTGTGAAGAATTGTGTTGGTTTCATTCCATGAATAGTTTCATGTTGTTAGCTAATGTTTTTTTGATGCGTACCAACTGTTTGTGCATTTGTAATTATTACCATGCCTTGTGCGTCTTTGTTTTCTAACTCGAGGAAATCGACAGGGTAAGGACAATATGCTGTTTTGAATTTCCTACTAAAAAACAATCCATTGTGTGAGCACAGTTTTTCGTAACAATGGCATTAATTTGGTTAGAAACGGCAGATGAATATGATATTTAGCTTAAATTTTTTATATAGTGTAGTCTTGCATTTTATGGGGGGCTAGGTTTTAATAAGTTGGTGTACTAATACCTAATGAGTAATGAGATATAAGATAATGATTTTCATAGTATTAACTTAGCATAATTTTTTCACAAGCCCATTCACAAAGTATAGGCAAATGAAGCTTCGTGAATTGTTTGTTATTTCTGTAAGTAACCATGTGTTAAGCTATTAAAGGGAAATAATAATTTGGAGGTCATCATTTCACATGGTTGGCAAAGAGAGTTGCAGCATAAAGTCGTCTCGTATGCATAAAAACTAAACTAAAGTGAGTTGAACATTAGTCTTCAGTGGCTTTGGTTGCGTTATGATGGCGATATGTGTGAGTTTTTATCATTTTATGCTAATAGCGTGTAACTATTTAGCCAGCCTTATGTTGGTATCTACGATTGCACACATATGAAACGCTCATCATGCATACATCCATTCATCCCAATAATGTATTTGTGTATCCACCTTGGAGGTCGAACCTATCAACGATGGCATGCTTATCGTATTTTTAATGCTCCTATTTTTCGAAATGTTTGTGATTCTTCTTGTTGCAGTAGTGTTTCTGTTATTCCTCACAACAGGAAAAGTGTTAAGAAAATTAACTAATTTGGAAGCTCTTCGTGTAAGTGGTTAATTCATTTCTGTAATGGGACCTCTCGGACCTCAAGTTGATAACTAGGCTATTAGCTATTTTCGTGTTGATAGAGTACAGTTGATATTATTTTAGGCACTCGGCAATAGCCAATTGCTTTCGAGAATGCTTATTACAAAATATTAGTTAGTGTTAGCGCCGGCCAAGTAACTGTTAGCTGTGCTGTGCTCACTATGTAAATTTTCGTCCTCTATTTATATTTTCATGATGGGACGAGTAGTTGGGTTGTTCTGTGAAACGGAAACTAACTCCTCTGATACAAAAGGAACGTTATGCAAGTTTAGTTGAAACTGTGCAAGGGGTAAAGTTGTGTACAAAATAAACTGCCTACCAATAATCCTGCATATTTATGTGCTCCTCTGGGTTTCACAAACAGCTGTATCGGAACTTGTGAGAAACATGATGCATTCCAGTGTTGCAAGTTAAGGGGAGGCAGCTTAGAAAGGGGAAGTGTAGCATTAGTAACAGTTCAAGTTCACAAGAGCATATAAAGGGTAGAATTGTCTGGCTCGGGTCTACCAGCATATTTTTTGCTCCCTCCATTTCCATAGTGCTTGTGCCTAGTGAAAATCGATTCATGAAGAACGTGTGGGAAAGGGTAGCTCTCTATCATCTCTCATCTCTCGCAATCCCATTATGAAACATATTTCATTTTGAAATTTTGAGCGAACTGTCTGAACAATCTTTACAAAAGCTTTTTTTTCTGGTTGTTAGGAATAGTCGACCTTATTATTTGCACCCTGGAAGGATTTTATATCCTTGCATTTTTGTGCTATAACACTGCTGTTAATGTAATTTTATAGGCTTTGAAATATGAGTATATTAATGTCTAATATTTGAGTCGAAATTGACGAATTTGATCAATAATTTGGAGTCTTTATCTACAAGCAATGATTTTCTGGGTAGAGTAGTTAGTAACCAGGAAAGACTAGTGGCAGTAAAGTTGCATCCGACTTCTAATAATGTGTTTCCTTTCTCCATGTTAGACGTTTGCACTTGTATGCTATTGTACATCACACTAGAATACTACCAATAGATAAGTATTGGTTGGGAGTAGCATGAAGTAATTCGGGTGGTGAAAGACTGCAGTTAGTGGGGGAAAGGAAAGCTCTTAGAAAAAGTAGTTTCATTGGAAATCCTCATTCATGCACCATGTATGTATGTACTTTCTCTTGTGCTGCCTCCTCTGCGAAATGTATTACGGGTTGCTTTGAGTTGAAAAGAATTAGTTGAATTGGAAGCTATAGGGAAATAGTCATTTTGTTAATGCAATATAGGGTTGGGGTGCAATATTATATTCTCACAGGACCATGGAATGGAAAGGAGTGGAGTGCTAAGATTCTGTATCTAATGTTTTTTTCATACTCAATTGCATTGCTTCAGGTTTTTTATGATTTAACGAACTGCTTAATTTGATTGGGTATAGTTCTTGATGTAGTCATGAAATATCGATAAGTTGATTTGCTTTGGACTTGTATTATTGAGTCTTTACTACGAATGATACGAAAGTTAAGCATTTTTAATCATATTCAAAATTTTAGAAAGGATGTTCATGACTTTAAATGTCAAGTGTTTTGGTTTGGTTACAGATCATCTCAGTGTCGACCTGTGTTAGGTGGTACAACTTGTCAGAACTGCGCTAACATTGGATGTACTGGAGCTCCTGCTCAGCTAAACAACGGAAGAGGTCTGAGTAGCAGTCACCCGGTGCCCTTTGGCTTTATAAACTCTGGTCCTGTCACTGTCAACGGAATACCAGCAATAGTCACCTCAGGTGCGTCCAACCTACCTGGTCGCCCACCCTTGATAGATTCTACCCCCAGTGGAATTCGGTTGTGCCACAATCACTACCGATCTCCTCAGTCCAGTTCTCACGGTAATCTTGGAACAACCTCTGTGTACACTGGTAGAACTACTTTGCCTTACCATATCCGTGGGGGTCACAAATACCTACGACAAAGAACAAGGCACCGTGGAATGAGCATGGGCCAGAAAGTTTCAGGTATGTAGTCAATTGGCTGAATTTAAAGGAGGGGAATATGCTAATTACTTTTGTATGCAAATTCATGGATTTTAACGAAGCATTCTCTTGTGGATTCAAAGCAGTAGGTGGAGGGAAAATGGTTGGTCGGGAATCGTCTGCAAAACCCCCAGGTCCGAGGGAATTAGCTGAAGAATTAACTCCTCCTGCTCGTCTTGATATGCTTCTTGATATGCCACCGGCAACTAAAGAAATTCAATTGAAACAATCTTGGAACTCTGAAGATCGTTCGTTAAATATATTTGTGAAGGTACTGCTTTTGGCTTTTCGATCATATAGCGTAGTTATTTATTTGACCAGTACACACAGCAGTCTCTCAGATTTTGCATTGGAAAACTAATTTATTGTTTTTTATATTAATAGGAGGAAGATAAACTCACATTCCATCGCCATCCTGTGGCACAAAGTACAGATTGCATAAGAGGAAAAGCTGGGTACACCAAAGGTCTCCATGTTTGGGAAATCCACTGGTCCACAAGGCAAAGAGGAACTCATGCTGTCGTGGGTGTAGCTACAGCAGAGGCGCCTCTTAACTCAGTTGGATACCAGGTATGTTCGAATATTTCAAAAATTATTAGCGATGTGCTAGTGTTTACAAATTGTGCTAATTGATTGCTTGTTTGACTAAATTCCAGAGCTTAGTTGGCAGCAATGATCAATCATGGGGCTGGGATCTCGGTAGAAATAAGCTATACAATGATAGTAAAAATACTGCATCTGGTACCACTTACCCAGCTTTACTCAAACCTGACGAGAATTTCGTCGTACCCGATTCCTTCTTAGGTAATCAGGATTTAAAAGTAACAAGAAAGCTCTAAAAATCTGTATGAGATTTTAATTCTAATATTGTTTTTTTTAAATTTCCAGTTGTATTGGACATGGACGAAGGAACTTTGTCCTTCATTGTAGATAGTCAGTACTTAGGAGTAGCATTTCGAGGGTTAAAAGGAAAAAAGCTTTATCCTATCGTGTCTGCTGTCTGGGGACATTGTGAAATTACTATGAAATATATTAACGGATTAGATCGTAAGTTTAATACTGGAAAATCAAATGGTGTTGGTCGTTCAAAATTGCTGAGGTATTTATCTTTTGTGTTCAGCGGAACCATTGCCTCTGATGTTTTTGTGTCGTCGTGTGATACGACAATGTGTAAATCGGGATAGACTTCATCGGCTGCCTGAACTTAACCTACCACCAGCACTTAAGGATTACTTACTGTACAAGTAAGTTGATTTAAAAAAAAAATTAAAGTAGGAAAAATATGGGTTTGGTTGATATCATGGTGCTTTTACTTTTTCAGAGAAAGACGGTAACCTTGCATCTTATCTCCCCTTGCAGCCTACCCGGTTTTATACGAGTAGTTCAAGACCTTTGAAGGAAGCTGAAACATTATTTACTCACTCATTTATTTTAAGTTACGAAAGTAACTTGATCGTCCTTTACTTACGTTAACTGTGAAACTACTGAATAATTTTAAGCATGTCATATTTTTAGTCTATCGATCATGTTTCTCGCTAATTGAGTTTGAAAGCGTTAGTTAGTTATGCTAATTAAGCCGCCTCACTGATTCCTTTGTTGTTATATTTCTCATATTCCTGTGTTACGCCGATATAATGCAATCATATGATTAGCAGTACGTGTTCGTTATTCATGTATTTTTAACTGTGTACAGTAATAACAATATCCAACTCTTTATCATTTTATCGAAAAACTGTTATATGTAATCTAAATGATAACAATATTGGATCTCGGAAAGGAGTTAGCTTGCTGAGGAGTATAATTATAGGGGTACTTTTAATTTACAATGTAGGTACGGAAAAATAGCTTTTAGTAAGGTGTTTCTTGTCTGGAAAGACAAAACCTCATCTTGTGAAGCCAAGTTTCATTCTTTACAAATGGTCAAGCTAGACCAACTACAGGCTCTCTCTATCTCAATCCTCTCAACTTCTCCGAAACTGCTTTAGACTCTTTAACATCCTCTTCTAAATTACTACTGTAACTGTGATGCTCTTACTACTTTATGCTTTCTGTTTTTAGTCACGCTAATTTTTGGTTTTTACAACCGTGTTGTCACTAATTTTTGGGGATCAATCAATTATTCCTTACTTATTCCGTTTACTAATTTTCATTGATTACATTGACATGACTATGTTTTTCACAAGATTTAGGTTAGTGTATACGATAATCTCCTTGAGCAATTTTATGCGGTATACTCATCATCATAATGTAAAACTAGTTTTATTAATCTGTATGATCACTATATTTTTCTTTTATGGTGGCGACTTTTTTTTTACCTTGGCGCATTTCTTCTCTTTTTTGACTTGGAAAACTTAACAGATCTTTCGATGTAAGTTTGTCCTAGGGGTACATTGTTTAAGTTTTTAGTCATTTAAAAGACTGCATTAAAGTTGTAATGTAGCTATATAAAACATTTTGCATAATGGAGTTGACTTGTAACTCTGTTCATTGAATTGCAATGGGGCTAGCTCCTGTAATTTTTCGAGTCTCTCTAAAATAATCGTTCGCGATTATTCTGTGAATAACCTGCAGTTTGAGTTTGCATTAATATTTAGGAGTGTTTTTAATCTCATGCACTTAGTTTCCTTAGGGAAGCTGAAGCTGCGATTTTTGTTGGGATTTGTGTTACATAGCTGTAAGTTGTATTAATGATAGATTCAACTGTGCCAGTAAACTTGAATGTGCTCACCCACAATTTATTATTGCCCTCAGTTAGTTACGCAAAAAGTTGTTAAGGAAGTTGGATACAACAGGCCGCGATCAATAATAAGTCATTTATTGAAAGCAAAAAATGTTTTATTCTTCCTCTTCTGTAACCTTGTACTCTCAGGATCTGATTTAATTAATTCTGTAAATTACATAACGTTAGATGACCAAGATATTACGTTGTCTCGTTTTGTTGTAGTAGTATAATGTATCAAGCCTAAAATTATCGTAATTATAAACCCGTGAATTTAAGTTACTCGACTTGACCCTTTTTCATTTAAAAGGACTGTAAATATTGTGTTTACGTTTCGATTACTTGTAGCTTGTTCGTTTTATTTGGGCTTGTAAATACAGACAGATGATTGTGAAAAGATAGAGAAAGACGATCCAGGAAAGTAGTCTAGCAAAAATACTTACGAAAGCATTTTATATTTGCTTTTACTTGAGCAGTTCGAATGAAGGTAACAATGCCAAATGCAAAAAAAAATCACATCATCATTTCACTAGAAATGAGATATACAATGTTAAGTTACGTTTCCGTTTCACTTATGACGAATGATGATTTCATGAGTTTTTCACTACTGTACAAGACTATGTAACGGTTCTTATATTGTATTACATTACAACTGTGGTTTATCTTGATCTATCTTTGTAGCTGAATTTCATGAAATAAAAGGAAAAACTGATTTGGATAAAAGATGTATTTGATACAACAACTTAATTGTTTTCATAAAATGCACAACATAGGATCATTTATTGTATTACTTTATCACTACTCTCATGGATGGACACACTGGTATTGAAATTTCTCTAGGTTGCATGATCCAAATGGGGCTGTTTTCATCACCTGGTTTTGGGCATGTGCATTAATCATTGTATCCACAGATTTCCTGAAATGAGAGAAAGAAGTGAGTTCAGCATCAACATATTGCATCCCTATCCAATGAGAAAGTTTACGTACCAAAGAACTGATGCTGCAATATCAGGAGCAAAGGTGAACTTATCTTGAATACAAGTGAAGATTTTGCAATAATGTTTACTCATTAAGTTACAATTTTGAGGGCTGACACGATGAAGATTCGCCAATGCAACCTAACATCACACCATAGAAGTAGGTAAAAATCTATATATAAAGTAGATCATGACAAAAATTCACTTGCAAATAGATGGGGCAACGTTGGATTGATCTGTTTCTATTTGCACTACTATCATTGCCAGAATTTACTTACAAAAGATGGTAAAGTATTCATCATCAGTGACCCTTTCTCATCCAATGAAAGAAAACTTTCTCTCTTTGTTTCCGATCGTTTATTCCTTATGCGGGGGAAAGGTGCCCCTGTTTCAATGGGTGGTGACTTTTTAGTAGAGGTGTTCATAGTCTCATGCATGACATTCTTTATTAACATGAAAATGCATCATGAACATTGAAATTCATGTAAACGGCATTGCATTTTGTGTCTGTATTGTTTATACAACTACTCACTTGCATGAGAGCCAAAAACGATAAAAATCCTAAAAGGCCAACTGCTGAAAAATTTGTCTCCGGGGGTGATGGGGGAGGCATATGATTGCCCCTTAAAGTGAAAGTCATTAACATTGATTTAGTTTGTAGTGTCATTGTCAAACAATTTTACATACTTGATTTTTTTAATGAATTTGTTCATGATTGAATAAGTACTGATTACATTAGAGCATGGTAAGCTTTATAGTTACCCCATAAAAGATGACGTGCTCCCTCCACGACCTGAATTCGGATTTCCACCGCCACTCATACTACCAGCTCCATCCCCATTGTTACTGCTCCCTCCCCCATCATTATTATTATTTGTCCGCACGTTTCCACTACCCGGGGGTATTCCAACAATGCCAAAGCTGTTGCCAATCCCGTTGAATTGATTCCGAGGTCCCATGCCCATTGCAGTCACAGGAAGTAGTGGCACAAAACTTTGTGGATTTGAAATGGAATTGAAGTTTGCATCATTGTTATTACCAGCCGTGGGGAATGACATTCCATATAGATCATTATTACGGCTATGATCCACTTTGTAGTGGTATCCAATATTTCTATTGCCCGTTGAGGTTGGCATGGGTGGTCCGTAATTACCACTGATTGATTGATGGTAATAAGATTCTGAATTTTGGACTCTTCTTCTAGGATTATTTAACAAATTGTAGACATCTGATGACTCTTCTTTCGAATCTGCATCATCTTTAGTGGAGAAAGGAAGTATTTATTTATGCCTCAAATTAATACACTTCATGGAGGGGCACAATGAGAAAAATTAAAATGATAATACCTTCATTCGTATATGCTTCGTTCCGTCCCACTTTGCCAGCTTTGTGCTTCCGAACTCTGTTTATTATTCTCCCACGAGAATTTGCATTTGTTTCAGATGTAGTATGGTTTATATTACCCCTTGAAGTCATCCGTTTCATAACAATGTCGGAAAAGGATAAGTGTACACAACATATGAGCAGAAAAAAAGTAGAAAATCGGTTATAGTTTATGGACATGATGGATTCTGAAATGGTCAACGATGGAATCAAATTCGTGTAACACTGAACTTGAATAATTTAGAACACCTAAATTTATACTGAGATGCCAAATAATGTTTAGAGAGGTGACAGTTACGCGTTATGCATCCTAGACTGTCACAAAGATTTTCGGATCATAAATTTACAACTGCGTAAAGTAAACTACTTGCATAGTTTCTCTGTACATAGCCCATAGAAATTATACTTTAAATACATAGCCATTGTTTCTTCCTCGCAATAAAATTATGCACCATGAATTTTTTGGGGGGATAATTGCATACATTACATCACAAAATGTAGAGCACAAAACACATGCACAATCCTGTAAAACTACTGTTCCGTTGAATTTCCAACAGTATAATTGCGTGGGAGTCAAGTTTATTCACAGTGAAATAGCAGCTGCTAGTTTTATCATGCATTCCCGAGTCTGATTTTATTTGAAAATGAATTGAGTTGGTTTAAGAAAATTATTCCTACTAAAGAATGCAATAAATGAGCAACTGTAAATTATTATACTGATCAGATGATGAGAATAATCTCTGCATTTTATTTGATTTGCTTGGATCCAAATTCTAGACTGTGTTCACGTATAAAGAATGTTATTTCGCGAAGAGCACCACATCGTGCAAAAATAAACTATTTTAAAATTACTCTATATCACAAGGTAAAAAAAGTATACCGGTCTAATGCTATTTGCGTATTTTAAGTTGACGACCAATAAACTAAGCACTAAAACCAATTCATAGCACTGGCAGAATCATCAGCTAGTTGGATTGCGTCGGGGAGTCAACTACACACCATTCACTATCCGAAACAGAAGAATTTGATGAAAAGGAGTCATCCCGTGCACGATTTTTCCGTTTGCGAGCTTTTTGTTTTTTTCTACCTTTACCGAGTGGTCGAGTGTCATCTTTAGTATCCTCAAAATTCACATCTACACATTCAGGAAGCGCTTCTTCAGTTGTATCTTGTGATTTTATTGTTGATGTGGATTGCACCGGTGAGGATATGGATTCTACCTGTGTAGAAGCTAATTCTGTCTCGAGTGCTTCCTCAACATCTTTTTCTTTCTTCTTCTTCACAAGGTCTGCAACATATTTGAAGCGTTGCATACACTCCTCCTGTGACCAGCAAAAACAATATTTTTATTTGAACAACGACGCAAACACGCTTATAAAAAATCTCCATAAACTGTTTTATCTTGTTTAAAAAAAAACTTACTTTGGAACGACCCAAAATCATATGAGAAATCTTTTCCCATCTATCTATGCAGCCTTTGGGATACATCTGCAATCCTTGCTCCAACAATTTTTGCTCATCAGCAGACCAACTTGCCACAGCGTCTATATTAACACCATCTGTTTTACCACCTTTGGTTTTTACTTTCGTCTTAATTTGAGGTGCTCCTTCTTGAATATTTTCCTCTTGTCTGCGATTTATTTTATCTAGAAGCTGTAATTCACAATTACATCACAATTATTGTTTCATTCTCTGATACACACAAAATATTTCATATGCGATAGCGATGCGATTGTTATTGCTTCAGCAAACCTTTTTCGCCATGAAGGTTACTTCTGATACGGGTCGACAAAGTGCTTCAGCAATTTTTTCCCACCGTTCAGGAGTTCCACCAGGAAATTTAGCACACAATCGAGTAAGCTCTGCCACATCATCGTCTGTCCATAATCCTAAATAGAATAAACACAGAAAAAAAATTGCTTAAATATCTCTAACTCTAACTCTAGTCTAAATAGTAATTACGACCACTACAGACTATAGTTTTTTTTATTTCAATATTTGAAATCGCAAACCTCCACTGATATATACAGGCTTAGCAGGCTGACGTTCCATTTCCGGAACAACATAAGTTGTTGCCTTTGGTTCACCATCATCATCAAGACGTTCTTTCTCAGGAATAGCGAATGCTTTTCTTTTTCTAGGTTTTTTAGGTTCCTTTACAACCGCTTCAGCTTCTTTTTTAAGTCTTTCTTCTTCTCTAAGCGCTTCCAGTTCCTGCTCTTTTCGCTGCTTCATTTCCTTTAGATTTTCAACTAAGACGTATGGGAACTCACAGAACATGTACTTCCCGAATCGGCAGATCTGGAACGGTGCGATGTTCCACAAGCTATTGGAAACCAGTATAATGAAAAATCAAACTATCGACTACATAAAATAGTTTATAAAATTTGGTCAAGTACTGCCATTCCAAAAAATTCACCTAGGTTTTTGAAATTGAAGATATTTTTCCGCTTCTTCAGAGATATCATCCACAGATAAACCATCTCGTTGTTTCCGCTTTCTTTGCTCTTTCCGCCTTTTGTATTCCAACATTTCCGTCTACATAGATTCATAATCAAATGATTTTAACTTTCCTTATGCTCATCTCATCTTTTTTTAAAGATGAGAAATAACATACCACTGAAAGTTTTTTTTCAAAATAAGATGCCCACGCAGCTAAATACTGTCCAACTGACACAATAGTCAGTAAGATTAAAGCTACTTGCCACAGCGCAAATCTCCTTGCTCGACGGAAATAAAATACGGGTTGCTTCCAGTCAGGAAGACCATGTTCCAGAACTTCATGATATGATCTTCGTATATTGTCATCCTTAAGAACTTCGTATATAGCTACAAGCTAACAAGAGAAAGTTTGGAAAAACTTTAGGTACAATAAATTACTCAATATGCATAAAATTTAACTGCAATTCAATCATACCTGTCGAAACTTGACTTCCGCATCTGGAGCATCATTTTTGTCAGGATGAAGCTTTACAGAAAGTTTTCTGTACGCTTGTTTGATTTCACGGAGGGACGCATCCTAAGAAAATTTAATAAAACTTTTTATTGTGATTCCAGTGATACCAGATTTTATTACCAAAAATAATACAACGAAAGAAATAAATAAGCTAGTTAATTTAAAAATGAAAAACAAAACTTTTAAAAACTTAGCTAGGAAAAGAAAAGCAAAGAATTTTAAACAACTGGGCAAGCATTAGCGCTATTTAAAACTGCTAAGGAAAATCTCGTCAAAGCCATGAGATTAGCAAGAATACTAGCATAATTTCCTCTGTCAATAAAGCTTAAGATTTTATGTAGGAAGGTTAAGTAAGACATTACAACAGCATACAGAAAAATTGGCATAGCCTCATGGAAAAGGTAGTGCAGGATTACTTGTTTGATTCCGAGAACATCGTAAAAATTTTCTCCAACTTCTTCAACTAAATCAAACATTTCAAATTCAGCTGTTTCCCAACAATGAGATGGCATTGCAAAAATACCAACGAGGAAAAATACTATCGAAATCTTCATTTTCGCGTGGTGCACTGACTGTAATACTGGCCTACTTGCAAAACGGATATATGCAGATAAGTATGGATTTGGATATGGAAGCAACAACCAACTCTCCTGGAGAAGTATACTCTGCAGTCTGAAATGACAAATACAAAAATTAATCTATGATTTATAAAGGCCAAAAGCAATGAAAAATGTAGAAAAAATAAAGAATGAGTGTTTTATAAATTGTGAACTACCCATTCTAGATTTCTTTTGAATTACATACTTACAGACTTTTAGGTCAGCTTGCAAACTTCATTAATGGGGACACTATATTTTTTTCTACCCCAGGATTTCTATTTACAACCGTAGTTACATTTCTTTTTGAATCGCATCGCAGCAGCACGATAAGTGGGAAAAAATTTGAGAATCCAATCAGTGACTATGAGCTGAAATGATTAGATAGAATAAATTGGATTAGAACGTATACTTAATCACAAAAGCCCGAGACAATAAGAGGAATATCACCAAATTTTTAACCTCAGAATCTTTAATCGAAGTTAGATAAAAGATGGGATATCTGATACGGGAAACGTTTTTTTTTCAGATATTTAAAGGACAGCTGGGAAAAGAGAAATTCGGTAATTATGCGTACAGATACAGATTTGTCCGAACGAGTTTCTTATTTCGTACGATTTCAATGATTGGCGGCATTTCAGAAATATTTGAAAATGCGAACGCAGTTAGGTAAGTTAGGTTTTCATTATTCATTGCGCTTTAACTTCTTCGCGATTACTGAGTCAACTCAGTCAACTGAGTTATATTTAATAAAATTATTAGTTGTGTGATATTACTTTGGCCACTTTGGGCATTATAGTGTTTGGTTAATGCTCATCGCACTGTTTTATTATTCAGTTGTTTAATTAGTGGGAACCGTTGCAATTTTAGTGTAACAAGATGGCCGATGATGATTATGAACCGGACGAGTAAGTCTTCTGTTTAATTGTGTACATTTTGCAGTTGTAGAAAGTGGAGATTTTTTGGAGATGTTAGAATTTCATTCGGTAATGGTCCTTAATTTAATCATAGCATGGGGGGTGATGGGGGAATTGGCGGAGGCGATGATTACGATGATATGGACGAGGATCCCATGGAGGATATGGAACAACTTGATGTAAAGCTAGATAAGTTAGATGAATAGGAGTTATTTCAAATGAGCACCTAAAAATTGTGCAACTTGAGCGACTGACGACTGACACAAACGAAGATATCAAATTATTTTGAAATTTTTGACAGATTACTTAAAGCTATTAGGACTTAAGAAATTAAAATCCTTAAGAGTAAAAGTGTCTTGATTCACAATATTTTGGGGCTCGTTTAAGATAGCTTCTATCCATATCTCTAAGCAAACAATATGCCAAATATCTTGATGTGAGCATTTGATCATCCAATATTCGAATTTTAACAGCAAAAATCTATTACACCTGATTTTATTTGCATTTCCGATTTTTCAGGATGCAGAAAATATTGATGTACTGGCCGCCGAAGACGGTTCTGTAGTTGGTGCTGGGGGAGCATGTGCGAAGAGAATTACGACTCCTTATATGACAAAGTACGAACGTGCGAGGGTATTGGGGACAAGAGCACTGCAGATTGCCATGTGTGCCCCAGTTATGGTGGAACTAGAAGGAGAAACTGATCCCTTGCAGATTGCGATGAAGGAGTTGAAGCTAAGAAAAATTCCTATTATTATTCGCAGGTATCTGCCTGATGGAAGTTTTGAGGATTGGGGAATTGATGAACTCGTTATTTCTGATAATTAATATAAATCTGTGAATGTAGAGTGTGTATTTTAATTTTTTTTTATTCAGCACAATTTTTGTATACATTTATTATTACTAACTTGCTATATTTCATTAATCAAATATCATACACGTTATGACCATACTTCAATTTAACTTTTAAAATTAAAATAGATTGTAAATAAAAACATAATTACTTGTAGGTATTGATGGAATAATACACTACGAAACGTTCATCTTTTTTCGACATTTTCTTATTCTTACCTTTGGCAACTATCCGCAGTGTTAATAAATTAAGACTTCAAAACGTCAATATTTGTAAAAAATAACACTGAAAATCTATGAGAACTTGAAAAAGAGCCACTCACTTCACTACATTGTACACTGGCACTTTTATTAACGTTTTAAATTGTACGAAATGATAAAATGTATTATGTTGTAGTTAAATATAGACGAGACGTAAAACAAGTAATTAAAGGTAGTCTTGAAAACTGCATTTAGATTGCTGATTCACCTAATTCAAGCCCATATCAAGTTAAGCCAACAATATGAGCTTTATACACTAAATTTGTATCATCCGTAGTATAAATCAAGAATTGGAATGATTGATATCAATCCGAGTGTCAGCATATCTAAGTCAGCAATTGCAGAGGAATAAATCTGGACTAAAGTAAAACGATATAACAATAGGCATTCGAATTCAGTAGATGTAGTCAATAATGAAAACTGATTTTGGTAAGGTAACTTCAGCTCTCAGCTGATTGCTGCAACAATCTACAATCAATCGAAGAAGTTCCTCTTGCTTCTGTTTGAAAAAAGAGATGAAAAGAACGTTAAACTAAATTTTAAATTGCGACGTTAACGTTATTGAAGTAAATGACGCCCCGGAGTTGTTGTAGCACTTTATAGTATAGTACTACGATAATACTGCAATAATTCTCATCTCACCTTCGTTTTTTGGCCTCCTTTGGTGAATCATCCGTGAAGTAAATCTTTTTGCCTGCAGAGAAACCATTTCGTTCGACTGCAGAGCTTGGAGGTGGGGCCAACGGTGTAGATGATGGAATAATAGAGCGACCTTTACTACGGGTATATGTACCAGATCCGTAAAGTTTGCCTTGTTCCGAGGGACGGTACAACATTTTTTGCCAAAATTCTGATGGCATAGTGAGCAAGGTTTCAACAATAACTTGTTGTTTTTTTGTTTCTCTGATCATACCCTGTGCATCAATATCTGGTCCAGAATATCCCACAATGGTGGGACCAAAAATTTTGGATAAGTTTCCAATTGACATTTTCACATCAACACACTCTGAGACTCTATGAAATAAATGTAACAGTCATCAGTGATAGCCTAAACCCTGAAGAATCAATAATCGTAATTCAAAAAATGTACAACTAACCTAAGCAAATGAAGAATAAGGAAAGCCAAAGTATCTTGGTTCGGTGGAGGAAGTTCATCTATAATCCGTTCAAATTCGGAACGCCGTTTCACAGAATCAGATATTTGAGAAGCAATGTCAAAGTCACGCCAGAACCATCGACCAATCAAAGGTTCTTGAAGAGACCGTAAAAAGTCTTTCAAGCAGCCGCAAACCGAAAAGATATCATACCGAGCCAAATTGGGCACTCCTTTTCCGCGCAAGAATTTATCTTTAAGCTCTTTTACTTCCCTTTCTGGTCCGGGTACTCTATAAAGACCGACCGTGTTTAGTCCACGCACTTCTACTTCGTTCACACAATGTTGAATCAGACTGGGCACCATGGGGTGGGTAGTAGGAACGTAGTCTGCAATTGTTCCCTATCATTTCAAAAAATACAATGTCATTTTGATGTTTTGCAGTTTTGCATTCACTTTTCATTTAAGTCGGTGTTTAAGAATATCAAACATAAACTGAGACAAACAAACCATTTGATTTTTGTTGCTTGGAGTTCCAGCTTTGACACATGGTAAAGGCACGTCGTCTTTGCAATTAGGATGGCAAGTTGCTCTGCAGTCCCGACATTTGAGAGCTACTTTAGAAAACTTTATTCTTTTGCCGCAAGGGCCACAGGTGTCACTAGTCATGACCGTCTTAGGACAGAAAGCATGAGAACGCATGGTCATGGCTCCACCAGAGCTTAGAGTCCTACCAAAGCGTGGTGATGCTCCTGAACTTTGTACGGGTGACTTGTTTGACATTTTCCATCCTGCATCAGACTCAGACTCTGGAATGGGACATTCACAAATAGATTGTAAATTAAGAAAGCACCAGTAAAAGACGAAAGATGGGAAGGAGCTTCGTAGCGAGAGCGACAAATTATATCAATACATCTACTCATTACCGCTAGTGGAAATTGGTGGAGCAGAGGGCTGAAGAAGCACTTCGGCTTCATTCTTTTCTTTCGACTGAGTGGAAGATGCAGGTCGGGTTTCCAAGCTCGCAACGGCATGTACAGGACCATCTGTGGGAAATGATACGACTGTTTTCGCAACGAGTTGCTCACCGTTATTAACTTCCATTGCTCGTTTCTAAAATAAATCAGGACATGGATAACTGACACGATAAAAAATTTAATATGGACATTAGTATGGATAAGTGTAACTATGAATCAACAAAATATTCACATCGGATCTGCGGCTACGCTTGACAGGGATTGCCTGCTCCATTGAAATGCGCTTTGAACGGCGCCTTCGACTTCTCCGAACGGACAAATCCAAATCATCTTCAGACTGAGTCATGCTTAAATCTAAATAAAAATAAAGTTTGAAACATTGAAACAAACAGATCAGATTAACCAATCCCTTGCCCTTAATACAACTTAAACATTAATAGCTATCTTTGATTTTTATTAATTCGGTGAAAAAATAGTGATACTGGTGAAGACTTACAAAGAAACTCAACAATAAAATTTTGTGTTTTTTTTTTTACTAATAGCAATAACACTATAAATATTAAATTAGGAGCTTGTGATAGTCTCCAAACTCATACGAATCTTACCTGTTGTTTCAGCTTCCGAAATTGTGTCCAAAGCCCCACCTGGTGATTTGATAAGGGTAGCTCCTCTTTTATCACCTGACTCAAGAACTGCTAATACGTTTCGAAGACGATCTTTAGCGTCACTTCCAAGTCTATTGTCAGCTAAATATGAGATGAGTAGCGATCGAGCTGACTGATTTCTTAACTCCAGCTTTTCCTTTTCAATTTCTAGTTTATTGACGTGTTCCATTTTCCCCTCCAGATGTCGTCGGATTTCCTGTATTTTTCTTCCTTGACAAGATAGTTCTGATTGAGAGCTTTCGACTTGCATTTGGAGTCTTTGAGTCTCGCCTTCCGCTTGAGTCCATTTTTGCACACAAATTTGACCGTTTTGAACAAATTCCAAAAAATCTGTTTCATTTAACAATAAAAAACCTGTCGTCAATAATAAGTTCTCAACATGTTAAAGCTATCAAAAAATGTTCATACCTTGAGTGACAGTGTCGGTCATAAAATGATCTTGAGAGTGCATCAAATCGTTGAATGCAACGGTTAGAGGCAACGTTTGACTCGCCATCTTGAAAAATTTCCCACTAAAAGATTCCTGTGGTTTTATACAAAAAAACTTCCTGAGCAACTTGGCTGAGCCCAACCAGGGGTTATGAACGCAACGCGTCAACGAATGAAATAAGATCAAGGACAGATTTCAGTATTGGGGAAAAGTTCAAATCGCCCCCGCCACCGTCACCTCATAACCGTAAAAAATTAAAAAGAATTCCGTCCTTGATACAGACACTAGACACAGTCAGTAAAACGGATCGTGG
>Ga0210040_10004174_pt1 | contig 19021 bp, 12 predicted proteins | sample CryGeyCG12114_NA_FD_185462 | JGI IMG/M metagenome (GOLD analysis project Ga0210040, IMG submission 185462) | Groundwater microbial communities from aquifer - Crystal Geyser CG19_WC_8/21/14_NA (SPAdes) (version 2) | ecosystem: Environmental > Aquatic > Deep subsurface > Groundwater | place: USA...
TGCCGCGCGATAGTAATCACTTGCTTTTATCCGCCGATTATTCTCAGATTGAACTGCGCATTATGGCCGATTTCAGCGGCGATGCGACCATGAAAGAAGCGTTTCAGAACGGACTGGACGTGCATGCATCTACCGCCGCCAAAGTATTCCGCGTAGATTTAGCTGCCGTGGACAGCGATATGCGCCGCAAAGCCAAAACCATTAACTTCGGCATTATCTACGGTATTTCCGCATTTGGCCTGGCCGACCGCTTAAACATCCCGCGCCGCGAAGCCGCCGATATTATTGAAGCTTATTTCCAGGAGTTTCCGGCCGTAAAAGCTTACATGGACGAAGCTATTCAGAAAGCCCGCGAACAGGAATACGTACAAACCTTGCTGGGCCGACGCCGGTATTTGCGCGATATTAATTCGGCCAACGCCAATATTCGGGGTTACGCCGAACGCAACGCTATAAACGCGCCCATCCAGGGTACCGCCGCCGATATTATCAAAATAGCCATGATTAACATCCATGATTGGCTGCAACAGGAAAAGCTAGCTACCAAAATGATTTTGCAGGTACACGACGAATTGCTGTTTGATGTACCAAAAGAAGAACTGGATTATATTTCTCCCAAAATTGAAGATCTCATGAAGCACGCGCTGCCGTTGAGCGTACCGATGGAAATAGGTATTGGAGTAGGAGAAAACTGGCTGGCGGCGCATTAAAGACGCCTGCACTCACCCAATATACCTTATCTGGATTTAATGTATAAAAAAAGCCGCTCATTGGGCGGCTTTTTTTATAAACAAACACAAACCGATAAATTACCTACCTGCTATTTGCAATAGTAGCTTTTATACTTGAAGGTTCACAAACATAAGGGATCTACCGGCGCTAAAAAATACTGATTTATAAGTATTTTACGCGAGTTACGAGTTAAAACCTCTGTAGTTATTGTTTATTAAAATGTTCAGTGAATTCTATTAGATGTGTTTTACCTAATGCATCTCTTCTTATCAAATATATTAAAGGAGAGCACCAGAAAATATTATAAATAACAGTTTTCCGGAGAAAGCACCAAAAAAGAGGCGAAAGAGTTTCATTCAAAAGGCTGGAAAGTGGTTTTCGCTGATAACAAGCATTATATTAAATAGGGGTTAGTTTTCGACTTTTGTTATATTTATGAGAAGGGAAAAGAAAGTCAGTGCCTGGCGTTAGCAGCGGATTAAACTCCCGGACTGACCTGGCCCCTCGCCGACATGCTGTAAATAGGAAAATATTCATTAAATTGGCCAAGGGAGGAAAAGGAGATTAGTAACTACTCCCAAGAAAAAAGCAAACTGCGGAATAGGCTTCTTGCAACTCCATCCATAGGGCAAATAACTAGAACTATTCCGTATAGCCTTTAATTGTCTGTAACTTAAAAACTTAAATCACGAATAACCTAGCATTTAAGCTTCTAGACGCATCGTCATTTAATTTAAATCTAAATACGAAGCTAAAACAATTCTCAGTAGTAGCTGAACTTCTTAAATTTCACAAAGTAAGCTTCGACACATGGACACCTGAGCACGATTTAACCACAGAAGTCTTTGAGCTATCTTTTACAAATGATTGTAGATTTTCTGATGTTTATCTTGTTGTATACATCTTGAAGGACTTTGGCTTAGAAAAGATTTATGCATCTAGAAGAAAAAACCAAGAAATAAGTGTAGGTACATATTTCTATCAAGTAAATCCTCTTAGAAAGTACGCTTTAGCAGACGGAATGGAAGTTGAAGCATTTTTGAAGTTAGATCCCAAATTAGATACATTTTTTGTTATCGATAATCTTTTTGAAAATAGATATACAGATGAAGTTTCAGAATTCGAAAAAAAAGACAGTGATTACAACTACAGTTATAGAAGTGATCACAATGATGATATTGATTGGGAAAGAGAAGCCTTTGATGCAATGACGGATGGTCAATTGGGAGATTATGACGACTTTAATGGTGATTTAGATGATGTTAGAACATGGTCAGGCCGTGACTAGAAAATCTACACACAACGTAATCGAAACGATAAATAGATTTCCTTAGCCTCAGATAGGTAGTTCCTTAAGTAAGTTCCGAGTTGATAGAATTGGCCATTTAGCAGGTTAAAGCCAGTAAAAAAAGTTAATGTTTGGGTAGGAGTAGTGAAGTATCGTAAAGCATGAATTTCATGGTTAATTTTACTTGAGGAAGGTATTTAAAACCTTAATTCTAATATGAACCAATGCAATATAAAGTCAGAAAACAGATACCAGTATAATAGCTATCAGAAAGAAAATATAAGTAAACTTGATTATCTGCGCAAATACCACACTAAATCTTTAAATGCCTGTAAGTTATTTCTAGAGAACGTAGAAAGCTTTGAAAAGAGAAGACTGCTAGAAAATCTTGTTGCGGAGTATACAAATAAAACTAAGCTCATAGATGTAGTCATAAGAGAAAAGACTAGAGGAGCCAATAAACATGCTTTGCTTTAATTGTATAATAGAGTATTTAGAATTGACACTAAGTGCTTATAAGTGCATTTATGTTAAATAAGAGCTTTTTTGGGTTTAGTTATTTTTTCTTCTCTTTTATAATTTACTATATTTAGTAGCTTTCTTATGCAGCTGGTCGTCAAAACACGCGAATATTCTCCATGTTTAACTTTTATATAATAAGCAACTTAAACCCGGTAGGTTTTAAAACCTACCGGGTTTAAGTTGCTTGCAGCATGGCAGCTTGTTCAGGCAATTTGGTATTAGTAACTATATATTTTACATCTTCAATCATTCCATTTTACTGTGCCGGCAATTCATTAACACGGTAATTATTAATATTTACCGGTGGCAAGGTCGACATGAAAGTCGCATTAATCGCCCGGATAAATTCGTTCGCAATTAAAGCCTGTCCGCGGGGGTTGGGATGTAAACCATCCAGCGAATATAATCCGGCCGGAGGTGCTAACGTATTCTGAACAGCCGTTAGCTTGCTTAGAAAAGCATTAATATCAACCAGGGCCAACCGGTTGTTACGACTAGCTACTTCCTGTTTGATTATATTATTGTAAGCCGTAATCCGTTCTGTTACCAACGTTGCTTCCGCCTGATCTAACACAAATTGGTTTGGAATGGGAACAGTAATGCCCCAGCCCGCCCGTTGCGCCGTATTACAAGCGTTAATTGGTCCGGCTAAAAGATTATCTTGCGGCGTTAACAAAGTGAGAAAATCTTTGGTAGGGTCCATGTGTCGTAAGCCGGTGGCAGTGGTTATAACGGGATAATTTCTTTTACCCTCTTGAAATTTGACTCCTGCTGCTGCCGGACCTAATTGCGCATAAGCAGCATTTAAGCCCGCTACCTGTTGTACGCTTAAGTTAAACGGCAAAGGTGCATTGGCTCCCCCGGCGGTAAGACCGGCATTTACCAACTGAAAAAAAGGAGCTCTGATAACATCGGGCACCGTGGCAATGGCACCTTTAGTAGCAGTACCGGTAGATAATAAGGCATCTAAAGAATTTTTCAGTACCGCCCCAAACACCGCCGGATCGGTCATGTCGTTGGAAGCATAATTAGCGGGGTTGGTGCCGGGATTGGCGTTGCCGGTGCCTCCCGCAATGGCATAAGAAAGCACATCATTATTTCCGAGCCAGTAAGTAAAAAAAGTACCTTTTGCTGCTACGGCATCGGCGAGCATCGTAGTAGTAGGTGCCGAAGCAAAGCGCCAGAAAAACGGATTTCCAACCGTGGGGCTGGCACCATAACCCGGTGCTGTTGCGTGAAAACTTTTAGCTCCGGGTACCCCAAAGTTATTCAGTTCGGCTTTATTGCCGGTATAAGAGGTTAAGGCCTCGCCCGGTATACTTGAAAACGGGGTTAAACCCAGAATTTTAGATTGGTCGTTGTTTACCGTACAGGAAGGCAATATAAATTTTAACCGGCCCAGCGGGATATTGGTACCCGGCACAACACTGCCCCCAAATCCGGCGCCGCCTGCCACTCCAAAAGTTGGAAAGTTAAAAGCCGCGCCGTTATTTACTAATTTCATCCGCTCCGCCAGGATAACCGGATATGCATTTTGCTGCCCTTCCAGGTACAGGGCATTATCCATAAAGCCTGCCGTAATGGAGTTACCTACGGCCACGTATTTGTTAAAATCAGCAGTACCGGCTACGGGGGACGTGCGGGGATTGGTGGGGTCTTCGGCTGGTTCCGGAGCGGTATACGAACAGGCAGACAGCAGGCTGGTCAGCAAAAAAGTAGTACTAACTAGTTTTATATTTTTCAAGGATATATTCTTTATCAATGCTTTCATAATTATTTTCCTTTCCGCTTATTTTAATAATTCATCGAAGGTAAGCGACACGTAATACACGCCTCCTACATAAGGGCCGCCGTATACCGACCGGTAGTAATTATTTGTGATATTGGAGCCGCCTACTTTTAGAATAGATTTAATACCCGGCATTTTATAGCTTACCTGCGCATCAAGCGTACCGTAAGCCGGAATCTCGGCATCATTAATACCGGCAATAAAGCTCGATTGCCAGGTATAAGCATCGGACCAGCGGTAAGCCACGCTAAAACCAGCATTCTTATAAAAACTCCGGTTCGCAAAAGTTACATTGAATTTCCACTCCGGAGTATTAAAGCCGGGTACCTGGTCCGGATCGTATTCTTTACCTAAATTCAGTTTATTCCAGTTGGTATTGCCGCTCAGGGTATAGCCTTTGGGCAACGAGTAAGTAAGGCCCAGGGTAGCTCCCTGGGCCGCTACTTTCTGAGTAGCGTTAGAATATAACTGGTAGGGCTGGAAACTGCTCGTGGCAACATCAAAAGCAACAGCTTCGTTACCGGTGTTGGTTTCGTTGCGTACTACCTGGCTGTTGCGGGGCTGGACAACCGTATAGTTCAGGATAAAATTGTTGTAACTGCTGTAATAATAATTAGCATCGAACAGTAATTTATCACTCAAAGCCAGGCCTTTGTATCCCACTTCAAAAGCCCTTATTTGTTCGGGTTTCACGTAATCAACGTTGGCGGGTCGCAGCAACCCGGCATTTTGTATTACCGCCCGCGAGGAGTTAGTGCCGCCGGCAACATCGGCTCCCACTTTAGCCGCAAAGTTTTGTACCGAAGATAACGTAACCACATTGGCGTTGGGCCCATACAAATTTAAACCTTGGCTGGCACTAGGCACACCGCCCACCAAAATGGCCTGCCCTACATTTAAGAAAATAAATTGGTCCTGGGTGGTTGGGTTTCGGAAACCGGTTTGAAAGGAAGCCCGCAGGTGTTGGTTTTCGGCGAACGTAAATACGGCCGAAGCCCGGGGCGTTACCCGGCCTTCAAAGTTCTCGTTTTTATCGTAACGCAGCGAAGCCGTTATTTTTAACCGCTCGTTCATTAAATTTTTAATGGCCTGCACGTAAGCGCCATATTCATAAATGGTGATATCGTTACCGGTGGTATCACTGAAAATGGTGCCGTTCGAATTCAGATCGAAAAGCCGGTAGCTGCCGCCCACTTGTACATCTGCTACTTTATTTGTCCACTTACTAAAATCGTATTGGCCTTCGGTGTGGTATAATTTAGTTTCGTCCACAAATTGGGCACCCGTCCGGAAATCGGGCGTACTGGCTAAACGGTTTTTCTCGGCTTCAAACTCCTGGGTGCCGGGGATTAAACGGTTTTGATCGGCAAAGGCGCGGGCCGCTTCGTGGCTGCCGGGCATAACACCGGGTACCCGGCCCAGGTAAGCCCCGGCATATTCGTTAAACCACTGCTGATCCGGTTTCCAGGCCCGGTTTATATTCAGCGCCAAAAAGCGGGAATCGTACGAATTACCGGCATCTTCCAAGGTAGCGTACGTTCGTAGGAAGAAGTTAGCACCGCGCAGTTCGGCTTTATGTTGCTGCAAAGTAAAGTTTTTAATGCCGTAGCGGTTAGCACCCTGGTACACGGCGGTACCCTCGCCATATTTATATTGATAGATGGCTTCCAATCCTTCCGTAACCCGATAATGCAAAGCTGCATCGCCTTTTATACTATAAGTATCATAATCAACTAAATCTTTTTCTTCGTAAGGCGTGCGGGCCACCCGGATAGAAGCGCCGTCCGGACCAATAGGTAAGCTGGTAACGGCCTCATCGCCATATAAATTTAACCCGTTATAGGCCGGATTGCTGCGGTCGTTGCCCAGCGTAGCCCGGGTAAACGGGTCTACATTTTCGGTACTACTGGCATACCAGTCGAGGGCTTTGGAGTAGGAAAAGTTAACTTTAAAAGCAAACCGGTTCCGGAAAGCTTTGGCGTACCGTATTTGTCCTTCGTACATGGGGCTCACCTCCGCATCCGGGCTGTTTACGTGGTTCACGCCGGTCCGGACCATCGCACTTAATCCCTGAAATTCAAACGGGCTTTTACTAGTCATGGAAAGTACACCATTAAAAGCATTGGGGCCGTACAAAGCCGAAGCGGCCCCCGGTACTATTTCCGCGCTTTGGGCATCCAGGTCCGAAAGACCCACCATATTGCCCACTGGTATATTCAGGCCGGGCGCCTGGTTATCCATGCCATCAATATACTGTACAAAACGGGGGTTGGTGGTACCGTTAAAACCCCGGGTGTTTATTACTCTAAAACCCATACTGCTGGTAATCATATCTACCGATTTCAGGTTTTGCAAGCCTTCGTAGAAATTAGCGGCCGGCGTTTCCCGAATGGCTAATAAATCCATCTTTTCAATACTGATGGGTGCCCGCATTATATTTTCTTCTACCCGCGAAGCCGTTACCACTACTTCCTGCCCCAGTGCCGAAACTTCGCTCATTACTACATTCAGGTCGGAGCGGCTGCTAGTTATATTAAATTCCTGCGTTTGGAAACCTACAAAAGAAAATACCAATGTAAAAGGAGGCTCCGTAACTGTGGTAAGCGAATAATTTCCCCGGTTATCGGTGGTGGTGCCAATTACTTTACCTTTTACATAAATATTAATCCCGATTAAGGGATCAGTGGTTTTAGCATCGGTAACCCGGCCTGCAATGGTAATACTGGACTGGGCATAACTGCTTAATTTAGTAAAGAGCAGCAGTGCCGAAAAAAGGAAAAATACGAGTGGTAGTTTGGGTAATTTTGTTAGCATAAATTTGAGGTGATTAGCATGCGTTTTTGGTGATTTAAATGTAACAAAAAGTTGTTTAGGATTTAGCCACTTTGTTATTTTAAGCATTACCTTTTATGTTTTCTGCAATATAAAAATTAGGCAGGCTGTTACTGCATTTATGTTTATTAGTCTCCAAAAGCATAATAGTCCCGAAAGCATGAATTTTATCATTTACCTTTGATAGAAAAATCTCTTACAACACGCTTCTTTTTATTTAACTATTCCTGTTCTTTCAACAAACAACGACTGAATTACCAGAGAAAAGTAAAGATTTATCAGAAAGTTAAAAACCTAAATTTAGCTTAAGTGTAAAAGCCTAAGAAGCTGTTTTATAAAGCAAAAAGAGCGCAGTTGCATCTATAAAGCTAAGCTTGCATTGTTTGGAAAAGTGCAATAATAAATTAATATACTTCATATACAATAATAAACGAATAGTGGAAGGAGGTTATAATGAAAAAATTAAAAAGGCTAATGCAATTCTAATTTAAGAGAAAAGTTAGTAACTGCTGTTACGCAGGCTTAAGTTTAAGTTGATCTAATTCTTGGAAAGCAGCTTGTGTAGCTTTGAGGTAGAGTTTAGATTTGAGGACAAAGTGATTCATGTTATTGCTGATATCCATATCCGTTTTCATGCCCAATATTACGGCTGATTGTTCTTTCTTGATAGATTTGCGTAACATCAGGTAATTAAATAAGCTAATAAATTTTATAACAAAAGTATCTTTGATATTCCTGGATAACAATCCCCCAAATTGGGGGATATTTTGATAAAGGATTAGTAATAAAAACTTTAAAATCTACTTTTAAACTTGTATGGCTATGGTCTTAACCTGAGGTGTAAATTAATTCACTTCAATACGCCACAAATGGTGCTCATTGACCTTGAGGCGCAACAATTTTTTGAAAGACTTCATCGGTCAAAAGATAAACGTTTACCAATACAGCTGTATTTTTCTATATCAGCTCTACCAGAGGAGTACTTTTATTTACCGGTAAATAACATAAGTAAATTAAATCTTCTTCGCCAATACTGGCATAATAAATCCTAATTGTATATCGGCGCTTATCAAGGAGGGGATTAGTATCTAATTCGTTTTCATAAACTGATAATCCATATACTAATCTCAAATATTCCGGACCACAATTTTTAATTTTAATTACCTATAAAAATTAACTTATCTTAATTTAGAGATTAACGTTAAGTTAAATCGGAAAACTTTTTTTATACTGATGTACGATGTTACTATAATTGGCGGCGGACCGGCCGGATTAAGCGCCGCTTTACTGTTGGGGCGTTGCATGCGCAATATACTTTTGTTTGATAACGGTCTTTACCGCAATAATTGGTCGGATGCCATGCACGCTTTCTTGTCCCGCGACGGCGTAAACCCGCGCGAGTTTTTAAAAATGGCGCATCAGGATTTAGAAAAATACGACTTTGAGTTAAAGCAGAAAGAAATTGTAAGCGCCCGGTACACCGGCGTTTTTTTTGAAGTAACCGACAGCGACGATCAGGTTTTTTTATCCCGAAAATTATTACTGGCCACTGGCATCCGCGACCGCTGGCCCGACATACCCGGCGCCGAGCAATTTAACGGCAAAAGCATCCACCATTGTCCTTACTGCGATGGTTGGGAACATAAAAACACCGCTTTGGGCGCTTACGGTAGAAACCGCGATGCGGTAGGTTCGGCCTTAGGATTAAAAACTTGGAGCAGCGATGTTACCTTGTTTACCGATGGCACCCGCCGGTTACGTGCAGACGACATACAGCTATTGGAGCGGAATAAAGTTAAAATAGTTACCGCTCCTATTGCCCGGGTAGAAGGCGAAGGCACCCAGCTCCAGCGGGTAATATTGGAAGGCGGCACCAGTGTAGCCTGCGATGCCATTTTCTTTTCCACGGGCCAGGACCAGAAAACCGATCTGGGCCGGCAACTGGACTGCCATTTTACCAGCAAAGGCGTTATCCGGACGTATAAACACCAGCAAACCAATATACCAGGGCTTTACGTAGCCGGCGACGCTGCCCGCGATATGCAATTGGTAATAGTAGCCGCCGCCGAAGGCACCAAAGCCGGCGTGATGATTAACAAAGAATTACAGGAAGAATTTCGACTTTAATGCTTTTAATATCTATTTTAAATCTTGCTGTTTTATTTGGGAAGCCAAATCTATTCAACTAGATTTAAAATAAGTTTTTTTAAATTAAACCCGGCATTTACGCAGAATAAGCCGGGTTTAATTTTTTAATATCTCAATTTAGTAAACGCTGGTATGATCAAGCGCATCGGTTTTTTGTTCATCCTGATTAACTATTTCTATCCAGTAGATGCATTTTCCTGGGGCTTTTTCGCGCACCAGCGCATTAATCGCTTGGCGGTTTTTACGCTACCGCCCGAAATGGTCGGTTTTTACAAGAAGCATAATATTTATATAACCGAAAACGCCGTAAATCCGGACCGGCGGCGCTACGTGGTTCCGGCCGAAGGCCCGCGCCATTTTATTGATTTAGATGCGTACGGCGATAGTGCCGTAAACAAGCTGCCGCATTTTTGGCCGGAAGCCGTAAAACAATTAGGCGCCGATTCGCTGCAGAAACACGGCATTGTGCCCTGGCATATCAGTTTGGTTAAATACCAACTCACCGAAGCTTTCAAACAACACGATGTTGCCGCCATTTTAAGAATATCCGCCGATTTAGGCCATTACGTAGCCGATGCCTGCGTGCCCTTGCATACTACCCGCAACTACAACGGTCAGTTTACCAACCAGCACGGCATTCATGGTTTGTGGGAGTCACGGTTACCGGAGTTGTTAGCGAATCAGTACGATTTCTTTACCGGGCCGGCCGTTTATCTTTCTAATCCGCCGCAGCAGGCTTGGGAAATAGTGGCGCGGTCGCATGCCGCCCTTGATTCGGTATTGGGGATGGAGCGGGACTTAAGTCAGCAATTTCCGGAAGATAAAAAATACGGTTTTGCCGAACGGGGAAACTTAACCGTGAAAACCTATTCCGGGGAATATGCGACCGCTTACCACCAAAAACTAAACGGACAAGTGGAGCGGCAAATGCGGTACGCCATCAGAATGGTAGGTGCTTTTTGGTTTACGTGCTGGGTAGATGCGGGCCAGCCCGACTTGAATAACTTACAACCGCTTACCGAAGAACAAAAGAAAGCTTTACTTCTCGAAAAGGAACAATTAAGGCCGGTTATTACGCCGGAGCGGCCGCACGAAGGCGGCATTGATTAAATTTAAGAGGCTCTATTCTGCTTATATCTCGGTTTACTATTTATTTTATTCTTCTTCCTGATTTTGGCGGCGTAATACGTTCTCGGGTAGCGGCGTTAGGTCGTACTTATCCAGTTGTTTCATTTCGAGGATTATTTCTCCTTTATTATCTATATTGTAAGTAGGCAGAAACGTAGCACCCCAAACAATTTCTTCGAACCGGTACGAATAACGGGCGTGCACCTCCTGGCTAAAGGTATCGTCGAAGCCTTTAATTAGAATCAGGATTTCGGCATCTGTGTTTTCCAGGTGGGCTGGCGTTTTGCCGTAAAGCGGGCTGCTTTCATCTATCTCGTGCACAATGGTCCAGGGCAGGGTAAAGAAATTCAGGTTTGGTATGGCCAGCTTTAAACCAAAATACTGCCGGTTGTGCTCATTACCCGATTCGTTTACGACCATCAGCAACACTTTGGCTTCGAGTTCCATAAGTAAATTATTACGTTTGTTTACAATCCGGAACATGAGTTGAGGAAAAGGTTGAGCCGGCGTAATAATAGCACTGCGGCTAAATAAAATGCGGGTTGAGGGTTTGGAGAACCGGCCAAACAACAACCCCGAAACCAAGGCAAAGAATAACCAGCCGCTCATGGCTTCTAAACTGGCAATAATGTTGGCGGGTAAACCCTGCGGCGAGATGACCCCGTACCCTACCGTGGTAAACGTTTGTACACTAAAAAAATAAGCATTCAGAAACTGGTGAATTTTTGTTCCTTCTTCTACTCCTTTTAGATGCGCAATGCCTATCCAATAATATAAACCCGTAAAGCCCAGATTAACTAAGGCATACACCAGCAGGAGTAACAGCAAGAATTTAAACCAGGAAATATTAATCAGAAACAGGTACGCATCCCGTACACTATAGCCACCGCCTTTTCGGACAACATTAAAACTACCATCCTTATTAATGATCCGTTTGGTGCGGCGGGCGGATTCTTCACCAAAGCCTAAATCTTGATTCTGGGATTGTTCCGGCATATATGCCATATAGTTAACCTTGTTTAAATTTATAGTCTAACGCAACTTAACTTTAAGCACGTTGCCGGGTTAGCAAAATCTGGTAAGCTTTCTGCCTGATAACAAATACTTTATTCTGTTTTAAACTACCGCGGTTATAGAAGCATTGTGGATAATAGGCTACCATACGTGGATAATTAAAATTGTTTCGCAAAGCCTCCGTTTGTACCTTTAAATATCATTTAAAACATAGGAATACCTTAATTTTTGAATAATGCAAAGTATCGAAAGAAATGTGCGGTTAGTAATCTTGTTTATCTTATGGCTTAGTAGCACCACCCTTTGGGCAGCCAATTACCCGGCATTACCGCCAGATTCGGTGCAGAAGCCAGTACCTAAACAGGCTGCCAAAGGGTATCATGTGGTGCAGGCGGGCGATACTTATTACGGTTTATCCCGCTTGTATAAAGTACCCGTAGATTCGCTTAAAAGCTGGAACTGGGAGCGTTTAACCTTAGGCAGTACAATAAAAATAAACCGGACGGCAACACTAAAACCAACTGAAACGGGTAAAATAAATACCGCTGCTAAACAACCTAAAACTACGCCGCTGCCAGCGCCGGCCAGCACCACTTTAGGTCAGCAAACCGTACCAGCTCAATATAGTCCGGAGCACAAACAAGCCCAGCGTATTTTAGTTATTCCTTTCGATCCTTACCTGTATTTTTCCGATGCGGATGATGATATTGGTTTGTACTCCAAAATTCCGCGGCAAAACGTCCGCCACGTATTCCGGGGCCGATTGAATGCTTTTATGGATCCGAAGGGTTTTGAGAGCATTAATCTATTAGGCGGTTCGGTGCGGGATGGCGCAAACGAGTTAGATAAAATCTACAAATCGGTAACGTATAGCTACCAAGATATTGCTTATTCTAAATACAACCCGGCACCCGTAGTAGAAAAACCCATTAACAGTGCTACTTCGTGGTTACAAAAACAAAAAGCAAAGATTTCCGCTCCTGCTGGCCCCGAAATTGCCGGCAATACCAGTGTGGCCAAAGATCCGAATAAGTACTGGGGCGTTAAAGTGAAGGACCCGGATTTCTATTCTTATTTCAACCAGCATTACGCCGCCGATTATTACCTGTTTATTAATCAATTCGAAATTTCAACGGATTATTCTAATTGCCTCGATCGCACTAAAAACGATTTCGTGCGCGAATTTGTAGTGCACTATACCATTTACGATAACCAGGGCGGGTTAATTTCCGGGAATAAAGTGCGGGTACCGTATGTTTCGCACGTAAACGACATCGAAAAAATAATTAAAGATAATTTAAGCCGGATGTCCGAACGCATTTTGGCTGATTTACCGCGGCCGGGAAATATAAATACCCAAACCACTTCCGCCAAATAAAATAAAAAAGGCAGCTTTCGAGCTGCTTTTTTTATTCACCAGTCTTTCACCCGGCTTTATCCTACCTGCTTCCTTTACTCAGTTCGAAAAATCTTCTTTCACCTCTATCTGACCGGAGCTTTTTAAACGATTGATTTGCTTTATTATTTATCTTAGCCTTTCCATTCGTTTGATCATTCTTTATGCAAACTCCTACTGCTGCTTTAAAAAAAGCTTACCTTTTCTTCGCTTTCTTTTTTCTTTCGCCATTTGCTTTACTTGCCCAAACGGCCCCAGAGGTTGATTTAAAACAACTGGATGCCTATTATCAAAAAGCTTTAAAAGATTGGCAGGTACCCGGCATGGCCATTGCGCTGGTAAAAAACGACTCCGTAATATTTGCCAAAGGCTACGGCGTACTAAATGCCAAAACCGGTGGTAAAGTAGATGCAAATACGGTATTCGGCATTGCTTCTAATACTAAAGCGTTTACAGCGGCGGCCTTGGCCATGCTCGTAGACGAAGGTAAACTGAAGTGGGACGATCCGGTGATTAAATACCTGCCTTATTTCCAGTTATACAATCCGTACGTAACGCAGGCTGTTACCATTAAAGATTTACTCAGCCACCGCGTGGGCTTGGCTACTTTCAGCGGCGATTTACTTTGGTACAACACCACTTATTCCCGTGAGGATATTATTCGGCGGGCTCACTATTTGCAACCCGTTTATGGCTTCCGAGATGGTTATGGCTATTCTAACCTGATGTTTCTGGTGGCGGGTCAGGTAATCGAAACTATTTCGGGGCAAACTTGGGAAGCGTTTATCCGGCAGCGTTTTTTCCAGCCGCTGGCCATGACTCGTTCTTTTACCTCCGTAAAGGAGTTGGCGGGCCAGACCAATGTAGCTTCACCCCACGGTTTTGATGGGAATCGTAATCCCGTGCCCAGCACTTTTACTGCCTGGGATAACTGGAACCCGGCGGCGGGCATCTTCACGTCTGTGAACCAACATGCGCAGTGGCTGCGCTTGCAACTAAACCAAGGCACGTATAAAGGCAAACGGCTTTTTAGTGAAGCCGCTTCGCATACTATGTGGAGTGCCCTGCAAGCTTTACCAGTAAGCAAAGAAGCTTTGATTGCAAACCCCGCCACCCATTTCTCCGCTACTGGTTTGGGCTGGTTTCTGAATGATTACCACGGCCGGAAACTCGTGAGCCACGGCGGCGGCCACGAAGGCATGAACTCGCGGGTAGTAATGCTGCCGGAGGAAAACCTGGGTATGGTTATTTTAACCAACAGCATGAGCAGCATTATGTCGCCGCTGGCTAACCAAACCATGGATGCCTTTTTGGGCATAAAAGATGGCCGCGATTGGAGTAAATATTATTTAGATGCCGCAAAAGCTCGGGAAGCAGCAACCCCGAAACCAGAAACGAAACCTCAGGAAAAAATAAAAGCGTTATTGCCTTTATCGGCTTATGTGGGTAGGTATACCAGCGCGTTGTACGGCGATGCCACCATTACTTCAGTGAAAAAAGAACTGGTATTGCAATTAGTACCGGCGCCTCTGATGGGCGGTAAACTAAAATTAGCGGGCCCGCACCTTTTTGATTTGGCCTGGAAAAATAATTACCCTTTGCTAACCTCCACCCAAGTACGTTTCATACCTGGCGCCGACGGGAAAATTGCGGAAATGCGCCTCGATGCCGACAATCCGGACTTTATTTTTGCCGAACTGGAATTTAAAAAGGTTAATTAACTAGCTTCTTAAAACATTTAATAATCTTGAATATAAGATATCTTTTTAAGCCAAATCATTTCTCAAAAACTTATATAATTCTATCACGGGCGAGGATGCCCGCGATGCTATTCTTCCGGCCTCTGGCCGCTATAAAGGTCATATAAGAATAATTTCAACATGCCAGCCAGAGGGCTGCGTATCATAAGAGTAGAATTTTATTTAGAATCTCTAATTTTTTGATCTAATATTACTTAATTCTAAATAATAATATGTTTGCCCCGATGGTGTTAACAAAACATCCTTTTCGTATATAAAGTATTTACCATTAAATACAATTTTTAAACCATCAACCTGATATTTTTCAGGAAGATTACATACAATTCCTACATCTTGAGAGTCGTAAGACCCTGGAATACTAACATAGATAGCATATGAGTTTGTAGATGAATTAAACCAAACAGTTCCTTCTAGATCTGAGACATCTTTAACCAAATTAGACAGATTACAAGATTGAATGTCAACATCTGATTGGTCTTTCTCACAACTTCCCATTACTATCATTGATACAACAACAATAAACATTTTAATTATAGATTTCATATGATATAAATTGGATTAATAAAAGTTTTAACTATTCAAAAAAATATAAAAAATTATATAATAAAAGTTTCAAATTTAATTTTTAAAAATTTAAATAAAAGTTATTATAAAACTCATTCCTAAAGAAAAAAATTAAAACATTCTATATTTAATAGCATGTTTAAATTTTGTTTTGGGAAGCGAAAATAAAGTAAATTCGGGCTTCCTCGCCCGTGCTGCTATTCTTTCAGCCTCTGCAAAGGTTATAAAAATATTAGTTATAATTAATTACAATAGGCCAGATGCTTGCGTATCATAAGATACGGGCGAGGATGCACGCGCCAGAAACAAGCAAGAATAAAAAAGTATTAGCGCGTAAGTTCCTTCTAATAGTAACCAATTTATAAAAACAAAAAAGCCGTAATTTATAAGTTACGGCTTTTTTGTTTACACTGATATATTAGTTATTCGGCAGACGCATATACCACATCCACCAGAAAGCGGTTATCGAGAGCAGCTAATTTTTGTTGGGCTCTCCGGGACAGCTTTACAATTATTTTTTCGTTGGAGCCCGTATTGGGTAAGGTGCCAATAACCCGGACACTTAATTGGCGACCATTCATGCTATTGGTAACGGTAATGTAAGATCCAATGGGCGCAGTGGCATGCAACGCCAGGTATTTATTGACGTTGGGCCCATTTATTACTTCGGCAAGGCCGCTTTCTTTTAGGTAAACAACCGGTTTGGGCTGAACCGCCAGGACGGAATCGCGGTCCTGAGTATTATTTTTAGGAGTGCTTACCGCTGTAGTTGTTACAGGAGCAATGGGTTCCGTATGTTGCTGTTGCACCGGTACTGTTTTTTGTACCGCAACGGTTGGCTTCTTGGTAGCTGGCACGCCCACAATTAAATCTTGTCCTACTTTTACGTTATCCGAAGTTAAATTATTCCATTGTTTTAAGGTGCCGGTACTAACTTTAAACCGCTGGGCAATCGAAAACAAAGTTTCATTATCCATTATCCGGTATATTTTATTGCCTTGTTTGTCGGTGGTATACCCCGGGCGTTTAGCCGTAGATTGCGTTTTGGCGGCTCCGCGGGGAATATAAAGCAAACTGCCGGTTTGCAGACCGTTTTTTGCCTGCGGATTGGCACTTATTACTTGTTTTTCGGAAAGTTTATAACGGTGGGCAATGGTATATAATGTTTCTTTAGCGGCCACCTGGTGTATCACAAACCGATTGCCCTTTACTACTTGTACGCCCACTGAATCCGGTAATATGGTGGTAGCATTACTTACCCGGCAAAAACAAATAAAGGCGAAAAGAAAAAAGAAAAATCTGAAATTTATAACCCGGGCCAACATATTACCTTCTAATGAAAAACTAAATACTATCGTAACTATTACTCTAACTTGTTCTCTACAAAAAAAACAGTTGTGGGGCTTAATTGCAAGCCGAACGCCCAATATCTATCCACCAAAAAAGATTACTTATCCACCGCTGCCCTTACCGTGCAAACAAAGCCATTTTCAGTGACCTGAAAACAAGGAGCTAGCGGTAATACCATTCCGGCGGAAATAAAAAAGCAGCTCCGAGAAGCTGCTTTTTACTGCACCTTATTGTATAAGGCATTAAAAATCGTTAGTACCTTCTCGCATGCGGCCACCTTCCCGACGGTTTCCCCGGTTATCAAATTGCCGGTTCGGATCGCGTTCTCTTTCAGTAGGTTCGCTGCTGCCCTGACCAAACTTCCGGATGTTGTAGGTAAACGTAAGCATAAAATAACGTTGCAAAACTTGGCTTTGTACTTCTTCGAAATAATCAGCCGTAACTACTTGCCGGAAACCCTGGTTTTGCCCTAAAGCATCGAAAACGGACAGGCGGATATCACCGTTTTGTTTCTTAAACATTTTTTTACCTACACCCAGGTTCCACATTTTAAAACTGATATTATCTACACCCGCTACCCCACTGGTATTGAGCTGGTGGGTAAAATCCGTCTGAAAAACAAAGCCTTTGTAGAATATCCAGTTTAAACGGGCCCGGCTAGTCTGATTAAAATACCGGGTGCGAACGTTCGGATTCAGGGTATTATAGGCATTATTAAAGTAAGACCGGGAAGAAAGATTAAAATCCAGATTCTGACTAATGTTGCTGCTTAAGGTAACGCCGCCCCCGTAATTTTGCGAATAAGAGAAAGTATTTATCGATCTAATGGTAACGAAACCACTATCTATAGGAGTAGTAATACCGGGCGTCCGGTTTAAACTAGCTGATAAGTCGAAGTTGAGGTTTGATTTAATAGCCTTAATTGGTAAACTGTAGCTCACAAAAGAACGAAGGTTGTAATTACCGTTCAGGTTTTCGGCCCGGGTAAGCGTTGCCCTATCGCGTAATGTATCGCCCAGTATCAACAATAAATCTCCGGTATTATTCGTGAAGATGTTATTTATAATCTGGTTTTGCGTAAGCGATCCGCTTACGCTGGCTAAAAAGGTAGTAGACTTTTCGGTATTGGTAGCGGTATAACGGAAGTTTAAATTATGGCTGTAAGCTTGATCCAGATTGGGATTACCAACGCGGTGGGCCAAAGGATTCGTCTTATCAATTACATCCTGTAGTTGCTCCAACGATGGATTAACGGTATTGCCATTATAATATAGCCGCAGGTTTTTAGATTGGGAAAAACGATACCGCAAACTGGCGTAAGGGATAAACCGGGTGAAGCCTTTATTTAATTGGGTCGGATTTGGCAACTGGCGTTCATTGTTTAACTCCGAATATTGGTAAGAAGCCCGGGAACTAAAGTTAATTTTTTCATTAAAATAATTATATCCCAAACCAAGCTGGTGCGCAAAACTATTATTGTTAAAAACATTGGAAACAGTTTCGTTAAATAAAGTATAGTCCTGATCAGATTCGGAATAATCGTAAGTCCGGCTATCGGAATTATTCTGGTTCAGGGAATAAGAATAGTTTAAAGATAACTGGCTCGTTTTGCTTAATGGTTCGGTATAAGTAAGGTTGGTGTTCGCATTAAAGCCATTGTTAAGCTGATCCCGTAAACGATTGGTAAGTAGGTATTCGGGCAAACCCGTGCGGGTATTATAAGTGGTATTATCAGAATCCGTAAAATTCTCACTGTCATTTTTACTGGCACCTACATTTACCCCAATAGAGGCACTACGTCCCCGCTTGGCAAACTGGTGCCGGAAAATCATTTCGGTACCCAGGTTGTAGCCAGCCAAATCGTTATTGGTTTTATTAATGGAGGTTCTTACGGGATCTTCATAATAATTAACCTGCTCTTCGTAATCAGAAAAGCCGTTATTCAGTTGGAAGCTTAACCGAGGCTGAATAAACAAGGTATTGGCCGAATCTATTTTATATTCAAAACGGCCATTAAGCCGGTGGTTGGTATTACGCCGGGCATAATCTTCCTGCTCCGCATCATTGCTGCGTTTCCGGATATCGGGCTGAAAATAGTCCCGGTACGAAACGTTATACCCGCTGTTATCGGTGTAATTCCCAAAATAAGAACCGCTTAAAGTTATTTTTTTGCCCCACTCCTGCGAGTAGTTAATGCCGGCATTATGGGTAATGGTTATGCCGCTCCGGCCACCCGCAAAGTTTTCGCCTCTGCCATTACGTCCGCCTCCGTAGCCGCCACCCAGGAAATCTTCCATGCCAAAGCCTTGCTGGTTTATATTATTAGTACCACCTAACAAGGTAATGCGACGGGAAGGCTTAAATAAATTAACGGTTCCCCCTATTTGATAGCGGCTATCGTTGCCGGCGCCAGCTGCTACCCGGCCAAAAGTGCCGTTACGCCGGTCCGGACGCGTAACAATATTCATGGTCATGCTGCGGTTACCATCATCAATACC
>Ga0210040_10004177_pt1 | contig 19013 bp, 24 predicted proteins | sample CryGeyCG12114_NA_FD_185462 | JGI IMG/M metagenome (GOLD analysis project Ga0210040, IMG submission 185462) | Groundwater microbial communities from aquifer - Crystal Geyser CG19_WC_8/21/14_NA (SPAdes) (version 2) | ecosystem: Environmental > Aquatic > Deep subsurface > Groundwater | place: USA...
GTGTCCCCCTGACCCGCGTCGAGGACGTGCTCACCGTGATGGAGGGCCGGCCCGTCGTGCTCGAGGTCAAGCGGCCGCAGCCCGGCGCGGTCCCCGCCACCGTCGCAGCCGTCGTCGGGGTGGTCGGGGCGCTGCGCTCGCAGGGCCTGCCCCTCGACGTGACCGTGTCGTCGTTCAGCCCCGACGTCGTGGCGCAGGTGCGCAGCACCGCTGCACGCGAGCTGGGCGTCCGCACGGCGCTGCTCGGCGATCTCCGCGACCGGCCGACGAGCCTGGTGCGGCACGCCCTGCACGCAGGTCACGACCAGGTGCACCCGCACGTCGCCGCACTGCTCGCCGAGCCCACCGCGGTCGCGCGCGCACATGCGGTCGGCGTGGGCGTCGTGCCGTGGACCGTCAACCGCAGCACGGCCGTGCGCAGGCTCGCCGCGCTCGGGGTCGACGGCATCATCACCGACGTCCCGAGGTCGGCCCGGCTGGCCCTGCTCCCGGACGCGCGCACCGCGGCCTGACGCCCCCGGCCACGGCGCGCGGCGTCGCGGCGGAGACGACCGCAGCCGGCGTGCTCTCCACGACCGCCTTCGTCTTCGCCGTGCCGGTGCCCACGACGCACACGATCACGAGCGCCCTGGTCACGGCGTGGGTGCTGACGATCCCGGCCGCCGCGCTGGTCGCCCGGGTGTTCGACGAGCTCGCCCGCCTCGTCGTCCTCTGACGGGCCGGGTCAGCCGAAGCGGCCGGTGATGTAGTCCTCGGTCCGCTTCTCGCTCGGGTTGCTGAAGATCTTCTGGGTGTCGGCGAGCTCGACGAGCCGGCCCGGCTCGCCGGTCGCCTGGATGCTGAAGAACGCCGTGCGGTCCGAGACGCGGGCCGCCTGCTGCATGTTGTGGGTCACGATGACGATCGTGTAGTCCTTCTTCAGCTCCTCCATCAGGTCCTCGATGGCGAGCGTCGAGATGGGGTCGAGCGCGGAGCAGGGCTCGTCCATGAGCAGCACCTCGGGGGCGACCGCGATGGCGCGCGCGATGCACAGGCGCTGCTGCTGCCCGCCCGACAGCCCGGCACCGGGGCGGGCGAGGCGGTCCTTGACCTCGTTCCACAGGTTGGCGCCGCGCAGGGACTGCTCGACGACGTCGTCGGCGACGGACTTGGACACCCGCCCGTTGAGCTTCATGCCGGCGACGACGTTCTCGTAGATGGACATCGTCGGGAAGGGGTTGGGGCGCTGGAAGACCATGCCGACCTTGCGCCGCACGTCGACCGGGTCGATGCCGGTGGCGTAGATGTCCTCGTCGTCGAGGGCGATGCGGCCCTCGACGCGGGCGCCCGGGATGACCTCGTGCATCCGGTTGATGGTCCGCAGGGCCGTCGACTTCCCGCACCCCGAGGGGCCGATGAAGGCGGTGATGGACCGCTCCTCGATGACCATCGAGAGGTCGTCGATCGCGTGGAAGCCGCCGTAGTAGGCGTTCACGTGGTCGAGGGTGATGCGCTTGGCCACGGGGACCCTTTCGAGTGTGGGCGGCGCGTGCAGCGCGCCGGCGGTCTTCGCCGGTCGACGGTACGGCTCGCACGCGACGAACGACCGGACTCCGGGTGTACAGCAGGTGACGCGGGCGTGGCGGCGACCCGCGCGCACAGGCTCCGCGTGACGCTCGCCACGCTCGGGCGGACATGTGCCGGACGCCGTTCGCCTGCTGTTCACCTGGCTCGGTCCGGTGCTTCACCTGGCCTGCCTACCGTCCTTGCTCGACGGCAGGCTGCCGACGGCCCTGCCCCGACCGAACTCCCATCGAAGGGGAACCCGTGAACCTGTCGCGCTCCACCCGCCTCGCCGCCGCCCTCGCGGCCGGCTCCCTGGCGCTCGCCGCCTGCGGCGGGTCCGACGACACCGGCGGCGCCAGCGCCTCCGACGACACCGAAGGCCTCAGCGGCACCCTCGCCGGTGCCGGAGCGACCTCCCAGGCCTCCGCCATGGAGGGCTGGATCGCCGGTTTCCAGACCGAGAACGAGGACGTCACCGTCAACTACGACGCCGTCGGCTCCAGCGGCGGTCGTGAGCAGTTCCTCTCCGGCGGCACCGCCTTCGCCGGGTCCGACGCCGCGCTCGACGAGGAGGAGCTCACCCAGGCCGAGGAGCGCTGCGGCGATGGCGGCCTCATCGAGCTGCCGCTGTACATCAGCCCGATCGCCCTGCCGTACAACCTGCCGGGCGTCGACACCCTGAACCTCTCCCCGGCGACCATCGCCGGCATCTTCAGCCAGCAGATCACCACGTGGAACGCCCCGGAGATCGCCGCAGACAACCCCGACGCCGACCTGCCGTCGACCGCCATCACGCCGGTCAACCGCTCGGACGGCTCCGGGACGACCGAGAACTTCACCGAGTACCTCGCCGCCGTGGCTCCGGACGTGTGGACCGAGGAGCCCAGCGACGAGTGGCCCATCGCCGGTGGTGAGGCCGGGGACGGCACGACCGGGGTGGTCGATGCGGTCGAGGCCGCGGAGGGCGCCATCGGCTACGCCGACGCGAGCCAGGTCCGCGACCTCGGCACCGTCGCGGTCGGCGTCGGCGAGGAGTTCGTCGAGTACTCGCCCGAGGCCGCTGCCGCGGTCGTCGAGAACTCCCCGCGCGCCGAGGGCCGTCCCGAGGGCAGCCTGGCCCTCGACCTGGCCCGCGACACGACCGAGTCCGGCAACTACCCGATCGTGCTCGTGAGCTACTCGCTGGCGTGCAAGACCTACGACGACGCCGCCCAGGCCGACCTGGTGCGGGGATTCCTCGAGTACACCTCCTCCGAGGAGGGCCAGGCTGCCGCGTCGGAGGCGGCCGGCTCGGCACCGATCTCGGAGTCGCTGCGCAGTGACGCGGCGGAGCAGATCGAGCAGATCGGCGCCGCGTGACCTCGTCATGACGCGAGCCGTCGCACCGAGCAGTCCCGCTTGACGTCCCGGGCGGCCACCTCGACGGTGGCCGCCCGGACCCGCCCGACCCGGAGGACACCGTGACCGCCCCAACACCCACGACCGGCGTGACGCCCACCGTCACACCGGCCTCGCCGGGCGGCGCACCGCCGCCGGCACAGCCGGCGGCGCCGTCGCGTCCGCGGGCGGCTGCCCGGCTCGGCGACCGGATCTTCTCCGGCCTGTCGACGTCGGCAGGCGTGCTCATCCTGATCACGCTCGCCGGGGTCGCCACCTTCCTCGTGACGGAGTCCCTGCCGGTCCTCACGGCGAGCGCCGACGAGATCCCGGGTGACGGCGGCTTCCTGTCCTACCTGGCCCCGCTGCTGTTCGGCACGGTCCTCGCCGCCGTGCTCGCGCTGGTGCTGGCCACGCCGCTGGCCATCGGCATCGCGCTGTTCATCTCCCACTACGCGCCGCGTCGGCTGTCCCGCCTGCTCGGCTACCTCACCGACCTGCTGGCCGCCATCCCGAGCGTGATCTACGGGCTGTGGGGGGCCCTGGTGCTGGCGCCCTACGCCGTGCCGAGCTACCAGTGGCTGGAGCGCACCCTCGGCTTCCTGCCGTTCTTCAGCGGCCCGGTGACGGCGACCGGCCGCACGATCCTCACGGCGGGCATCGTGCTCTCGGTCATGATCCTGCCGATCATGGCGGCCATCAACCGCGAGGTGTTCCTCCAGACGCCGGCGCTGCACGAGGAGGCGGCGCTCGCCCTCGGCGCGACCCGGTGGGAGATGATCCGCATGACGGTGATCCCCTACGGCAAGTCGGGCGTCATCGGCGGGGCCATGCTCGGCCTCGGACGCGCGCTCGGGGAGACCATCGCCGTGCTGCTGGTCCTGTCGGCCTCCGGCGGCATCAGCTTCAACCTGATCGGCCAGGCCAACCCGCCGACCATCCCGTCGAACATCGCCGCGCAGTTCCCCGAGGCGACGGGGCTCGACATCCCCCTGCTGATCGCGACCGGTCTGGTCCTGTTCACGCTGACCTTCGTCGTCAACTTCGCCGCCCGCGCCGTCGTCGCCCGGCGCGCCGAGTTCGACGGAGCAGCCGGATGAGCACGTCGACAGCGGACCAGTCCGCTCCGGCCGGCCTCTCGCAGGCCCGCACGCCGCTGCCGACCTGGCTGCCGTGGGCCCTGGCCGCCGGGGCCGTGGTCCTCGCCCTGGTCCTGCGGACCGTCCTCGGCAGCGGTCCGGTCCTCACGGCGGTGCTCGCCGCGCTCATCTTCGGCGTCCTCGTCAACGTGGTGTCACGCCGGGCCGAGGGCAGCCGCCGCGCCACCGACCGGACCGTGACGGCCGTCGTGAGCGCCATGTTCGTGGCGGCGATGGTCCCGCTGGTCTCGCTGCTGCAGACCGTGCTCAGTCGCGGCGTCGGCCGCTTCGACGGGGAGTTCTTCTCCTCGTCGATGCGCAACGTCATCGGGGAGGGCGGTGGAGCGCTGCACGCCATCGCCGGCACCGTCATCATCACCGGGCTCGCGGCGCTCATCTCCGTGCCCATCGGCGTGCTCACCGCGATCTACCTGGTCGAGTACGGCCGCGGCCGCCTGGCGCGCTCGATCACCTTCCTCGTCGACGTCATGACGGGCATCCCGTCGATCGTCGCGGGGCTGTTCGCGTACGCGCTGTTCGTCGTGTTCTTCGGCCCCGGAGTCCGGTTCGGCATCGGCGGCGCGGTGGCGCTGTCGGTCCTGATGGTGCCGGTGGTCGTGCGCTCCGTGGAGGAGATGCTCAAGCTGGTGCCGGCCGAGCTGCGCGAGGCGTCGTACGCCCTGGGTGTCCCCAAGTGGCGCACGATCCTCAAGGTCGTCCTGCCGGCGGCCGCGGCCGGCATCGCCACCGGCATCACCCTCGCCGTCGCCCGCGTCATCGGGGAGACCGCACCGCTGCTGCTGGTCGTCGGCACGACGACCAGCCTCAACCTGAACCCCTTCGAGGGGCGCATGGCCACGCTGCCGGTCTTCGCGTTCTTCAGCTACCGGGTGCCGGGTGCGAACCCGGAGCCGTCGCTGGACCGGGCGTGGACGGCGGCCCTGGTGCTCATGATCCTCGTGCTGGGCCTGAACCTCGTCGCCCGGATCATCGCCAAGCGCTTCGCCCCGAAGGGCGGCCGCTAGGCGCTAGCCGCGCCGGTACAGCACGTCGGTGGCGTGGCGCTCGAAGCCGAGCCGGGTGTAGGTCCGCACCGCGGCCTGGTTGCTCTCGTCGACGTAGAGCAGGACGTCGGACAGGCCGCGCTCCTGCAGGCTGCGCAGACCCGCGAGGGTGAGCGCGGGTCCGAGCCCGCGGCCCTGCTCCGACGGGTCGACGCCCACGATGTAGACCTCGCCGATGGGCGGGTGGTCGTGGTGCTCGTGCCCGGCCGAGTGCGGGTGCTCGTGCGGCTCGTCGGCCCGGTGCCCACCGTGGACCTTCGTCCAGTGGAAGCCGACGAGGCGCGCCTGCCCGCCGTCGCCGTCGGCTGGGCGCTCGGCCAGGAAGAAGCCCTCGGGGTCGAACCACGGCTCCTGCTCGCGCAGCCGCACCTCGTCGACGGCCCAGCCGCCCTGGTCGGGGTGGTCGACGAACGCACGGTTGTTGATCTCGGTCCACGCCTGCTCGTCCTGACCCGGGCGGAAGGTGCGCAGGCGCACGCCTTCGGGCAGGACGACCTCCGGCAGCGGCGCCGTGAGCGGCCGCCGCAGCTGCAGCAGGACCCGGCTGCGGCGGAAGCCCAGGTGTGCGGCGAGCGCCGCCGCCTCGGGGAGGTCGCCGTGCGCCCACAGCCGCAGCCGCCCGTCCGGTGCGTGCGCCAGGACGGCTGCCGCCAGGGCCCGGCCCAGACCCCTGCCGCGCGCTGACGGGTCGACGACGAGCTCGGCGCTCGAGCCCTCCACGGCATCGGTGACGTCGAGGTGGGCGTACGCCGCGATCCGGCCGTCCGCGCCGCGCACCAGCAGGTTGCGCACCTGCTCGTCGCCCCCGCGCGGCAGGTGGAGCAGCACGTGCTCCGACAGCGGCGGCGTCCCGTCGGCGGCGGTGGCCCGCCCGACGAGCGCGTGCACGGCGGCGACGTCGCCGGGCTCGAGCCGCCCGAGCACCTCGGGAACGGCGGGACGGGTCGGCTCGGGCACGGGACGACGCTACGCGGACGGGGTCGCCGTCGCGGTGGGCTGCACGGCCAGCAGGCCGGCGTAGTCGCGGCGGGTGAGCGGCAGGCTGGTCAGCACGCTGTCCTCGCGCGGCACCTGCAGGTCGGCGTCGTCGAGGCGGAACCGCACGCCCGGCACGCGGGCAGGCGTGAGCGTCGCGACGACCTGCGCCCAGGCCAGCGGCTGCAGCCGGAGGACCTCCGAGTCGTCGGGACCCTCGAGGGTGACGACAGCGGTGCCGCCGTCGATCTCGACGTCCTCGACGCTGACGGTCGACGGCAGGAAGGTGGACAGTCCATCGGCGTCCTCGTCCTGCGACGGCCCGGCGAACAGCAGCTCGAGCAGCTGCTCGGTGGTGGGCGGGTCCTCCACCGTGCGGCTGCTCAGCACCACGGCCCCGTCACGGACGAAGCCCAGGGCCACCCGGCGGTCGCCCACCGACTGCGGGACGGGGGACCTCGTCGGGGACGCGAACGGCGCCTCGCGCGCCTCGAGCGCGCGCGGCTGCTCGTCCTCCGGCACGCCGCACCCGGCCAGCAGCAGGACGGCGAGCAGTCCGGCGGCCCGGGCGGAGCCCCTCACGGTCCGGCCCCGTCGTCCTGGCCGGCCGGCAGGACGACGCGGAAGCGCGCCCCGCCACCGGTCCGGTCGAGGATCTCGACCGTGCCGCGGTGGGCCGAGACGTGCTGGGCGACGATGGCCAGCCCGAGCCCGGTGCCTTCGGTCCCGCCGCGGGCGCTCGCCGCCCGGCCGCGGGCGAAGCGGTCGAAGACGAGGGCGCGCTCGTCGGTCGGGACGCCCGGTCCCTCGTCGTCGACCTCGAGCACCAGCGCCTCCGGCGAGACGTCGACCCCGATGCGCACGGCGCCCCCGCCGTGGTTGGCGGCGTTGTCGACGAGGTTGACGACCAGCTGCTCGTAGCGGCGGGGGTCGACGTCGAGCAGTGCGTCGTCGCCGCTCACCTGGACGACCTCGGGCGGCAGGCCCCGGGAGGCGGCCACCGAGCGGGTGAGCGCGACGACGTCGGTCGGACGCCGGTCGGCCGGCTTGTCGGCCCGCGCCAGCTCGAGCAGGTCGGTGACGAGCTGCTCGAAGCGGGTGACCTCGGCCGTGAGCAGGTCGACGGCGGCGCCCGTGCGGCTGTCGAGCTCGTCGCGCCGGCGGTCGAGCACGGAGGTGGCCGCCGACAGCGTCTGCAAGGGCGAGCGCAGCTCGTGGCTGACGTCGGCGGCGAACCGCCGGTCGGCCGCCGAGCGGGCCGACACCTCGTCGACCATCGCGTTGAACGCCACGGCGAGCCGGTCGAGGTCGGGGTCGGAGTCGCGCGCCACCCGGGCGCCGAGGTCGCCGGAGGCGATGCTGCCGGCGGTGTGCGCGACGTCGCCGAGCGGACGCAGGACGCGGCGGCTCACCCCGCGGCCGACGGCCGCACCGGCGACCGTGGTCACGAGCGCGAGGACCCCGAGCACGGTGGCGAGCAGCCTCAGCGTGCGCCGCAGCTCCTCGAGCGAGGTCAGCTCGTAGTAGCTCGCCCCCTCCTGCAGGGGCACTCCGACGACGAGCACCGGCTCGCCCTCGACCCGCACCCGCTGCAGCGCGGGGTCGCCGGCCTCGACCAGGCCCTGCAGGGCGGGGCTCACCGCGGGCGCCAGCCGGTCGTCGGCGGTGCGTGCGAACCAGGCGCCGCCGCTGCGCACCAGCGGCCGGCGGGTCTCGCCGGTGTCGAGGTTGCGCAGGACGAGCGCGATGTCGGGCTCCTCACCGGCCAGGCCCTGGCGCACGAGCGAGCCGTCGAGGCTCGCCGCCCGGATCGCGGCGCTCTCGCGGTCGTCGAGCAGCACGGCCCGCACGAACTCGTACGTCGCGCCCGCCAGCGCCACCGACAGCGCGAGGGCGCCCAGGGCGAAGACCGTCGTGACGCGCGTGCGGAGCCCGACGGCCCTCACCGGGGGGTTCGCGGCCGGGTCACGTGGCCAGCTTGTACCCGAGGCCGCGGACGGTGACGACGTGCTGCGGGTTCGCGGGATCGCGCTCGATCTTGCGGCGCAGCCGTCCGACGTGGACGTCGACGAGCCGCTCGTCGCCGTAGACGTCGTAGCCCCAGACCCGGTCGAGCAGCTGCTGGCGCGACAGCACCCGACCGCTCTGGTCGGCGAGCTCGCAGAGCAGCCGGAACTCGGTGCGGGTGAGGTGGACCTGCTCGTCGCCGAGCAGCACCTCGCCGGCGTCGGGCCGGAGCTCGATCTCGCCGAAGCGCCGGACCTCCGGTGCGTCCCCGCCGCTGCCGCTCGCCCGCCGGCGCAGCGCTCGCAGCCGGGCGGACAGCTCCTTGACCGCCACGGGCTTGACGACGTAGTCGTCGGCCCCCGCCTCGAGCGCAGCGACGACGTCGTGGGTGTCGTCGCGTGCGCTGACGACGACGACGGGGACGTCGCCGTGCCGGCGCAGGGCGCGGATGCAGTCGAAGCCGTCCATCCCCGGGAGCATGAGGTCGACGAGCACGACGTCGGCCGGATTGGCCCGCTGCTCGGCCAGGCCCTCCTCGGCGGTCGCGACGTCCTTGACGACGTAGCCCTCGTCCTCGAGGGCCAGCCGGAGGGACAGGCGGATCCGGTCGTCGTCCTCGACGATCAGGAGGCGTGGCATGCGGCCATGGTGTCAGCCCCCCGGTCGTCCGGCGAGGACCGCGCCGTGTCCTGCTGCGTCGGCACGAGCGCGCGCGAGAACTGCTCGCCCACGACGACGTCGACGCCCTCGGGCAGCCAGCGCGCAAGACGGGTGCAGCCGACGACGGCGTAGGTCGCGTCGTCGTCCCAGGAGGTCAGGCCGTCGAGGTCGAGCACCAGTCGCGTGCAGCCGCCGTGCACGACGTCGGCCGCGGCGTGCAGGACGTCGCGGGCGGCTACTGCGTCCAGGTGGCCGGTGAGGCGCAGCCGCGCGGCACCGACTGCAGGGGCGTCGAGGGTCAGCGTGAACACGTCTCCAGCCTCGCCGCGAGGTGCGACGGGTCCTGAGCCGTTGGATGACGGTCCGGTGACGGGCGCCCGGCCGGGGAGCGCGGCCACGAGGTCGTCACCGGACCGTCATGCGACGTGCCGAGGACCGCCACGTGCGCGGTGCACGGTGGCGGGACCACGACGAGAGGAGCCGCCATGACCGTGCTGACCGACGCGCCGCCGCTGGTGGTCGTCCCGGCTCCCGCCCCCCGCTCGGGCAGCGCGCCGCTGACCCTGTCGGTGACGGGTGCGCTCGACGTCACCACGCTGCCGCGGGTCCGCGAGCAGCTGGAGCAGGCGCTCGCCGGCCGACCCGGGCGCCTGGTCGTCGACCTGTCGGACTGCACGTTCGTCGACGCGAGCGCGCTCGCCGTCCTGCTCGACCTCCACCGCCGCATGTGCCGCAGGGGCGGGGTCCTCACCCTGCGCGGCTGCTGCCCGCGGGTCCTGCGCCTGCTGTCGCTGACCGGGCTGCGGCGGGTGTTCGACCTCGCCTGACCCGGCTCAGGGCAGCAGGACGGAGGGCTCCTCGGACTCCGCGAGCGCGGTGAGGGGCGGCGTCACGAACTTGTAGCCGACGTGGCGGACCGTGCCGATGAGCTGCTCGTGCTCGGTGCCGAGCTTGGCCCGCAGGCGTCGCACGTGGACGTCGACCGTGCGCGTGCCGCCGAAGTAGTCGTAGCCCCAGACCTCCTGCAGCAGCTGCGCCCGCGTGTAGACCCGCCCCGGGTGCTGCGCGAGGTGCTTGAGCAGCTCGAACTCCTTGAACGTGAGGTCGAGCACCCGACCGCGCAGGCGGCAGGTGTAGGTGCCCTCGTCGATGGTGAGCTCGCCGGCCCGGACGACCCCCGGATCGGCGACCGGGGCGGTGTCCTGCTTGCGGCCGAGGGACAGGCGCAGGCGGGCATCGACCTCAGCAGGGCCCGCCGAGTCGAGCAGCACGTCGTCGACGCCCCACTCCGACGTCAGGGCGACGAGCCCGCCCTCGGTGAGGACGACGAACAGCGGCGCCGCCACGCCGGTGGTGCGCAGCAGCCGGGTGACCGAGCGGGCGCCGGCGAGGTCACGGCGCGCGTCCACGAGGACGGCATCGTGCCGGGGCGCGCTCAGCAGGGCCGACACCTCGAGCGGCGCGACCCGCACGGCGTGGCCGAGCAGCGCCAGGGCGGGGAGCACCTCCGCCGACGGGGTCATGGCGTTCGTGAGCAGCAGCAGGGTCGCCATGCGGCGCCTCCTCGTACGGGGTCTCGGGACGCGTCCCGAGCCGTCTGGGAGAGGCGCCGTTGCCTCGTGGACCAGAGGGGAGGATAGCCCAGCGAAACGGGAGGTGAGCGCCGGTGCGACGCGGTCCACGAGCCGCGGGCCGCCGACGCAGGTGCGAGGATCGCCCGGTGACGACCCTGCGCTACTGGGCGGCCGCTCGTGCCGCCGCCGGTGTGGCCGAGGAGGCGACGTCGGCGGCGACCCTCGCCGAGGCGCTGCTGCTCGCTCGCTCCGTGCGCGACGACCGCTTCGGCCGGGTGCTCGAGGTGTGCTCGTTCGTGGTGGACGGCGAGCCGGTCGGCGCACGCGACCACGGGCACGTGCGGCTGACCGCCGGCGGGCTCGTCGACGTCCTTCCGCCGTTCGCGGGAGGCTGACCGCCCCTCTGGCACCATCGTGCCGTGAGCGAGGACGGGAGGGGGCCTGCCGGCGACGTCGCCGACGGCTCCGACCGCTCGGTCCCGCCGCCGGACGTCAGCGCACGCGACTGGACGCGCACACGCACGTCCGACGCCACCGACCCGCCGCCACCCGCCGACGTCGCGGTGGTCCAGGCGGTGCAGCTCGACGCCGTGCAGGGCGGAGCCGTGCCGGTCGAAGGGGCACCCGCCGAGGCGGTGCAGGTCGAGGCGGTCCAGGTCGAGGCGGTGCAGGTCGAGGCGGTGCGTGAGGGTGCGGCGCCTGCACCGGCACCGCCGGCCGGACCGGCCGTCTCGTACGGCGGCTCGCCGAAGGGCGACGTCCGCTCTGCCGGAGCGCCGCGCCGTCCGTCCCTGCCCGTGCAGGGCGTCGCCGGCCTGCTCGTCGCCGGAGTGCTCGCGGCAGCCGCCTCGGCCGGCACCTCCGCGCTGCTGGTCGCCGTGCTGGCGCTGCAGCTGGGTCTGGTGCTCGCGGTCCTGTCGGTGCTGGGCGCGCCGGCCGCGCAGGGCGCCGCCGCCGTCGCGGTCGGCGCAGCTGCGGTGGCCGACGTGCTCGTGCTGCGCGACGGGGGCGAGGTCGACCGGGTGGCCGGCGTGCTGGGGCTGTCCCTGGTGGCGGCGCTGCTGCACCAGCTCGTACGGCGCGGCCGCAGCAGGGTGACGGAGTCGTTGGCCGACACGCTGCTGGCGGTCGTGGTCGCCGCCGCCGGGACGTGCCTGCTGGCGCTCGCGGTGCTGGACGGTGGGCAGGAGCTCCTGCTCGTGGGGCTCGGCACGTCCGCGGCGGTGCTGCTGGTCGGCCGGCTCGCCGACCTCGTCCTGCCTCGGCCGGTGCTGGCCACGGGCGCGACGCGCGGCTGGTCCGGGCTGCTGCTCGGGCTGGCCGCGGGTGTCGGCGCGGCGCTGCTGGTCGAGCAGGGGTCGGCGGTCGACCTCTCGCCGGTCGCCGCCGGCCTGTTCGGGCTGGCCGCCGGGGTGACGGTGGCGACCGCCGACCTCGCCGTCGACCTCGGTGCCGCCGAGCTGCGGCCGGGCCGGCGCGACGCCCGCCGCGTGTCCGCCCTGCGCCCGGCGGCGGCACTGCTGCCGTACGCCCTGCTCGGGCCGGTCGTGCTGCTCGCCGGACGGCTGGTGCTGTCCTGAGGGGGCTGCTCGTCGCCGCGCTCGTGGCCGGCGACACCGTGAGGGTCCGGGCGCCGTCGTGACGACGCGGACGGTCTCGGGGGCAGGCGCTACCCTCGTCGCCATGCAGCCCTCCGTCGCCGTGGCGCTCGTCAAGCGCCGCTCGGTGGACTTCTGCCGCACGGGCACCTGCCTGTGTCCCTCTTCCTGAGCTGAGCGCCCACTCCTGCTGCCGTCGTGGCGCGGGAGCACCCTCTCGCCGCTCAGCGCCGGCAGGTCACGCACGCCCCCGTCCGCCTCCCGGAACACCCACCCTGAAGGAGCCCCACGCATGAGCCGCTCTGACGTGCTCGTCGACGCCGACTGGGCCGAGGCCCACCTGGACGACCCGGGCGTCGTCCTCGTCGAGGTCGACGAGGACGTGTCCGCCTACGACGGCGGGCACATCATGAACGCGGTCCGCCTCGACTGGACGACCGAGCTGCAGCAGCCCGCTGCCCGCGACCTGGTCGACCGCGACGACTTCTCCGAGCTGATGAGCGCCAAGGGCATCGCGAACGACGACACGGTCGTGCTCTACGGCGGCAACAACAACTGGTTCGCCGCCTACGCCTACTGGCAGTTCAAGCTCTACGGCCACGCCGACGTGCGGCTGCTCGACGGTGGGCGCAAGAAGTGGGAGCTCGACGGCCGGGAGCTCGTGAAGGACGTCCCCCAGCGGCCGCGCACGTCGTACGTCGCGAAGGACGCCGACCTGTCGATCCGCGCGTTCCGCGACGAGGTCGTCGCCTCGATCGGGCAGAAGAACCTCGTCGACGTGCGCAGCCCCGACGAGTTCAGCGGCAAGATCAAGGCGCCCGCCCACCTGCCGCAGGAGCAGTCGCAGCGGGCCGGCCACGTGCCGACCGCCATCAACATCCCGTGGAGCAAGGCGGCCGCCGACGACGGCACCTTCCGCTCCGACGAGGAGCTGGCCACCCTCTACGGCGACCAGGGCTTCGACGACGGCCGCTCGACGATCGCCTACTGCCGCATCGGCGAGCGCTCCTCCCACACCTGGTTCGTGCTGCACGAGCTGCTGGGCAAGACCGACGTCAAGAACTACGACGGCTCCTGGGCGGAGTACGGCTCGCTGGTCGGCGTGCCCGTGCAGAAGGACGTCTGATGTGCGCTGCCCCTGACCAGGACACCCTGCCGGCGCTCGAGGTCAGCGCCGCCGAGGCGGTCGTGCACGGGTTCGTGACCCGCGACGGCTCGGCGCTCGGCGGGGCCTACGTCCGCCTGCTCGACGGCACCGGCGAGTTCACCGCCGAGGTGCAGAGCTCGGCGACGGGCTACTTCCGCTTCTACGCGGCCCCCGGCGACTGGACGCTCCGGACGCTCTACCGCGGCGGCTCGGTCGACACGGCCGTGACGGCCGGGCAGGGCACGGCCGTCGAGGCCTCGGTCGTCGTCCCCGCCTGATCGCTCCGCCTGCAGGCCCGGTCCCACGCGGACCGGGCCTGCGGTGTGCCCGGGTAGTGTTCGGTCACCTGCCCGCGCCCAGGAAGGCCCCCTCGTGCTCGAGATCGTCTACAGCGGGATCCTCGTGCTGGCGTTCCTGTTCATCGGGTGGTTCGCCGTGTACGTCGTCTACAAGCTCTACGAGGGCCAGCGCTAGCGGTGGAGCTCTCCGAGCGGCTGGAGCCGCTGGCCTTCCTGGTCGGCGCGTGGCGGGGCCTCGGCGTCGTCGGCTACCCGACGATCGAGGACGGCCGCTACGAGCAGGAGGTCGTCTTCGCGCACGACGGCCGGCCGTTCCTCGAGTACTCCAGCCGCACCTGGCTCCTGGACGACGACGGCAACCGGCTGCGGCAGAGCGCCCGGGAAGCCGGCTGGTGGCGGCCGGGCCCCGGCCCGCGCGACGTCGAGGTGATGCTCGCCCATCCGAGCGGCATCGTCGAGGTCTACGTCGGCGAGGTGGCGTTCCGCAAGGTCGAGCTGCGCAGCGACGTGGTCGCCCGCACGCAGACCGCCAAGGAGGTCAACGCGCTGCACCGGCTGTACGGCATCGTCGAGGACACCGACCTCGCCTACGCGATCGACCTGGCCGCCGTCGGCCAGCCGCTGCAGCCCCACCTGTCGGCGCGGCTGTCGCCCGTCGAGGGCCAGCTGACCTAGCGCTGCCGGCGCCGGCAGGACCCGCCGGGCGTCCCGGGTGGCGGGAGGTCGCCACCCGGCCTCGGACACGGCGGACCCCGAGCCACTTCCTCCCAGGTGCGGGAGGGCCGGCTGGACACGGCCGGCGGCTCGGGGTCGGGTGCCTGTCTGGGATTCGCCGAACGCCCACGGGGACGCGCGAGGATCTCAGCGTGCAGTCCTTGCGGGCGTCCTAGCGGACAGCCACCTCACTCGTCCGATGAGTACTCAAGTAGTCGGACCACCTCCTCTCCAGTGTGCTGACGAGCGTAGGCCGAGATGCCGGGGTTGTCACCCGAGAACAGGGCCACCGGCGCCGAGTCGGCGGGGTGGTCGGCGAGGGTCGTCGGGAGCGGCCGGGCGAGCAGGCAGGCGACGAGCACGAGCACCAGGGCGCCGAGCGCCAGCGGGACCGCGACGCGCCGCCGGCGAAGCGTCACGGCGACGTACGCCCAGCCGCCGAGCAGCAGCGCGCCCAGGGCCACGAGGACGGGGGACGGGCCGGTGTGCAGCGAGATGTGGCCCAGCCAGACGTCCATCGACGGCTCGTGCGGCATGCGGGCGAAGCGGAACTGCAGGTCGGGCAGGATCGAGGCGAGCTGTCCGCCGAGCAGGGCGACGACCGCCGGGGGCCGCCACCGGGACACCGTCGCGACGAGCGCGGCGGTCGCGAGGCCCACGCCCCAGCCGACCTGCTGGTGGAGCAGCCAGTGCCACCACGTCCCGAACCCCACGTAGGTCCGGGCGACGAGCACCTCGAGCGCTGCCAGGCCGACCCACGCCGCGAGGACGGCCAGGCGCCTCACCCGTGCCGGTCCAGGTGCCCGAGCAGGACCTCCTGCTCGAACGAGTGGTCCGGCCAGCCCGGGTCGTAGCTGCGGTAGCGCACTCGCGAGTCGCCGTCGAGCAGCACGTAGCCGGCCTGGCAGTCCGTGACCGCGCGGTGCAGGGCCAGCCGGTCCGCGAGGGCGGGGTCGTCGCTGACGACCAGGCCGTACGAGTCGTCGAGCGCCCGCTCCGGCGCCGGACCGCACTGCACCACGACCATCGTGGGACGGCCGTCGACGGCGGTGAGGCCGGGCACCCGCTCCGACAGCGACAGCACGTCGAGCTGCAGCAGGCCGTCGTCGGGCGCGGAGGCGTGGCCGGTGGCGAACCACCCGACGACCAGCGCCGTCGTCACGGCCTGCACGGCGAGCACGACCGCCACGTCGCGCCGGGCGCCTGTCACGACCGTGAGCCTAGAGCCGGCTCAGCCCTCGAGCACCGCCCGCTCGAACGCGGCGCGCACGGCGGTGGTCACCGGGCCGGCGCCCAGCTCGCGGCCGTCCAGCCGGACCACGGGCGTGACCCCGCGGACGCTGGACAGCAGCAGGACCTCGTCGGCCGTCCGCAGCTCGTCCACGGTCCCGAGCCGGACGTCGACGGGCACCGGCGACAGGGCGAGCGCGACCGCTGCCGTGGTGCCGGGCAGGGTGCCGACCTGGTCGGCGGGCGGCGTGACGAGCCGGCCGCCGGCCACCCAGGCGACCGTGGAGGTCGGCGCCTCGAGGACGTAGCCGTCGGTGCTCGTCCAGATCGCGTCCTCGGCGCCGGCCGCCTCGGCGGCGCGCAGCGTGGCCATGTTGACGGCGTACGACGTCGACTTCACCCCGCCGAGCAGCCAGGGCGCCTCGGCCCGCAGCGCGACCGGGACGCCGAGGGTCAGGGTCACGGCCGAGACGCCGCGCTCGCGCGCCGCGACGGAGGCGGGCGGCACCGGCGTGACGAGGGCGAAGCCGACGGGCTCGGCGTCCGGCGCTCCCTTCGAGCAGGTCAGGCGCAGGACGCCGTCGGCGGCGCCGTACGCCCGGGTCGCGACGTGGGCGAGCTCGGCCCAGCCGCCGGGCAGGTCGATGGCGACGCGGGCGGCCGAGCGCGCGAGGCGCTCGAGGTGCAGGTCGAGGAACGCCGGTCGCCCGCCGGCGACGCGCAGCGTCTCGAACACCGACTCACCGCGCGAGAGGCCGAGGTCGTCGGCCCGCAGCACCGGCGTCGTGGGGTCGACCAGCCGCGGCGGGTCGGCCAGCAGGGCGAGCACGGGTGGGGCCACGCGCAGGAGGCTAGTGTCCGGGCCATGGGCCGCACCGTGCCGGGCGAGGCGCTCACGCAGGCGCTGGGGGCCGGACTGCACGCGCGGCTGCGCGCGAAGGGCTACCGCCTCACGCCGCAGCGCCAGCTGGTCCTCCAGGCGGTCGGCGAGCTGGGTCACGCGACGCCGGAGGAGATCGTCACCGCGGTCCGGCGGACCGCGGGTGGCGTCAACATCTCGACCGTCTACCGCACCCTCGAGCTGCTCGAGGAGCTCGGCCTCGTCAGCCACACCCACCTCGGGCACGGCGCCCCGACCTACTCCGTGGCGACCGACGACGACCACGTCCACCTCGTCTGCCGCGACTGCGGCGACGTCTCCGAGGTGCCGCCCGACGTCATCGCGCCCGTGGTGGACGAGCTCGCGGCGACGCGCGGCTTCTCCGTCGACGTCGGGCACTTCGCGGTGTTCGGGCGCTGCGCCGCCTGCTCGGAACAGGCCTGAGACCGGGGGCCTTGGGTCCGGTGTGAGCCCTCTGCAGAGCCCCCTGCTCGGCCGTCCCGGAGCCGTCCCCGCCGATCCGCCGGACGAGGGCGTGGCCGCCCACTACGGCGACCCCTACGCCGAGCAGCGCCGGCTGGCTTCGGGCGCGGCCCTGGTCGACCTGTCGCACCGGCCCGTCCTGCGCATCGCCGGGCCCGACCGGCTCACCTGGCTGCACAGCCTGCTCACGCAGCACCTCACGGCGCTCGCGCCGGGCGTGCAGGCGCAGGCGCTGGTGCTGTCGCCGCAGGGCCACGTCGAGCACCACCTCCACCTCGTCGACGACGGCGAGGCGGTGCTGGCGCACGTCGAGCCGGGCACCGCCGGCGCACTGGCCGAGTTCCTGCGGCGCATGCAGTTCATGCTCCGCGTCGAGGTGAGCGACGTCAGCGCCGACTGGGCGGTCGTCGCCGACCCGGCGCTGCGACTGCTGCCGCGCGCGCAGCTCGCGGCGCACGCCGGCCCGGTCGCGGGCGTCGGCGCCTGGGAGGCGCTGCGCGTGGCCGCCCGCACGCCGCGCCTGGGCCTCGACACCGACCACCGCACGCTGCCGCACGAGGTGGGCTGGCTGAGCACGGCCGTCCACCTCGACAAGGGCTGCTACCGCGGGCAGGAGACGGTCGCGCGGGTGCACAACCTCGGCCGGCCGCCGCGGCGGCTCGTGCTGCTGCACCTGGACGGCTCCGACAGCGAGCTGCCGGTGCCCGGCGCCGACGTCGTGCTGGCCGGCCGCACCGTGGGCCGCGTCGGGACGGCCGTGCGCCACTTCGAGCTGGGGCCCGTCGCGCTCGCGCTCGTCAAGCGCACCGTCGACGACGGCGCCCAGCTGCTCGCCGGTCCCGTCGCCGCGCGCGTCGACGACGAGCCGGCCTTCGAGCTCCCGGTGTCGCCTGCGCGCGCCGCCGCGGCCGCCCGTGAGGGCCTGCTCCGCCGTCGCTGAGGCAGTGACCGCACGGGGTGCAGGACGTACGCAGCGTCGTCTGCGACGATAGCGGTCCGAGCTGCACTGCCGAAGGAGCACCCGTGAGCGTCGAGGACACGGCGTCGTCGCCCCGTCCGGGCAACCGCCGCATCGACCGCGTCCTGGCCGAGGACTACCTCGAGGGGCTGCAGGGGCTGCCGCTCGCCGACGTCCGCTCGCTGCGGGCCGGTGCCGAGCAGGAGGAGGTCGACCTGTCCTACCTCCGCCGCATGATCCAGGGCCGGCTCGACATCCTGCGGGCCGAGCTCAACCGCCGGGACGGGACCGGCAACCCCGACCTCGTCCAGGGGCTGGCCGCCATCCTCGCCGACGAGCCGCGCGCCCCCGCCCGGGGCCTCGGCCGCCACACGACGATGGAGCCCTCGCGCGCCGACAGCCACCGGCGCTACGTCGAGGCGCTCGTCGCCGACGTCGACCTGTCGGACGTCAGCGCGCGCTCGACCGACGAGCTCGCCCACGCGCTGCGCACCCTCTCCGAGGAGGAGTCCGGCCTGTCCGCCAAGCGGCGGCAGGTCCAGCAGGTGATGGATGCGTGCGGCGCCGAGATCACGCGGCGCTACCGCGACGGCGAGGCCGACGTCGACACCCTGCTCGGGCAGCAGCCGGGACGCTCCGGGTCGTGACCCCGCCGGTCCTGGTGGAGCTGGTCCGGTCGGGGGTCGTCGAGAGCGTCCACCGCGCGAGCGTGCTCGCCGTCCGTGCCGACGGCACCGACGTGCTCGCGCTCGGCGAGGTCGACCGCCCGGTCTTCCCGCGCAGCGCCAACAAGCCGCTGCAGGCCGTCGGCCTGCTCGAGGCCGGCTGGGAGCCGCCGGACGACGAGGCGCTGGCCCTCGCGACCGCGTCGCACTCCGGCGAGACGGCCCACCTCGCGGTCGTGCGCCGCACGCTGGCCGCCGCCGGGCTCGACGAGAGCGCCCTCGGCTGCCCGCCGATGCTGCCGCTGTCCGAGCCCGCGGCGCACGCCCTGCTGCGGGCCGGCGGGGCCGCCAGCCGCCTGACGATGAACTGCTCGGGCAAGCACGCCGCGATGCTCGCGACCTGCGTCGCGCAGGGCTGGCCGGTCGCCGGCTACCTCGACCGCGAGGCGCCGGTGCAGCGGGCCATCGTGCTCGCCCTCGAGCGGCTCGCCGGCGAGCCGGTCCCGCACGTCGCGGTCGACGGGTGCGGCGCCCCGCAGCACGCCCTGACGCTGCGCGGCCTGGCCCGCGCCTTCACCGCGCTGGCGACCGGGGACGGCGCCCGCCGCCGCACCGCGTCGGCGATGACCGCTCGGCCCGACCTCGTCGGCGGCACCGGCCGCGAGGTCACCGACCTGATGGCCGGTGTCCCCGGGCTG
>Ga0210040_10004178_pt1 | contig 19010 bp, 10 predicted proteins | sample CryGeyCG12114_NA_FD_185462 | JGI IMG/M metagenome (GOLD analysis project Ga0210040, IMG submission 185462) | Groundwater microbial communities from aquifer - Crystal Geyser CG19_WC_8/21/14_NA (SPAdes) (version 2) | ecosystem: Environmental > Aquatic > Deep subsurface > Groundwater | place: USA...
ACTAAGAATATTCAGGTGCCCATTGTCACTTAACTACTGGAGATCCATGTCTACAAATTTCATCAGTGATGTAAAACACAACAAGCGTTAATTTAAGTTATAAAACACCAAAATCGCAACGCGCGATTAATTTTGACATTGATTTAAAAAAAGCATAGCTCGCATGTTATCTGTGTTGCAACATGCACTAAAAATATTCAAGTGCCTATTGTGACTTAACTACTGGAGATCTATGTCTACATGGACTGACGTCACTGACAAATCTTATCAGTGATGTAAAACACTACAAGCTTTAGTTTTAGTCATAAAACACAACAAGCTTTAGTTTTAGTCATAAAACACCAAAATCGCAACGCGCAATAAATTTTGACACTGGTTTAAATAACAGGCATAGCTCACATGTCATCTGTGTTGCAATATGCACTAAAAATATTCAAGTGCCTATTGTCACTTACCTACCCATCTTTTTAGTTTCTTATCATAAGATTGTATGATGATGCTTAACTCCTGTACCGGGCTCAGCTAAGTTGTACCAGAAGTTTTTTACACATAATGTTCAATTTGGACATCCACACAATGTGGAAATGGGAGCAGTGAGGAACAAACAGTCCGACCTTGTCCTACAGCAAAGTACGTGGGAAAGTAATTAGCACAAATCAGCTCTTTTCTATTCATCTTAATTACCTTTGTGAGAGTTTAACTAAGTGCGACAAAGGGTTGCAAATATTGCACAGCGCAAGCAATACACGAAATGTGGAAACAAAGATTCCTGGAATTAGAATTCCTAGAAGAATCCTCCTTCTTCAACTCAAATTGAGTGGAATCGAATTCTGTTTTTGACAAGCCAACTTATTTTATCTCCAGATTTAGATATTGTCATAATAAATACATTTGTTGCTGAAAAATAAACAGGTTGCAACTAACTTACTTGTTGTTGTTTGTTTCCTCAAAAATAAAAATGCACAGTATAAACAATGCTACAAATGTTGTTTATGAAACAAAAATTTGATTTCATTAATTTAATCTCGACATAAACATGTTTGATTTGACGGAGAACTGGGATCTGCGATGTTTTCACTGACAACTCTAGACAGAGAAAATGCAGACAGTAGTTAGTACGCAGCTGACGTTCTTTATTAAATGACTGGTTTATTGGAAAACATATTTACGAGTTAGCAGTTTTTGCGCTTCCGCTTCTTGCCTCAATTTAATAAGTTAGTTAATTAGTTAGTTAGGAAGTAGAGAAAAGGAACAACTGGAGAAAAAAAGTCTTAGATCTACAATCTCATTCAGCCACTAGCTTTACTAGCCAACTAACTATCACCTTATAGAGTCACGTTGTCAGTTATAGATCCTCAGATATTTATCACATCACAAAATGTGTTACAAAAACGCGCAAGCTTTTCTACAGGACTTACTGGCTTCCCATTTCGAACCATTCATTGACATTGCACATATGTAATGAAAGTAATGCGGGCGAGATTACAAAATTAAGATTAATCAGGAATATTAGTTTTTGGGAAATGTCAAGTGAATCCAACAGTTAGTATTCAATAAACTTGCTATTTAGATGAAAATAAATTCTAAAAATGAATGATCCCTATATTTTAGTGTTATATGTAGATACTGCAAACAAGTTTATATGATATTATGATAGTTTCGTATCAATCAGTCGAATAGAGTGAAAAAAAATTCTCAACGATCATTTATCAGATAGTTTTAGTTACTTACTTACTTCGTTAGTTAGTTATAGGAAGTAAATCCACGCAAAAAAGGAAAGCGCGTGATAAAATGCATTCAAGTAAGAAAATTGTCAGCCAATGACTAGCTCGGCTTAATCTTATACTGCGGCAAGACTTTGACAAATTGAACTTTTTTAATAAAATATGCTCATCCATTTAATCACTGCCGATATATCAATCCATTTACAAAAGTTGCCACAATTTCGTGTCTCAAAGCATTTTTTTGTGCACAAAATATGCCTATTACATGCACGCAATTTGCAAGAGAAAGTATGATGATTCCTTGAGTAATTTTTCACAATTTCTTTTGGTATGCAAAAAGGGAATAAAAAATTTGGACAATGTGAAATCCCATTCCATCAACTCAAGCATTAAAAATCACTTTTACGCTAAGATGTGATAAAACGAGGGAAACATCTTTTCTGTCACTTGGTAACCTCAAGTTAGCACTGTTCATTAATCTTGAACCAAAGCTTGCTAAACTTATTCTTTGGGTTTTACTCGTAGTTTCTATTATTCAACCCAAGTAAACACTACAATTTTTCTGCTCAATAGCAGAAATTATATTCTCTCGGAAAGTTTCTATTTGAACATTAACTTTATTACTATACAAAAGCAATATTTGGCAAACCACGATGTAAATCATTTATGATTCCTATACTCAACCAATTGGATATCACTCAATTATCACAATAAAGGGAAACAAGTCCAATAAATCATTCAGTGGGTCTAATTTGTGTAGAAAAAGTTACTCCTACTAAATTATACAGGCACTTCATTCCCGTGAAATATATTCATGATAAGACTTGTACAAATGGTTCATCTGACACACTTGTACAAACAAACGCATTCAGTGAGTTAGTTAGTCCCGCCGTTTGCATGTAAAGTTAGCAGCACATGAGAATAAGTACAGGCGCATCTTTTTTGTGGTGGTATGGGGAAAGTTTTTAAGACGTCTGGGAAAACACAGCTTGTAGTTCTAACTTGTGTGTGTGAGAGAGTCGGCTATTTGGCAGTCAGTTAGTTGCGTGAGCAAATTTTCACGTCAGAATCAATTGCCAATTCCATTGCTCGTATCTACTCCTGGGAGAATTCAAACAATGACGTATGCAAATTCCCAATGCCTCACTCGCATTTAGTTAGTTAGCATTGCTCAATATCCGTAAACAATGGATTTGCATCCATCTGTTAAATTGTATTCCATACTTCTCACTCACTACCAATTCATTGAATCCCCATTGAATGCATAAAGGGCAGCAATTCTCAAGATGAACAATATTGTTACAGTTCAATGATACTTAGTATGAATAAGTATTACATGATTTTGGTAATACTAAAATTTCACTTATTTCAAGAATTATATTAAAAAGTCAGTTTAGTTTGCCCACTCAATTCGGTGCACAGGCACCTTACACAAATAAACAGTACAGCTATAATTAGACGCAAAGGTTTTGCCTTAAAATAGTACTTGAAAACAGATGCTGCATTTGTGATGCACAGGAGGTGAGTTTACTTTCTTTTTCAACTTTAGCAATGTTCTCTTTTACAGCTGCAAATGACGATTGAAATTGAATAGTTAGTTAGTGCTGATTTTTTCAAATTAAGTTTCTTGGGACATAATATCTTACCCATAGATTACTTTAAGAGTTAAAACAGAACAACTAACTAAACGCTTGTACATGTCAGCCTTCCACTTTGGCTGACATCCGATATATTTTTACAGGCCCCAGTACTCACACTTCAAACATGAATCGTAATTACAAATGAGTGCAGGCACCACACACTCAGTCAGACTCATGTCTATTAATTTTCTCATTAGCATGCTTATTGCGATAGACGAGTCAATCAAGATATTTATGTATGATGCATGGCAGATGCAAGCAAAGGGAATTATAATGTCACCAGTTCGGTTGTCATGCATAATAGGTGAGAAGTAAAGTATTTACCATGCGGAACTAGAGCTGATCATTTAGTGATAGGAAAAGTGGTAAACCTGATTTTATGTAAATCAACATTTGCAAGAACTGTTGGCTATTTCTGTAGATCTGTTACAACAACTGTGATATTCTACGCAACATATTCTGTTACTCATAACCTAAAACTTCAAGTTACTATCTCATACTCACTCAAATATTGAGTTTGTCAGCCGCTTTCAACTTGTGAGTGTGAAATACCTTTCATAGTAGAAACAGTTGTTTGCTTTTTTTGCCAAAGTTATGACCAGTTTTCATTCTTTGGGAACGGAAACTGTGTTCTTTCATTTGAAGCTTTCTCAGACATAACTTATAGTTTAGTTAGAATGTAAATACCTATAATTTCTCTATTTCTAGAAAATTGACTACCCTGTAGCACAACACATAGATACAGCGGTTACTTGTGCATGAGATTTGAGTAAAAGTTTGTTTCCGGAGTTCCTTTGAAATTGAGTGAGTACAGCAAGCTAAATGGTGAAATTTGTTTATTTCAAGAACGTGTAACTAAAAGCGTCTTTTTATTTATTATTGACTCCGCTTTGTAGCTAAAAAACTAACTAACTAAGCTGAACATTGGAAATTGCTACTTCTATATTTGTCGTAACAAATAATTGTTTTCTTGGATTATCTTTTTCCAAGTAAAAGATCCCAGCTAAAAAAAAGTAGTCTACGCATTCTAGGAACGCTAATATTATAAAATAAGGACTTACATCATGATATGGTAGAAAACAGCTTTGACTCCTCGAGGCCTTTCCAGGAAATTGTAAAGTTTGCATTGTAATCTCCGCAGCTTCAGGTCGGTCCGATTTGTTCTGTCCAAACATATAGACGGGCTATATTCAACTGATCCATTGAGCCCCGATTTTGCCCACTTGGATGTGTCACTGTTAGTGTCATGTGTCATAATATAAACCGTGTTCATGCTATGTTCGTATTTGCTTGTATCATCTTAACTATCCATATTTTAGCGATCAAAAATTGACAAAGGACAAAGTGCTACGTTTTAAAGTGAGTAGAGCAATCGTGATGCACAAATCAAGTATGCAATTCAGAAATGCACTAACTAACTAATTAACAAACTTGCTAACTATAAGCTCCATGTATTTGTGCAGAAAATTAAAGGGAAAAAAGATTCAAAACGCTGGAATTTTTTCTAACTTCTTTTAAAAAATTTGGAAAAAATTCAAAATATTTGAAAATAAATTCTTCTATTGACATTAAATACTTGCCAAACAAGAATATTTAGTAGCTAAAAGCTATGTAATACGAATGCTATAAATTGTTTCGTCTTACCAACTTGATGCAGTGTACTGTGCTTTGGAAGTCAATTCCCATTCAGTGTTTTGCATTGTTTAGCCTGCATACTGCCCACCCTTATGAATGGGAAGCGCATTTGTAAAATACAATGAACTTATGTAATGATAAGTCGTCTCGTGTATAAAACCTCTCTTTTCTTTGACTTGATCTCATTAAAAGATCAGACATGCTTCTTAGGATTTCCTTAAAGAAACTCATTAAAAAGCAAACCGGATGCATTTGTGTGTATATATAACGTGTGTGTTTTTAGATATAAAGTGTACAGCGTAGTGAAAAAAAAAACAAGTAAAAGTGTACAGTCCAAAGCAATGTGAGGGAAAGTGATGGATATATAGTATAGTGAGTGAATTAAAATCCAAGTGGGTACTTGTACCATTACAAATATGTTTTGGCACAATCAAATCATTAGTAGTTAGCTATAGGGATGAAGCAGTTCCCGATTCTCGAATAATTGCAATCTCATATGTTACAGTACATTGCAAAGACAAGTATCAAGTGAAAGTTTTTTTCAATAGTGTTTGAGACTAAAATTGCAAGCTGCAATATATTATTTGAGTACCAGGAATTGGATAGAATAGTTATTGTGGAAAAAAAGAGGAAGTCAATGAGACCAACCTAAAGGCAAGAGGTCGTCCAAGGAGACTTTTCCGCTGATGAATTAGTGAAGCTCTACTTGTTGGGTCTTGTATTCGCACTCCTCCACTCATCATCTCTTTCTCTTGACCACTGAAAAAAGAGAAAAAAATAATGCTAAAATACAGTGAAATTACTCAAAATTTGCCCCAAAATTTTCTCGCAATTAAAAGTAGCTAAAATCAGTTCTCACATGCATAGCTTTCTATTGATATCAACATTGAAAACAGTGTTGATTTCCCAAATCTTCAAACTTGGAGTGTCAACATAAGAAAAAAATAATTTACATTGTTATTTGGAAACTGCACACATTTTCGTGATAAAAAGTCTTCAAATTTTGATCTCAGATGCAAATTCTGTTTTAGATAAAAAATGTCAATTCAGCCGCAGCCAAAAAGAATCACCAATTTGACTCACTTGTTAATATTAAAAGTGAAAGCTATCGATCGATCATCACTAGAATGATAAAAACTTTCCCCAAACTGTCAAACAGTTGAATCAGCGATGGGAAAGACTTTATTTTCCATTTTAATACCCATCACGTCCCAGTCAAGTGAAGGAGACCATTAGGCTGATGACTTTGATCTATTAAAATGGCTTTCAAAGACTTTTTAGTCCGTGTGCAGTTAATAGTTTACAAAAATTACAGCACCTTTTTCAACTACTACAAGTTTCTTCGTGCATATATTCAAAAAAATTCCTTTCATTTTCCCGTTCTGTTTTCCTGTTTTAAACTCAAAACAAATTCAACTTTTGCAATTGCCTTTGCTTTGCCCATTCTAGCAATTAAATTCCACTTGTAACTAACTATAACTGAATAACTAACTAACTAAACAGTAAATATTACAGAGCGAGTGACACCTATTTCCAGTCGTATTGAAAATTAATGAATTCACACCTGTATAGCGTTTATAGGCAATCATGTTACATGCATGAAGATGCTCCAAATTGTACATGATAATAAATACAAAGTTGACGGGAAAACACAGTGATTAAAAATTGCCAGTCAAGTTGTTTACTGTTGTCTAAAGGCAGCTATTCTCCAAGGGAAAGTACGTCCGAATGGATACAAGAAGCTATAACCCTAATCTGTAGTTAGTTAGTTAGTTCGTTAGTGAGCAATTTTTACGACATTACCGGTAATTACACATTTACTACTAACTAACAATGGCTAGAATGAATGTGAAGCTGAAACTTCAACGTTGTATTGCATACCTGTCAAACTTGTACACAAAAGGCCACAGTTTGGATGTTAACAACAACAGCCTATATTTATATTGTATTATTTTGAATTTCTCCATGTTTTCACACATCAGTTAAATTCAATATAAATTAACAAGAGAACAGACTGAGTGTAAAGTGACTTGGCATTATTAGTTTCGCGCTATATCATTTCCCAAGGGTATAAAAATGGTGAAAGTGCTTGTACCTTTCTAACCATTGAACTTATTTTGTTACAACAGGTATTCCCTTTTATTTCCTGAGATGAAGGATTTGTTTTTGTGACTACAGCTTTAGATGGCTTTGTAAACTTTGAAGCTCACAATGTGATCCCCCCAGAATTACTAGTAATAGGATATAGAGGTTGCTGTTAATAATAGATTATTTACTAGACCAAACGCCCAACCTCATTTCATACATATTAGATTCACCTTGTTGCTTGAACAATAGTAATTTACTACTAACAAAACAACTAACTTTAATAAATCAGCTCAATGTTATTTAACTGTAGTCGTTTTGTCCAGTAAAGCTACTATAGCACGAATAATGCAATGTTGTACTAGATGATAGTTACCACAGTTTGGAATATATTATTGAGTAAGCTCTTTGTAGCCAATATTTTATTCAGGTGGTGATTTTTGTTTTTATACAAAAATTTGTTTTGAGTCGACAACAGCCTTGCATTGCAAAAGAAGAGATAAAAGCTTTTTGGATCTAGACAGGCTTAAAAAAGCAAACCACATGGTAAACCTTACTTGACTTGAAAAAAACTACAGCTAGTGAGAGGGAAATCCTTATACGATGATTTTTTATGCAGTAACTAAAAAAGGTGGGGAGCAAAGTCTGTGTTTTACCGAGTTTTCCTTTTACTTGTTTTGCCCGTTTGCCAGTTGGTTCATAAAAATGTGTAAGATGAGTGAGCACGGCAAATATATGGTGCTCTACAATGGACAATTAAACTCTGTTTTTTGTTGAGATGAAATACGCGCGATACGAAATTACATGGAGCAATCTGCACATATATGTAGTATGATAAATGTTTTAGGGGCATTTGTTCAGGCAGGAACAGTTAGTTAATTTCTCACTGAATTCCCACGGCTGTCTGTTTTTGCGTGCAAAAAGTAGTCTAAAGTTTATAGTCAGCACTCCATTTTTATGCATAAAACGAGAAGATGGGCTATATTAGACATTCTATAGAAGCTTTAGCTTTAATTAAGATTCGGGAGAAATGAAAATTCCTCACTCAGAGTGGTTAGTTAGTTAGTTTTCCCAGTGACTGCTTTGTTTCATCTAAACAAGCAATTAATCATCCAGATTCCCGTATTCTGTACAACATGAAAGGTCAAACTGACCTTTAGAGACGCTGTCTAGTGAATCTTATTGTGATATAATGTTGAAGAAAGAGAATTTAGTTACTGAAACACACTATGTAATGTTTTACATTGACAGAGCGAGTTTATATTGCAACTATGCACTATAGATTAAATGAAAGGAGACATTTAGCCTCACTTTCACTCACTGTTGGTAAGCTTTTCCAGTGCTCCAGTTCAAAAAAATCCTTTTAAGAGTGAAAAATGAATACAATAGCTGTTGAAATGACTTTTGAGCGTGGGATTGTGACATTAATCTGGAATGAGCTTTGAAAACCTTTTATAGTAATAAGGAGCATTTTAGGAGAAAATGTAAAAATACTTTGTGCATTTTAATCCAAGTGATGAAATGTGAATAAAATTGTTTTCGGGATATAAATTCTTTTACCTGAGTTGGTGAAATATAATTTAACTTTGACTACACGTTTGTGAAAAAATGTGTGCATAATAGTGCAGTTCATGCATGCACTGACTGAGTTGGGAATACAAATTATGTGTCTTTCAAACACTAGCTTTGAAATGCAAAATCAAAGCTAACTTTTTACACTAAGCAAAATCTTGTTCAAGTTGTTTCAAAACAGCAAAGTTCCCCCAAAACAACATAAATTGCATAAATCCAGGAATAATGAGATTTCATCGACAAAAGTATCTGAAACGATTGCATTGCATTGCACGATTGCATTGCAAGACAGAATTTTTATCCAACATAAGCTGCATTCAAATACACAAGCTGACAACATATGGAAGAAACGAGAGACGCAACCGTTTCTTCATAGACCATTTACGACCCTACACAGTATTAAGTGGCTCAACTCATGCACTATATATTGAAGCCGAAAAATAAATTAGCACGTCTTGTGACACACAAAAATGCCATAAAATAAAAGGCTTTTCTTTACGTATCTAACTAAAGCTACACATTAGGCTTGTATCTATATGCTTGAGTTTTAAAAGATATCCTTTACGACTGGCCATTTAGAAAAGTCATATATACATGGTAAACCTAACATTTAGACCTAGACATCACAATATTTGTAATTTTTAAGCCTTGCAGATATTTTTTAGCTTTAATATTATCTTTTTTATGATAAGAAGTTTTTAGACATCTAATCAAGTTAGGGTAGGTCTAGTCAAAATAGTTTGTCCAAAAAAACAAAAAATTTTAATATCTGAAAAACTAACTTACCAAATAAATGGAAACTTTTTCCTTAAAGTTCACGTGAATTTATTTATATCATCGATTGTTCAACTTCTACACTCTTTTGCATAAGCATTAAATTTTTTCCACGAAATCTTCAAGCTTTTCTAATATCGTAAAAACTTTTGTCTATTAGAACGGTTTTTTTGGCAAATAAGTTTAGGGACCTACTAAATTTTTGCTATTAAATGAATTTACCATGTCATCTTAAAACAACAGCCTTTCCGGTAGATTGATTTGACGTTAAACAATTGCACCTGAATTATAATAATTATTTCTCATAAAACTTGTAAATTTATTGACAATTCTTGTCGTAAGACAATAGGGGTCCACCTTAACGGCTTCTAAGTTTGTACTTGCGTAGATTAGTAAAATTTACTCAATGAGGCCAAAAAATGACTATTAAATCTATTGAAACTAAGGGTTCACCTAAAGAGCTCGTACTTGCGTACTTTGCGTAACTGCGTACTTGAATGGATCAATCAATGTAGATTTAGCAACAAATTTTTGGGCCCTTTGAGCAAATTCTACTAATTTATGCAAGTACGAACTTATAAACTGTTCAGGTGGACTTCTATTGAGTACTTTGATTCTAGCCGACAGCTCTGCGGTACATTTGCGTACTTCTAGGGACTTTTGCTACAAAGGTTCTGATTGGTCGATTCAAGTACGCAGCTACGCAAAGTACACTAGTACAAGCTTTTCAGTTGGATACTCTTAATGGTTCGTCACAATATGGAGAATCATCCATATCTTAAATCCCGAAGAATCTTACAGCTTACTCAGGAATACGGCAGAAAAAACTTCACCACAACGTGAACCCAAAAAAAAACTTCAAAATCTGTGATTACTACCACAACTAATATAAAACTCCAGTACGATCACTGAAATCCTTCACGCATCAAAAACGAACCTAGCAACCGGAAGTTTGAAATTACTGATATTTATGTATTATTTCACTGGACTACAACTCTAAATTAAATTAAATCAACATCAACTGTGTCCTGTTACTTTATCTTCTTTGCAACACTTTTCATATTCCAATATGTCCAATGCACTTAATTTAATCTACAGAGGAAATTCTTTTAGACCATAGATTCAATATTTTTCCAATGTTTGATCAAAACCTAAAGATCTCTCAATATTTCCCCTTACTGTGGTTTACTTTGGTAACATACTCCTAATGTTGCATCACATCTCTTACTTCCTGGGTGTCAAAGTCTAGTTAGTTATCTATAGAAAGTCTGGATCTAGATCGAGCCAAACACATTACACGGAATAGAAGGAAACCGCACATATGAAAGTTTCATTTCAGTGGTTCAAAGCCACGAACGAGAACGACATTGTTAGGAGCTCATTCTGAAACCAAACCCTATGAAGTGATCTTCATTTGACAAGACGAAATATCTCACATGTGGCTCAATTCTATGGGCCAATGTACTTTAACTTTATAGAAAGGCATTCTCGGTCGTGCAACAAGATTTGAATCTAATGGTTTTCAGCTAATCATTTCAGACTCAATTACTACCCTAGAGGAATAGAAATCTGCAGTTTAGTTGTGTGTGGCTAAAAAGTTGCTTTTGACATAGCTCTCAAATTTAAGTATTAGGTATTTGAAATCCTAAAATGTAATGTTTCCCTGCGTTTTGGAGCCAAATTTCACCTTAGAAAAGTACATTTTACTGTAACGGAAGATATTAAATGAAACGATAGTATAGACGAACGCAGTTACAGATAATAACTTGGGTGTATTTGTAAGGATTGAACTGTATACGATTTCTTTTCCAGGAGAAATTTTTTCAGTATTTTTGTAACTGACCAAGAACCAAGCGAAAGAATAGGGATTCGTATTTGATAAATATGTGATAATTATTTTGGAGACACTTGGGGGCAAAAAAAGCATCCCAGAAATCAGTGAGATAAATGTAATAGGATTAAATGTGTCGGGCTGCAAACATTTGTTGCAAAAAATGGGTTACGTGAGAAATTCCATGAAAATATACAGTTACTGTGTGTTCAAAATTGAAATGGAAAAATTTTAGTCTAAAGTTATTTGGCATTGGTTGTTCTTTCCTAGTCATGTTGCTAACAAAATTCAAAAAATGACCATTAAACCAAAATAAGAAATGTACTATTATGGAAGTCTACTTTGATTGCGGATATAAGAGTAGTTAGTTAGTCAGTTTTCCCATGTATCGAAAGTGTGCTCAGCACGCGTGAAAATGTATAATAGAATGAATGGAATCGTGATAGCCATGCAATAGTAGCCGTCTTAACCCATGACAATATATAATTGTCAAAAATGACACGAACTGAAAAAAAATCTAAATGTCTACATCGATCCATCCTGCTGATGGCATAAACATGTGGAGTAAAAAGGAAATAATAAAGTTTGTTCATATGAATAGCAGGTTTAAGTAGCAATATGGTCATGAATAAAGAATGAGTTATTGTTGCTCAAAAAATGGGACACATGAAGCGAGAAACTGTATGCAAGATTTAACAATTTATCATACACCATGCATTCCACTCTATAGTTATGTATTTAAATAAGTGAAAGCACACATATGTGATGCTTTTCACTTGCTCTTGTAAATGCTACTGAAAAACCTTTTTGCCGTTCAAATCACATAAGTAACTAACTAACTAACTAACTAACTAACTGGTAATATTTTCTAGTTGTACGCTCTACAGAATGATATTCGTTTAAGCAGATTTTAGTGGGAAATGTCTGCAAACAAGTAATTTAATATGTGCATGAAAGAGTTTCCTAAATTCCCATGTCTATCATAAGGAAGACTGTAAATGTGGCAATTATTGGAACACACCTGGAGCTGCTAGCCTAGAAGTACTATAGACCGAAAAAATAAATATCCTTACTTATAGTTAATTAGCGTAAGTTCATACAATGAAGAAATATGTAATCAATATGACTGCATGCATGCAAGGTTGCAAGTAAAGTTAGTAATGTAAGTAAGTTAGCATTGTTGAGCCAGAGAAAGTTTTCCTTTGCATTCCAAATGCACAATACCTGGACAAATTGCATGGCTAACTAACTTGCTTGCTAATATTATCCCAATGTAGAAATGTTATCCACCAGATACAATAATAAACCTTGTCTGGCTTCATATTTTTCTAATGTTGTAACTTAGATAGTGGTTTTTACAAACAGTGCATAGAAGCAAGTATACGCGTACAATTTCCATAACCAAGTTAAGATTACTATGCATTATCATCCTAGGTTTGCACAAATATGTTATGCATTATGCACAAAAAATATGATTAAAATCATGAAAAGTTTCATTCTAAATAGAGTATGATTTTACATTTATGAAAATATTTGGAATGATTGATCTATTGAACTTTATAGCTTTTTTTTCAATTTTTAATACAATTTATAGCTGCGTACTTTCAGTTGTACACATACTGCACAGAGTTGAGAAGAAAAGCAATTTGTATTTGTCAAAAGAAAGTTTGTGTCACAAGTAAACATGATCTTATATTTCAGTTAGGTAAGGAGCTTTGGATACTAAAAAGCTCCTATTGTGTCCACATATCAAATCTGTAGTTTTGTTGCGCAATAAAACTTGAGTCTAAGTTTAAATATATTATTTTAAATTCCCAGGAAATTAATTTCTTGTGCAAGCCATAAGAAATCTACTTGTTTATGCAAGTATACACAATTTAATCATTACTTTATCTGTAATTTAGAGTTATGCATTTCGTGTGATTCATCTTTCCATATAAAAGAAAAAAACAGTCTACGTTTTTAAAACATGACAAATCGACCAGTGAAACCAATTTTGTACGGAAATTTCTTTTATCACGCAAATGCTGCATAGCCAAACTGTCTAACCCCTATAGTAATCCTGATCCATTTTTTATGTGCTCATGTTTTCATATTTAATAGCTCACTGACTACTCCCAAATCCATTTGTAATGCTATGCACAATATAATAGAGCTAGGAGTAATTTGATTTCAATATTCATGGTAAGTAAAAACCAAATAAGGTTCTTTTTTTCAATGCAAAAATGGGAAATATATCCAGCAAATAATTCTCAATACTTGTCGGCTTTTTTAGTAAAAAAAACTTATACTCCGTGTGTGCTAAAAATTCTATGAAGATTGAAGACAAAAAATATTGTATTACTGTTTGAATTGCAGAATGTCCTTAACATATTTTTTCATGCTATGGCACAATTTTAATCTTTTTTTTGCCTATTGAGAATAATTAGCTAAGAAGCAATTGTCTATAACTTCCCCTCTTCCGATTTTTTCAAGCCTACGCAAACATAATTAATTTGGAAAGGAGGAATACACACTACAAATTGTGTAGCGTCTATATTGACACAGTGGACTTGACTTCATTAACTTGCTTGTGTTCTGTTATGAAAATTCGATTTTACTGGACGAAATAATTAAATTCATTCCTTTGAGCTCATGATAAGAAGAATTTTACAAGCATTCCTTGCCAACTATCCCTGTCATATACATAAAGGGGAAATGCATTGGAAGTATACCATGCAATGCCAACATAGTAAAGTTTAGTGTTCATGCCACAAAATAGAGTAAATTTTGACCTTATATGTTTTCATTTTCAATTAAGACCATATTGAATCTAAGAATTTACGTAGTTACTTTTTTCTTACTGTAAAATAGATGGGACCAAGAAAAGCTCTTTGTAGTTTTTAAAGTTCTTACGATATGAATATCTAATTAAGTCTACATTGTCAAGAATTCATGATAAAAACATTTTTATTGGCTTCTCATTGAAACAGTTTGCTCATTTCCATTTTTTTGCATTTCATTTTGTCAAAACTTCATTTTTTTTACTCTTTGTCTTAAGCTATAGGAATTTTTTTATTCCGACGTCATTACATGTTTCTGAGCAGTCACTGAATGAAATAATGAATTTAATGACGCTAAAACCTTCCTTTGTTCAAATGCATGTAATAAGCCTTGTACGTAGTCTTGAGATTGTTATGGATTCAACACATTATGAATTTTTTTTTTCTTTTTCATGTGAGTGAACACGGATTTCATTATAGAAGTTTTTTAATCAAAATTATTTTCACAGACTCATTAAGTTGTGTAGGATCACACCACAAAGTATATCAATAGCGCGCGATGTGGTTTGGTTGCGTATAACTTTAAAATTGAATTCTCAACTGGAAAAAACAAATCTTCAGAAAATGTGACTAACTAACCAATCTAGACCAAAAAATTTCTTACCATTCAGGATCATTAGTAGCATTCATCTTGCACATGAATTTTGGCTACTTTCTCTTCTTTTTCGAATCTTCATTATCATCATAAGCACTAACTGATTGTTCACAAAACTAGACTTACATTTCAATGTGTTGTGCAAGAACAGTTTTTTTTTGTAATCAGCATGAAAATTGAACTTCTGGTAACAAACTAACTAACTAACTAACTAGGCATTCGCAGTAAATTACAAATTTCAATCAGAGTCCCTATTTTTTCGTGAAATCAGATACACATGCTAAAAAACAGTGTGAGTGTCCATTTCCCATTAAATTTTCATCAGGCTCGTTTGTTATGTATTCTGATATGGACAAACACGCAGAGTGCAGGTATGAATCCAATTTGTAACAGCAGGCTGACTAACTAACTAACTATGAATGACTTTTCGTGCACACTATTCAGTTAGTTAGGTGTGTTGTCAGCAAAATGTAGTTTACAAATTGACACTGTCAGTATATTTCATTCACATGCAGGGCTTCACACATTTTTTAATCTCATTTTGCCCATTCATGTCCTCATGGACAAAAATCCGTGTGTAAAATCTCAAGGGCTAGTTAGTAACCTTAAGCACACTGCAGTGCACTATACATACTCACAAAGTATGCAAAAATGCCACTTGGATTCCAGTATTACAAACGGAAGTACAATTTTGACCAAATTTCGAAACAAATCCCAATTTTAAATGCGGAAGAAAATATATGCAATCTTCACCGGTGTTTCCATCAGTTAGTTAGGAAGTAAAAGTATGGAAGAAAAACCCGGAGAGTTGTTGCCGAACTCAAGTATACTTGTAAACTAGTGACAGTTGAGCCACGAACGGGCTGTATGTTAAGCCAGCAGTGAATTTTGCGTGAAATGCTTCCCTTGCTTTGTACATGTGGGAGTAGAAGTAATGTGAGCAAGTCCATAGTGCTGCTTTTTGCCTGTGATATTGTAAATTTCAGCAATACATTCTACACTTATGAGTTCATGTGTAAAGTACAGTGTATGTGAAAATGCATGTTGATCCATCAAGGAACGTCATTTTAAATGTGAAAGCAAATTTTAGGGGGAAAATAATACATGCTTTGTAGTAGGCTAGTTTTTTGATAATTTGCTACATTTTATGAGTTTGTAAAACATGATGAGATCTGGCCCACGCCTAGGATTATTTACAATTTCCAAGACTGCTGATAAATCTTTTTACATAATATGGAGAGTTGGAGTTTACAAAGAATTAACAAGTCTGTTAATTATTGTTGTCAGCAAAAGCTTCTTTTAGGAATTACAAGTTATGCAGTTGACTTTCAGTCGAAATTCTCAGATTTATACTAACTAAATGATGGCTTCCATTTTGTTCCATAAAGGTGTTCTTATTATTATCATTTGAGTATTACTTTGTAAAACTTGGAGAGAGAAACTTTTGTTCGTTAGTGAAAAGTAGAAACTAACGAACTGGCATAAAAATAAAAACTAACTAACAAGTTTAATGAAACTTCTTTACATATAATATACATATATTTATTATATTATTACTATATATTTATCTTTCTAACCAAGGTCCCTATAGCGACCAAACAATCCATTTATCTTCATAGGATTGTTTGTCGCATTGTGGCTATAGGGACTTTGTTTCTAACTCTCAAGTATTATTTGCATTTACTCGGTGGGATCAACTCTATAGTATCAATTATTTGGATTTCACGTTAAGAGTGCAATATTTCACGATTTTTTTTTTCATTTTTCGAAAGCAATCTCAATCTTTGACATTTGAAAATATTGCCATCTAATTATTATCGAATGTAGAAAACTAAATTTGCAATCACAGCAACAAAAATTATATACTTTCACTTGTAAGTAAAAAGTTTTAAATAAAACATGCATACGTGGCTCTAGTCATGCACAAAAAATGTCAAGTAATATGATATTTAATTGGACAATGTGTTGCTGAGAGAGTGAGTTCATAAACGCACTCTAGTTTTACTTTAAGCAACGATCACATAGGACAAACACTGCAATTTAATAGGAGTGAACGTTAAAATGAACGTTAAGTGATCGGCACGGCACTACGTGTGTAAGTTAGATTCAAGTTGGAATCAATATGAGAATCCATTAATATACGTAACAAGATAGTTACTACTACTCATGTGTACATCATATAATAGTTTGCTCTGTATGTTCACCATGTTAACCTATTGTTAGCCTATGAAACACTGTGTACAAAATTGAACGCTTTTTTCCCAGCACATTTTAGCTACACCCTGAAGAAAGATGAGAATGATTGGTAGTTAGTTAGTTAGGTTGCGGACAGTCCTGACTATTTTAGTCTTTGATTCATTTGATGGACACTGAGATAGGAAATTATTTTTTGTTGTGCGCAACAAACACGCTATACTTCATTTCCTCCAAATGCATTTTTTCCACTAAAACGGTTGGAGAAGTGGAGCACAGCAGTAGTCAACCTTTCGCTCATTTAGGAACGTTTTTGTCGATCATGTAATATATTTTTTTTCGGTCAGAGGATGTACACATATAGATTCCGTAGTGTAGTTAGTATGGTTTAACTAACCGCATAACAATCACAACTATATAATCACCGTTCTTTTGGTCTCTCTCAGGAGTAATTTCAGATACATTATTTATCAGTTCCTTGTCTCAACAAAGGATATAATACCGTCTATCTATTCATATTAACTAAAAGTGAAATTTATCTGCTCTGGGGTCGTCACATGCTGCTAACTCTTTGGCACAGTTCCAAAGTTGAAATTTTTCAGCTTTGCTCATTTGACATATATCTAAAACATTGCCACCTATGTATATTCCTGCGTCGAAACTAATTAGACAAAAGTGTTTACTAACTTAACTTGCATATTTAAGAAAGTGACAAGTGACACCCGAAATCTGAACAAGGATTAAAATGTGGGTCCACTAGCTGACTTGACTACTTTGAATAAATCTCTCCTTGTAACTAACTAACTAATAAAGTAGTCTTGTTCTAACCTACTAACAATTGCAGACACAAAAGGGACTGTGACATGGGATTTATTGGGAGCGTTAGCTATTACCATGTGTCACTAATTGTAGGATGTACGGTCACACAGGACATGCTACTCGTTGTAATATAAAGTAGTCGGGGAAATCGATAAAATGTACTTATAGCATTCACTCGCACTCGCATGCATTAGCTCGTGTTGTTTGCATGACTGCATAAAACAATTCTGCATTACCTTGTAGCCCTGTGTCAGTCAGTGTATCAGAGAAAATATAACAGGCAAAGTTAGCATGGTTGTGAGGAGAGGTATAGAATAATACATTTATGCATTAACTCTCACTGCAATAAAGAATGGCACACTTCATACAACATTTGGTTTTGGTTCGAAAAGCCCTCAAATGTTGCATTTTAATTTGAGTGTAGCTCATTAAAATTTGTACAACTAAATTGGCTGACTAATTTTTTCAGGTGTGGTTTTCCGGAGCAAGGTGGAGGATACCTGTGCACAGTGAGAATGTCTTGGAATCGAGGAGACTTGAATTTTTTTAATTGCGTTTTGTTGCTTGGTAAATAAGTAAAATACTGCTCAAAAATGCTATTTATTTTACTATGGTGCAGAGATTTTTTTTAAATGCGGAAAAGTGGTTCATTCGGGGAGAAATAAATAGAGCATTACTTCGCACTCTATGAAACCAGCGGTAAATTTATTCATTGATTGAAATTTTATGCCCGATGCAGAAAGAAAACAAATGTTGCCCTCATTGTTTAGAAAAGGTTTAAAAAAATTAACGCTTTTTTTAATTATTATTTCCTTCATTTATCGTGCAAAGAAGCAATTAAGCTCTACACCTTGGCTTTGCCATTTTATAAATGATGAATAACCATATTTGTGTGTAAAAAACTTGAGCTGGATAATTCTAAAGTACTGACTATCGACGAATATGTTATGTATGATTCTTACTTTACTGACCAAAGTCACGTTATTATGTGAGATTTTTTATTGTGACTAATTTAAAGGTTGACGTCAACTCACACATACTAAAAATGTTATCTTAAAGGCGCCATTTCTCTGCAGACTTTTTAGCGAAGTGAGAATTTTACTGCATTTAGTGAATGACTTAAGTTGACTAAAAAAGTTTTCACAATCCAAATCCAGCAACTTAAAATGCTATTCGGTGTGTTTTTGTGAACGAAAATCAAGATCATCAGATTTTCTGAGTGTTTGCAGGCAGTAACTTATGGAAGTTACTTTTAGCAAGATAAAAAGCTGCACTAACAAGTATACAAAAAAAAAGAAAAATATTACCATAAGTAGGGCC
>Ga0210040_10004179_pt1 | contig 19010 bp, 20 predicted proteins | sample CryGeyCG12114_NA_FD_185462 | JGI IMG/M metagenome (GOLD analysis project Ga0210040, IMG submission 185462) | Groundwater microbial communities from aquifer - Crystal Geyser CG19_WC_8/21/14_NA (SPAdes) (version 2) | ecosystem: Environmental > Aquatic > Deep subsurface > Groundwater | place: USA...
TTTATAAATCTATGTTGAACCATACATTTTGTTGTTTTGGAGCCATGATGTAGTTTTGCACAATTAAGACGATCTTTTCCTCGTTTACCGTGCTGTACTGATGCTGTACCACAACTGTTCCGCACACTACATAGGCGTGTAACATCGGGAGACTTCGGGGCACATTGATACACAACGACAACAGGAAAACGAAATACAAGACAAGACATATTAGCAATTAAAGTTAAAAAACGAGATTTTTTCAGTCAGCGTTTTAAAAACTCATCTGAGTTTATTGATTGCTATAGCCAAAAAATATTAAGTGTAGTCTATTATTTTTTGCAAAAGGCAAGACCATTTAGACAATTCATACAGTAAATGCGAATGATTAATACCGACATCAAACTATTCTACACAACTAACATTGTAACATAATGTAACATACATAGTGTAACATAATTATCTACTTCTATGCATTATCTATCGTCATAATTTTGACGAGCCAATTCGGGATTAAATTGAGAATTGTATTTTTGCTTGACCCTTGAAACTGAAGAATACGAATTTGATGTCCTGCTTTTGTCTTTTATAGGTTCGAATTGATTACTTTTTTCTTCAGGTACAGTCTCTCCACGTAATTTGGCTAAAACAGCTTGGGCTTTTGATTTTTCCATTCTTTCTCTTTCTAATCTTTCTTGCCGTAATGACTGCAACTTTCTCCTTTTCTTTTCTTCTTCTTCATCGCTAGAACTTTCGGAAACTTTCCTAGATTTATGCTTTTTACTTTTCTTTTTATGCTTCTTTTTCTTCTTGTGGCGTGATTCTGATTTAGATTTTTTCTTTACACTACTATCATCAGCGTTGGAAATTATACTAGATTTCCGTTTGCTACCAGACTGAACGGTTTTTTTCCCCCCGGATGTCTCTAGGCATTTTTTAATCTCTTTGAGAGGATCATGAAAATCTTTCAGTTTTTGGCCTTTCAAATCCACTAATGTTTTCTCATTGTCTGTTGCAGATTCCTCCTTATTTCTATCTAATTTTTGATACCAAGGTGTGGTTTTTAATTGTTCTATACTATTTTGTCCTAAATAGGTTAGATACCCTATTTTCTTTTCGTAGTCCTCTTGCTCTTTCTTTTTTTCTTGCTCGTGCTCCTCATTAGTGCCAGTTTGAATTACTCCTTCCTCCAAATCTTGAAATAAATTGACGTGCCCGTCTTTTTGAAATACTTCTGCTACTTCATTGGGAGCCACAGGAATATCATCTTTCCGTTCTATCACTTCAATATTTGCCCTTTGTCGCAGGAAATTGGTTCTTGCCTCTTGAGCCTGAAAATTATAACCCATGCATGTAAATATCTATACCAACCAGTTAGTAGAGGTACTATATTTCCATATTTCGTACAGCTAATGCGGCCCTTTGATCAATAGCTTTTTGTTCTGCAGCTGCATTGGCTTCATCTCGTCTGACTCGTTCGATATTCTTCTTGGTTCGAACGTGCCAACTAAAATGACAAAAAATAAGCAATGCTAAGGCTTGGAAACAGTTTTGCAATATTCTCAGGACACAAATTCAATACGACAAATGAATGATAAATTATTACCTTTTCTTAGGGAGAATATTCATTGTGAATGTGAAATTGTTCTCTTTTGTCAAAGAACTGCAGGTTTCGGATGCATTGGTTCGGTACAAAAACTTAACTTGTAACTTAAACTAGCCAAACTTACTAACCGAACCGAACAGAAATAAAGAAAAAGCTACTTTAGACTTTCGGTTTTTTGGTACGCTGCCGGAAACCCGATCGGTCTCAATCAAAATTTTAAGAGAATACAGAGAAAGTTACAGTAGTAGTTTGCTGCTTGTGTGTTGTTTCGTAGTGAATTAGTGAAAGCGCTAGAACACAAAATCTGCTGTCAAATAATGCGCGGGAACGAAACTTGTACTGTTTATTTTGCGATTTACCTTTATTGCTAACCTTATTTTTTTAGGTCAACTCAAGTGTAGTTTTAATCTGTCTGTAGTGTGGATCGACGGACGCATGCCGTTCTTGAGTTCGACATTTTAAAAGATCACAATCACAAGGATTCAGATTTGGTGGAAGCAAAAGGCAAGGAATTCTGAATTGAGGAGTTTAAAGTATAATGTAATTTCATTTTCATTTTTGGTGTTTTTCTAATAGTTCTGTTTCTATTTTTATCTCAATATAGAATAGATCGGGATGAAAGATTTAGATAAACCGAGTTCCCCCGATAACGGCAACGGCGACCCAGAACAGCTGGCACCAATCATCAAAGTGGGTTTTCAAGATTACGTAGCTTTGAAAAATTCAATTGACTTTTCAACTGACCATGAATTTTCCCTGCCTTGGATGATTGGCCGATTATGGAGCAAACCAATATACGAAACCTTAGTAGATCATGCTGACGATGGCTATAGACTATTATCGGCTTGGGGGATTAGAAAACGGTTACTTGCCCCTTTTACTACCTCAGCTGTGGAAGCACTAAATGGGGAATACTTTTTGGTAATTTCAGTTAATATTTAAGATTGACGCAACAGAATGTGAAGATGAATTCCCATACTTAACAGATATTTTATTAAAAGGTAACTGTCGCTGAAATCAAGCCTCGGACTCATGTGAATTCGAATCCCGCTACACTAGAGATAGTTGCTACAGAATATATTGTCGCCGAAAATTTTGATCGAAAAGACGAGCTTAAGCCGTTAAAATTTATATTTTTCCAAAAGCTTGCTCAAGTTCTTCGAAAGCTACTTCAAAGGGGAGACATTTTGTGTTTGCTTGGATTTCACTCCCAATCAACCAAAAGTGGTCGCATTGTTGAGTTGGATAGTAGCAGAAACTCTCATGCGCTTATTGTCTACTTTCGTCCTGACGTGAGTTTTTAAAAATTGATTTTAGTTGTAGACTAACCAAAAAAGCTTCCGAAGTTGATATAACGTTTCTTTCTTCCCAATTATCAGGATGGAATCCAACCCAGTTCTGATGAGGATGGATGTTTTGATAAGCCATTTGTGGATCCAGAAGTGGAATTTAATTATTTTTGTTGTTATGATGACGACTGGCATGTCATGCATGTGGCGCCTGTCGTAGGCAGCGAAAACTTGACATTAAAAAATGGAGTATCGTATTCTCCTGGACCTGACTCATCAGATATGGACGAAGAAGCTGAAGACTTGTCTGCAGAACCTGAAAACTTCTCTTCTCATTTAGATCTAAGCAGTCCTGTTAACCTTATTGACCATTCTGAGCAAATGGCAAATCCAACTGAAATTGACGATAATATTCCACCTATTCTGCCAGAATTCAGTACTCAATCACTTTTAAGCAATGGTGATGAAGGAAAACCTGCCGGTAGCCAATTAACAAACTTTTCTTATCCCATGAGTCAAGCTTTAGCGCAAGAAAATGCCGAATCTCAGAATACAGTTGCCGAGTTGTTAAATGACTTTGGTCCCAGCCAATCATTATATCCGAGAATGTCCAGAGAATATACTGAAGCTGAGCGGACAGAGTTATTTGCAAAATATGGGTTGAAGCACTGTTTTATTGGAATTATACGGTGCAGTAAGATAGACAAACTTGCTGTTGAAAACTTTGGGAGAAGAAAATAAAGAAGAAGGTGGAAGGGTCTTTAATAGGCCTAATAATAGGGTAGTTTTTATTACAAGTATTAGGTACTTCTGACTTTTATACAAACGATTTTAATTGTCGATAACTTTTAGTTTTTATTCTTGTAGCCATTCATCTATTCAATAATAACTGATTTACCAATGAAGTCATCCCTGTACCCAGTCAATCATTTTGTGCTGGTTTATTATTGACTTAAAAAATAAAATAAGACTTTTTTAACCTGTTTCAAATACATTTTTTTATGCGTTTTTACCTCTGCACTCTTTGCATTACCCATACAATGAATAAAATTTATCTTAAATCAACGCCATTCTCAAGTTTCTCCGCAACGGATTCAATCCAAGTTTTACCATAGATTGGGAATGTGCGGGGAGACATTACATGTGTCCTGCAAAGTTGTAAAAAAAAAGATCTCGGAAACATCAGGATTAGTCGAGGAATTAAGTTTTCCAACAATTCAACATTTTGTTGACGAATTTTTGAAGTGATCACATAAGTCTGCCGTTTTTGGCCCTCTGCGTAGAATAAGATATGAACGAAGATTTTGAAGATAGTGAGGGTTGGGAGTTTGAAACATTTGTGAAAGGAGATCATGATTTTTCAATCGGACGATCTCTGAAACTTAAGGACGGTCTTTCGTTGAAGTATAATACAATCGTCTTTCATTTATCATATTCTTTCATGGGAAGGTTTAGATGCTATATTTAATTATAACTATATTTAAAATGACACTTTCAGAGATCTGCGGACCAACAAAGGGTTCCATTTTGAGCTGGATGAGACAGATTCAGAACAGCTTATTGACGAGTTATTGGAAACTGATGAAGAGAAACAGATTGATATGTCAGAATTGCAAGATTTAAAATCTTTAGAATATTTGTCCACATTAGATTACGAGAACGAAATACTTACATTTAGGGAGCTGGAAGATAACATGGAGAGTTTGACCTTGACTGAGGATGTTAAAAAATGGGTGATTGTTTAACCTTACGGTAGTAAACCTGTTGTGGGTTCGGGATTAATAATTTTATGCTCTGTTAATATTTTTCAAGATTGTGAAATCAGGACAAGGAGATGTGATCCCTGAAAGTGGAGGAATTTGTTATCATGTCATTGGGTTTGTGGAAGGACGTTCAGAACCCTTTGACTCATCTATTATGAGAAGACAAAGCTGCTTTTTAAACTTTAAGGAATGTTCAATTATTCCTGGGATATATTTGGGTCTGATTTCAATGAAAGTGGGTGAAATTGCCAAACTTATTGTGAAACCCGATTATGCATTCGGGTGTAATGGCTGTCCACCCAGAATTCCCAGAGGTATGGGGTGTTGCGAGACTAAAACAATGACTATACAAGCCAATAGTATGATAGAAACCTGCAACCTGAAATAGACATTTAATGATTTCTTTTTTCAGAAACCGACTTATTTTATATCCTTCAAGTCATCTCTCACATAACTGTAGAAAAACTTGAGGCGCGATCAATTTATGAAAAATCCCCAGCAGATCTAGCCTTTTTATCCCTTACAGAAGTATTGGAAGCATCTCAAAAAATGAAAGCCATTGGGAATCAAAAATACGGTTTGAAGAATTATGGAAAAGCTGCTTGGTGTTATCGTAGGTCTATTTTCATTTTAGAAAATGTCCCCGTTGCATCTGAGAAGGAGGAGTCTCAACGCAATGATTTACTTTTCATTTTGTACCTCAACTTGGCTCAATCGTACTTGAAGCTGAAGAGATATCCTCAAGCTTGTTCAGCCTGCAAATTAGCGTTGCGTTCTGAAGAAGGTCAGACTGGAGAAATGCTTGCCAAAGTTTTCTACCGGTTGGTCAAATTTGAAATCTTGAAAACTATTATTTTCAGTTGAAATAATTGGTCATTTCCTTTCTTTTGGGTATATTTTTTAGATTTTCTCAAGCGAAATTGGCACTTGGCCATGAAGACGAAGCCATGGATTTGTGTAGAAAAGCTGTGATTCAAAACCCTAAGAATTTAAGCGTCAGGAATTTTATCAAAGAGGTAAACGAGTCATGATGTACATCACTATGATAGTATGATAGTTCGATAGTTGCGTAAATATCACATATTATTTTTGTTTAGATTCAAGAAAAAATTGATGAAAACCACGATATATCGAAACACTTGTATAATAGAATGATGGGAGTCAATCTAGATGTAGATATGAATAGGAAACCACCCGGATGCCTTATGGAAGCAAAACCAACAAAAGAAAAAGTAGACTCTGTGAATATAAATAGATCTCAAAAAGTGGCTGAGACTAAGAATCAGTTAACAGCTGAACCAAGGGGCAGATTTATTCCTATAGATTGGGATGATGTCGCCGGAAACGAAAGCAGTACGCCCCAAACTTGCGAATATGCTTTTGAGGAATCTGAAAATTGTGAAGAAGATGATCAAATTGGAAATTTTTCATGCTATGAAAATAATACTCAAAATCTCAAGTGTAAGTGTTTTCCAACTCAACCGTCATAGTCATAAATGTACAATTTTCGATCAATAATGATTTCATTATTCATAAATTACAGCTTCTGATGCTCAATCTGAAAATTCCAAATCTAAGACTGAAACTCAAGCGGTTCAAAAAGTGATAGAAGTGCCTAAAATTGTGTCTTCTACTATATCGTCTTCTTTTCTTGGTCTTTCTTCAGAAAATTCTTCAAAAATTAAACCCATGCCGTCAACAGTAGCAGTACAGTCGTCTTCCAATTCGAATTCCATGAGTATGAATGCTGATAGTAAAGCGCCTTCAGAAAGTCAGAGAAAGGTTTGTTAAGGATTTCCTTCTGTGAATTATATGAAATGAAAACTGATTTGGCTTTAAAAAATTTCTTGATTCCATGTTTTTTTCTGCAGCATAAGTTGGAGCGCGCTGTAAACCATCTAAAAGTGGTGATGAAAACGTTACAAGAAAATGAGGCTCTCCAGTCAATGATATTCTGCATGGCAGTTTGCCCATCAGAAAAAGAGCGTTTGAGAGTTATAGCTGAAGAAAATGGATTTTGGTGGAACGATTCTTCCATTCCAATTAAAGTGACCAAAAGAACGTGAACACGTTAGCGAAATTTTTTTAAATTCATTCTTGTTTGTTTTGACTGTGATTGATAGACAATTTTCTAGATTCTATTTAAAATGATTGACTATTAAAATATGGCACTGTTTTTACTTATGTTACATAATATTGCACGTTTCATTATGTAAGAGAGTGCGAGAGTCTTCACAAAGTCGGAGCATATCTCCTTGCAAAATGGAATTGACTGCAGCACGAGCTAAATACCCAGTGGAGGTTGCAGCGGGTGCATTAAAAAATGGGTACAGTTCATGTACCCCTTGAGGGCGATCTGAGTCGAAAGAAGTTGAACTCATTTCCTACAAAAGATTTGCATGATCATAATAACGCAGTTTCATTAACTTTGCTATTCGTAAAAGTATTTTAAAGTAGTGCGTAGTCAGGATTTGTTTGGCTTTGCTTACCTTCTGAAATAGCTCGAAAGCATTTTCCACAATTTTGTCCACGTCTAAACTCTTTTTAAAGCTAAGTTCTGGATTTCTCTGAAGAATTGTGGCTACTACACATAGTAGCTGAAAACCATATTACAAAAATATATATATAAAACACATTCTAATGGTATACATTCGAAGAAATTGTTATTACCTGTATGACAATTTGAATATATTCTGGATGCTCAATATTATGAAGCACTTTTTCGACTTCCAGTGCAAAATTTAATTCGGATAGACTCATATTGATAGCCAATTGTTGCGGTAGTTGTTTTCCTGCTATGAAGATTCCACCAGGAGTTTTTTGCAAAGTGTGCCAAACTCGGGCGTAAAAATCTTTTGGCACTCTACAGAGGCAGCCTTCAATTTGCCTTTTTTGGAATATTGTTAGTCTAGAAAATTAAAGAGTGGAAGTATCTTTTCAGGAATTCGTTGGTTAGCTACCATTACTAATTATACTAACTCAAATGCACATACTTAAGATTCGTAGTGTTATTAACACAGTTACATGGATTTTCCACATCTGAATGAATGCTTAGAACTTTATCTAGTAAACGGCGAAATTCACTTGGACTCGAGGCAGCAAGTTCAGTCTCATTCCCCGTGTATTTCATGTACAGTTTTACGGCTTGGAGTAGCCATCTAAATTGAATATTTGTGTTTTTACAAGATGACTTTAGTCTACACTGCAATTGCGTTTTTGTTAGTTTCACAAATTGTATATTTAACCAACTTACCCAGAACGGATTTTGAGAATGCCCTCGAAAAGATCAGGATTCGTGCCAATCAATTTTCCACAATAGAGCACAATTTCCTGTTGTAAAACTGCTTGAATCACATCATATTTTTGAATTTTGGAGAACATAACTTGTTGTATTTCTGCAGGCGACATGGGTTTGTCAAAAATCACTTCCTCCTTCCCAATTACTCCCACTGTTAGCTGCAATTTTGAAAAAAATTGGCAAATCAGTTTCTCATTAGCTCATCTTACAATGTTTTGACCCTTTTTAAAAGTCTCACCTGTTTCCCATTGACCAAAAGTGTAGTAATATTAGGACTAATGCTATCCACAAGCTGTTTCAATAGACTGCTTGCATATCTTACAGCTTTCCATAACCGTAAGGTCCCAGCTTGTCTATTAATTTTCACCAAATGCTCCTTCAAGCTCTCCATCCCAATGTATAAGTCGTAGCCTTCCCTTTCCAATAAAAAGCCTAGAAGTTGCGCTCTTCCATAGTAAGAATCCGGAGCCGTCCCTTTATACGCCTCTACAAGCTCATGAGTACTTTTGTGAACATAGTGGTCAAAATTTTCATCTGGTTCATGGAAAACTAATGCTTTCGGGATATCTGTTAAGCTTTGGTAGCCTGTGTAGCCATGTACGACTTGAGTGAATGGGGTGATGTGGAATCCCTCGGGGTCTACCATATTCATAAAATCTAGATGCTCTGCAAGAAGAAAAAAAAGTTTGTATCATGGTATATCAAATATTTTTTCAATTAATTCGTAAATATACCAACCTATGCATGAAGAAGATAAAAGATTTTGCAAACGGCCAATTCGAACTTTTACACCGTCACAATACCCTCGTTTTAAATCCGCAAATAGATCCAGCATTTCCTTAAATTTACGGTCCCTGTAATTTTCAAGTTACATTTTCAGAATAGTTGATAGTTAGCGTTTTCATTTTTAGTTGCCAGTGAATCTTTATCGTACCTCATAAATTCTTCCCTAATAATAAGGCCCATAGTAGGACGGCCAGATAGCCTCCAGTTCTTGCTGACGAAAAATAACTCCGTTTTAATATCGTCAATTAGTAGCGCCATATCGTGCGATAAGTAAAAATCTGAAACATCAAATATGAGTGGGTAGGATAAAACAGTCCGACCGAAAACCCTGTACAGTTTGGAAGTTCCTAAGGCTCCTATTGGCCTATTTGGGCGTCCTTTTAACGAGAGTTTTTCATTAACTCCGAGGTGTTCGTATACTTTTACTAATTGATGGGGCGACCATATTTGCACGGGTTCTACCTACATATTTCCATGTAAAGATACATTTTCCAACTTTTTTGGTTCTCCTTATGTTTCTAGTTTACAGAAACTTTTTTCTTACCTCATGTGGGGTTTGAGTCTGTATACCATAAGTAGCCATCATGGATTTCAGTCGTGTACTTTCTGCTAAAAGTACTACTTGTACAACTAAATCACTTGCTGTGCTCTAAAATTGAAAAACGTAAAGATAAATCGACCCAATTTGGCGAATTGGTAAAAAGGGAAGAATTTTTTTCAATGAAAAGTGCTACTCTACCTGAAAAGCTGAGTATTTAAATCCTTTACGAGGTCTCGCCGAAGACGGCAAATATCTTCGAATCGGGTCAATCTCATTGATGTGAATAAGTCCACTTGTAAGTAACTGTGCAATAATGTACATGCTTTGTCCCCACATAAACAAGCTCTCCGGAGACCCTTCTGCACTGGGAATCCTTTTTTGACTCCCCGGACTCGCGCATTCCTGTTGAATACAATCTTTTGGCACCGAGAAATACATGGGCACTACAGGATCACCCTGAGAATCCCGCAAAATCCTTTGAGTAGCCAACTTGCAGTAGAGTTCAATTTGGTCAGTAAGTCCTTTGAAAACTCCATCCACAATCATGTACAGATAAAATATAGGCCATTCGCATTCAATATGTTCAAATTCCTTTGTTTCCCCTTCTTTATAAAATCGGCGAGATTTGTCTTCCTTTGAAGTTCCGAATCCATCGCGCAAGTATCTTTTGAATCCATATTTGCCTTTTAATTTACGTACTATTTTAGATTTCGTTGTCGAATAGATTTGTTCGTCATGGGTTGCAAATGCAGGAAATCCTATTGCTGCTATGAGTGAGGCATCAATGTTCTGAAGGAAAAAATACGTGTATCATTCATCATTGTTTGTGGTCATGATTTTTTTTATATTAGCATTAGATTTCCAAAGTGCGTTACCTTTGAGCTGGATTCCCGAGGCAAAAGAGTTTTGAAAATGCTTCGATTTCTACTATGTGCGTCAATATCCACATAAATTACACTCCAAGAAGCCCCCTTTTCCCCAAATAAGTTGACTCCATTTATAGCTTCTAAGGCCGCTTTCGCCATACCTACAGAACTGTCAAGTGTCGAATTTAGATTTATTTTTATCATCCATTGCGATCGTTTTTCTTATTTTTTTACCTGGAATGAATCTCAGGTGTTCCATTGTTGTACTTGGAACCACGCTCCCATATCCCATAGTCAGGTGTTCGATATGCTCTTTCCACATAGTAGACCAGATTTTGAATAAAGGTCACTTCATCTTGTGTGTAAATGATTTGAAGGCCTGATGTGATCATTTGGACTAACGTGATTAAGTAGAAAGAAACTGTGTCCACCTAATTGCATTTTAAAACACAAAAAACGCTTTTAGTATCGCGATCATAGTATGTCTAGTATCCGCATTACGAACAGACTGCAGTATATATGCGCACGAGCAATGAAGCATACTAGGTTCTCTTTGTCTTATTTTGTTGAGTTCTCAAAGACAAACCTGCAAATGAAAATATTCATCATCATCATACACAGTATCTCCGGTATCCAAATGGAATTTGCAGTGCAATGCATATTGCTCGCACTGTTTCCGTTTAAATTGCTCAATTCGACTAGCTTGTCGAATCCAGCATTCTAAAATCCCTCGGATAGTTTTTACAGTGCTTTGACCCAATTCATGAGATTTTCCTCGGTCATCATCGATTCTCCTTTAATCAAAAACAAAAGTAGTTAGTTTTAAATCAAAATCCTTCCAACATTTTAAGAATTCCACACAGATTCATTTTATTACCTATAGCCTTGGTACAATGTCCAAATTGCGTATGCACAATATAAACTTTCTCGGACACTGCCAACGTTTGTATCGGATGAAATGGCTGGGAATAGTCCTGTGGTTGGGCTCTGATATCTAATGAAATAAAAAATACAAATCACAACTTTAAAAAATGAGAAAATATTGACTCATGCGGAGCATTTGTTTCTACATACCTGAGTATTTGACGTTTGACTGAAGACAAGAAAAGTATGAATTAAAATTTTCAGAATTTTAACTTACTATTTCTTACAAAATTTTAAACGATATAATAGCCGTGGTTTACCGATTCCATAATAAATGTCGAGCTGTTTCACCGTATCCTCATAATTCAGATCGAACCCTTCGACATTCATATCGCTCACATATGAATTAGCTCTGCTCCGTTGTGTTTGCTTGAAAGCATCATTCAGAAGTGAATATCTTTTGGTATTAAATTCTACCATCATGTGATTGTGTAGTAGCAATCAAAGACTCTTTCCTTATCGGAAAGGAATTACATTCACAGGATAGGGTTAGTGCTTTAATGAGATATCTTAATGGGAATGGGATTGAACTTTTGACTGTAAGTCGAGATTAGCACAAGTTACACTTGCACAAATATCTTTAACTTCAGACATAATGGGTAATGATAATATTTTGCGTCTTGCCTATTGTTTACATCATGATATAGTTTAGCTATTAGTAGAGCCTTGAGTTTGAATTTGAACCAAAACAAGTGCAACACATGGTTTTCACAGTATTCACTGTACCTATGAATACGACTATGTAGCCACAGGATCTTGCTGTAAAAAGGAACCAAATATGTTTACGTGCAAGCAGACAGGTAGTTCCCAATTTCATACATAGGGATGAGGAGAGATTTTAATTTTGCTTCATATGTAAATTGAGATTCAGAGAGTAAAAATTTAAATATTTTGCTTTCAAACATTTTTATTTCATTGTCATGATCATGGAAGTAGGAAGTTACGTGCAAATGTAAATAAGACCAACAATGAAAATTTATAAGAGAATTTTAAAGCTAGGTCTTCTGTATTGGAAAACTTCATTGGCAGTTCCCATCAATTCGGTCCATTTGATCCTAGTCGAACCATGGTTGCGCTACTGTAACTACAAAAATACAATGCGTTTTAGTTAAATATTTAGAAAATGGGGGCAAAATGATTACTGGTGTTTTCTTACCTTGAAGTCATATTTCTATTGCTAGGACCCATTATATGACTTCTATTGCTCTCTACAAAGTTTACATCTTGATATGCATTTTTCCGTTCAGTTCGAATTGTTGGTGGACGATATACAGCCTCAATTAAACTTACAGATGGACAGTAGCTCTACAAAATGCACATTATTAGCTCCGTCCAAAGTAACCACGTTAGGTAATGGAATAATCATATTTTTAAATGGTGTGTATTCTTTACCTTTTCTTTCGAACCCGTACATATCACATTACGATTGGGTTCCTCATCATAAGATTCGGAGAGGATTCCAAAATGATCCGAATACTCGTGTACAAAATGTCTCTTTTCTCTTTTCATAGCTTCGAAAGCAAATGTTTCATTTTTCCGGTGCGACTGTAAACCAAATAGTTAATTATGCGGTTCTCGGTTTTTTTCTTGCTAAAAATATAATTTTTAATGCGCAGTTCGGCAATTCAGTTCTATGCTTACCTTTTTTGCTTTCTCAACTAAATTGGTTAATGAGGTATGCACTTTCTCCACAACTTGAGGATTCTTGGCTGCAAACTTCAATAAAAATTCCGAGTAGTCGGGCGTTCCATGTGTTGTAGTTGGAGAATTATCATCTACACATAAGGCTTCAGCCATTTTCCTATTCCGTTCCAAACGCTGACATTCTTTGTCGCAATCCAAACTAAAGAAAATAATTGAAAAATAAATTACTCAGTAAATACCTGCAAAAAAAACTTAAGATATAACATTCATTCAGAATATGCACTTTTCTCACATTTCAAACTTTGGATACGTCAATTTCAACTCTGTCAAATATTTAGCTTTGTCGAAGTCTTCATCCTTAAAATCCGGAGTTGTCTGACGACATTTAACGATTTCCTTATTCATTTCGTAAATGACATTTCGATCATATTCATTGTACCATTTATAACAAATCAGAGGCTCCTTTTTGCGTCCACATTTGCATACCACTTCCACCTGATGATTTGAATTTACACATCATCAAATACTACAGTCAGTTCCATGTGCTATTATTTCTGGGAGCTAAAACTCTAGAAATTAACACAAGTATAATACCATTTCTTTGCATTTCGTTTCTGGACACTTATCCTTATGACAGGGGGCGCCACATTTGTGAGTGCAATTCGGCCTAATTGTCGCACATGGAAGTTTGCATGTTTCATTTGGCTTCATACAGTCATTAGGGTGACAACTCAGTGGACATGAATGATTCCCACAAGGCAGTGGCTTTCCACAGGGAAGGCCACATGATATGCCTTTTATATGGCACATGATATTTTTTCGTTTCTAGCGCATCAAAAATCATATTTGTAGATTATTGCTACTCTATTTGCTGTGTTGTACTGATATTTACAATTGGCTTACCCCATGCATGCCATAACAATATTTTTCCGTAAGAAAAGTGCACGGAGGACAATTTACATCAGCATGACAAGAATGCATCACAGGGTGATCACAGTCATGTTCTCTAGAACAAGGTTCATTACAAGCTGGAGGTTTGGTTCCACATGGAATTGGGGCTGCCATACTTGTGGCACCGCATTCGCAGTACAAGTCATCGAAACCTGGGCAATGCAGGGAATGCAATGTACTGCTAATAAAATCGTGAAAAAAAAGCATTATAAAAAATCTGGATCCACTTACTAACATTCCCACAAGGCCGGCAGTGGCCGAAATGACAAAGAGTTTCACAATTATGAATTCCACATTTCAAAGGTTTACCACACACAATCGTACATATATGATCAATCGCAGCACAACATTTCGTGTTGCATTTGTGCCGTCCACAGGTCCTTTTCTACATTGTAAACAAAATATTTGCAGGTTACACCCCAATTCAATAAAGTATATAGCGGAATGTATTACGATAGGAATTTTTAGATTGTCACCCTAGTACACTTCTTTTCACATAAATAGGGCTCTCCTCCACTTTTCAATTCCTTACAAGGCACATCAAAGGCTTTATTCCCACAACGGCATTTAACAGACGTCGTCAAAGTACATGGAGCACATTCCTTACTCAAATGGCATTTTCCTTGACAAGTGTGTTTTCTTTTATCATCATAACTACCACAGGATAAATATTTCCCACAAATTTGCCCGCAAACTGGTATAGGATCAGTGCAAGAGATTCGAGGTTTCATCCCAGCTTTTTCACAAGCTGTATAAATCGGAGTTTTCCCACATGGGCAAGTTTTTACTACTTCTGGAGATAAACTACATGGTTTACATTTTTCTGGGTGACATATATCTTGACAAATATGTTTCGAACAGTTTAGTCGTTTCCCACATTTTTCTTGGCAACTGAATTTTGTGGATTCTAATGTGTCTTTGGAACATACATCCTTTTTCGAGTTTGATCCGCAAAAACATTCTGGAAACAAAAGTGAAGTTGAGTTCAATGTTATGCAAAAACTTGAAAATTGTTTGAAGAATTTGTATAAATATCGAATGGGAAAATCATTTTGATCTTACTCATGATGATGATCTCAGCACATTCGGTGCAGTTTCCAGAATGACAGTTTTGAGAGCAGGTGTGAATTCCACAGTTTAATTTTTTGCCACACATATTTTGACATGTAAGCATCATTTTTGAACCGCATTTCATCACAGCACTAGTTGCACCGCAACAACATTTTCTAGACATAATATTTCAGCATGAGTAACTGTGCATTCTTCAAAAACGTTAAAATGGCACAGAACAGATTTAAGGTAAACTAACCTAGGTTGTTGAATATCACATTCAGGGCATGGACCCGGATGACCTAAAAAAAACAAGTTTGCTCATCATATCATTATTATTACCAAAAATTGAAATAAAAATGAAATGTTGTATAGTTTTCATTAATCATTACTGATGTTGAATGTTAACTTACATTTCATTTGACACGGGTGTGAGCAATCTGTAGGTCTGAGACCAACTCTTCCACAAACATTGCCGCAAGAATGTGGAATTTCTTGATATGTATTACAAGATGGATTCTTTTTAGATCCACAAAAACATCGGTATTCATTGGGGACAATTTCATCCGCAGTTTGGCAACCGGGACATCTCCAACCCGTTTCTGAGAGCATAACATAAAGAAAAAAATTAAATTACATAAAAAGTTTAATAAAAAGAAAGGATTTAAGACAGGTAATAGTTTACGTACCGTCAGCCGAAGAGGAAGCCCATTTCTGAATGCAAGACAAATGAAATATATGGAAGCATTTAATACAAGACCATATTTTATGCTGCCTTCTGATTTTCTCACAACAAATCATGCATTCATAAGAATTTCGTTGTAATTGGGTGATCAATGCTTCTCGTCGAGATACATCCACAGGATTATTATTCCTAGTTTTTGAAGGAGAATATGATTTTTTCTGTTCTGTTGGCTTTTGATCAACAAACTCATCATTTGGATTATTTCCATCCCCGTTTTCGGCAATTATTAGGCCACAAAATTCGGTTTCTACATTCCGCGATGATCTGTCATTGTAACTCTTATTGGGATATTTCCTATGATTTCGATTGTCTTCAGAGTAATTTCCTCTGGGCGCCTTTTTATTATTGTAATGTCGATCCCTCGACGGATTCCCATGATGATGATACGATGACCCAGTTTCAAACGTTGTGTTTTCTCCAGTTAAATTGTGTTCATAGTGGTTTGGCACAAATGGAGGAGCTTGTGCATAATCATATGGAGTTTCAGTTTCGTATGAATAATTAGTATCATATTGGTTTGCTGGTACATTATTGAATTGGTCCCAGTGAGTGTTGTTATGTTGTGGCCCTCGGTGGAAATTTGAACGTCCTCTTCCCCGGCCACGTCCACGACTTCTACTGTTATTTCCTCGATCCCTGTATTGACCACCACGGTTTGATTCCCCGTAGCTGTCTCGTTGCCAATTATTTCCGTTATTTTGGGGACGTCTGGGATGCCTACGAAAATTTTCATTCGAGTCTGTGTCACCCATTGCGGGTGAATGGGGCACAAGATTGACCTGACCCAAATGGTCAGAAAGTTCCCGTTCCAGTATCTCTAGCTGTACTGCGAGAGATGTAAGATATTCTAATTAAAATCATATCAACTATACATGAATATTAGACTTTAATTATTAAATCAACCATATAAAACGATTTTAAAGCAGTACATGGTTTTCTTACCTTTATTTTAGGTGGATAACTAGATTGCTCAAAATTAAAGATCCAGTTGGTTCACTATTTTTATTGCTGAAAAACTGCAAAAAATCCTTTTTTATTGACCAGTTGACTTTTCCATCTCTATATACGTCGGTCACGATCACAGTAACATTTTTACTTGACTTAACAACATTTTAGCTATTTAGCTCACTGAAACTGAAAATCCACTTTTATTCTTTGCCGCATCCACATTTGAATGAATCGGACTATGGTTCAGTAAAGTTCCGTTCAAGTCTTCCTCACAAGACACTAATACGCTGCACAGTATGCGCTTATGGGTATATGAGAATTGAAAAATTATTGAATGACGTTGTGACTGCAGGTTTTAAGGCCATGCTAGCAGCTAGCTAAGAAAACTATGGTGAAAAAATGCAAACAATCATGGCGCCCGGAAAAAAATATGTCTGCCAACGGCCATTTTGGTTTCCTGTGAGGGTTTATTTAAATCGCCCTTCACCTGTGATGAGTTTATTTTGTTGAAGATGCAAACTGAGATGCAACAAAAAACACTCGAATTCAGTCCGTGAATGACAAAATTTTCATCCGAATTTGCGATTGACTTCAATCAAGAAACTTTTACACGTAACCTTTCACCAAAATCAGGGTGTTTGAAATATAGACAGTACGTAGGCTTGGCAGTAGTAATTTTTTAAGACTTTCGAATAATATTCGACGAATATTATTTATGAAACTAATGAAACAATGTGGAATATACAGCACTTCAGAAAATTCTAGATGCAAATGCTAAATCTTCAACGAATTCAGCGTTCAGCGTTCAGCGCAAATCAAGTTTGGTTATTTGTCAGAAGTAGTCAATCTGTGGTTTTATTAATAATAGCACATAAAACATGAAAATATAAATGCAAATTAACAAACAATGTTATAATAAGCCTTAAAATGATAAGGAATATACTCCATACTTCAGCGAAAAGACAACTGCTCAAAAAAATTCCGTCAGCGACATAAATAACAACGAATATCTTTAGTGGTCCTTTATTATTATGTGGACTTCCTATCAACACCTATACTTTTGGAATCACTGTTTTGGTCTTCTTAGCATTTTCGATTGAGCAAGACTTATCCAACCGGTTAGCAATTCTAGTGGCATTTTTCTCATCACCAGAACAATCAACATCTTCACTGGACAAATCATTGCCTTCATCATCTGCACCTTGAGATTCCTCCGAGTCTGATTCGGTGGAAGAAGACGGAAACATAGAATCAGAGTCATCATCGTTCTCCTTTTGCTCTTTTCGCACAACCTTACTAAAAAAGGTCAACAATTTGGCTCGCAAAAGTTCATCTTTTTCAGTCGAATCATTTTCATTTTTCAAAGGCCACTGTTTCGTTTTAATGAGGTCGGCAACGCAACTTGCAGGAACAATGCAAATTATTTCTCCTTTCACTTTATTTCCTTCCGGGATGTGTTCTATTACGATACAGTCATTTTTTTTCAGCCAAACTGTTTGTCTATACTTTTTAGGCATAGAGACCAAAAAAATTGATCCATGAATGTCTTCAACTTCGTGTAGATTATTTCCTCGACCTTAATGATTGATTATTAATAATTTTATTAGAATATACCAACGAAGTTTTTTGATGTGTACGAAATTCCTAACAGTTGTAGAGTTGCTATTTATTGCATTTTTTACGGCAGAAGTAAATCCAAAGCTAAGTCTGCTAAGTACACGTATTTGTAGAGGAATTAGGTTTACAATAATTAAATTTACCAGAAACATATTTGACAACATCTTGATTCTTTTTTGGAACGTAGAAATCTTGAATGAACTCCAAAATCACATTTTTCTTCTGAACAGACATTTCTTTTTTATGCCATTCTGGCTTAATTCAAATCTCAATTAAGGTTACACAAACTTCAACTCCTAGTCAACTTTTATAATCAACAATTTACAGATCAATAAACGAAATATATTGTTTTCAAAATAACAAAACAATAAATTGCTGTTCGCAGGTAAAATGCGCTTTTTTCGTTTCACGTTCTCACTTGCTAAATCAAACACCAGAATTCGCGCCTACGTATGCCTTTCCCCACCTTTCATGCGTAAAAAGAAAGGTCAGCAATAGTGAAAATTTAGTCTATGCTGCTATTAAGCGTTTTTGCAACTACGATTGTAAATCCACGTAGAAAAGTCGAGAAATCGTTTACTGTCTCTTCTCTGAGCTAAAACGTTATGCAATTTCAGCCCCCTTCATAATTTACAACATAGTTTTTAAGCACAGTATCAAATCACACTTTCTTAAACAGTTTATTTCTCAAAGAAATTAGTATGTTACAAATAGATGCCATCGCCATGCAAATACATTCTAATAGAACTAATCAAATGTATGTGTATAATCACTTCATCAGCAGCAAAGTCATGCTATAATATAATATCCTTACAAAAGAACAATCATTGCTTTCACATACCGATTCATTATAGAGCTATTGATTTCACAGTAAACTAATTCAAACAAAAACTAATTACAGGCAAAACAAATACTAACTAAGAGAAACGAATGAATTAACAGTTTTTAGTTCAGAGTTTGAAACAATAACTTCAGAAGAACCAAAAACCATAAATTGAGAGAA
>Ga0210040_10004180_pt1 | contig 19009 bp, 21 predicted proteins | sample CryGeyCG12114_NA_FD_185462 | JGI IMG/M metagenome (GOLD analysis project Ga0210040, IMG submission 185462) | Groundwater microbial communities from aquifer - Crystal Geyser CG19_WC_8/21/14_NA (SPAdes) (version 2) | ecosystem: Environmental > Aquatic > Deep subsurface > Groundwater | place: USA...
GAAGAGAGAAGCAGAGGAATTAGCTAAGAAGAGAGAAGCAGAGGAATTAGCTAAGAAGAGAGAAGCAGAGGAATTAGCTAAGAAGAGAGAAGCAGAGGAATTAGCTAAGAAGAGAGAAGCAGAGGAGTTAGCCAAGAAGAAAGAGGCAGAGGAATTAGCCAAGAGAGAAGCACAGGAACTAGCTAAGAGAGAAGCACAGGAACTAGCCAAGAGAGAAGCACAGGAATTAGCCAAGAGAGAAGCACAAGAATTAGCCAAGGGAGAAACAGAGGAATTAGCTAAGAGAGAAGCAGAGGAATTAGCTAAGAAGAAAAAAGCTGACGAGGTAGCTAAGAAGGAAGAAGCTGAAGAACTAACTATGAAGAAAGCAGCTAAGGAATTAATTCAGAGGAAAGAAGCTGAGGTTTTAGCTCAGAAGAAAGATGCTGAGCTAAATGGGAAGAAAAAAGCAAACCAATCAACTAAGGAATCAACTAAGAAGAAAAAAGCTTCGGGGTCAACAGAGAAGAAAGCACCCAAGGAATTAGCTAAGAAGAGAGAAGCAGAGGAATTAGCTAAGAAGAGAGAAGCAGAGGAATTAGCTTTGAAGGAAGAAGCTCTGGAATTAGGCATGAAGGAAGAAGCTGTGGAATTAGCTATGAAGAAAGAAGCTAAGGAAATATCTAGGAAGACGGAAGCTGAAAAAAGAGCTGTGGAGAAAAAAGAAGAGGAAGTAGAAGAACTCACTAAAAAGCTTGAATCTGAAGAAGCCACCGCTTTGGAAACTGATTCCGAACCATTTGATACAAAAGCTCTGAATAAAAAATCGAGTAAACAAAAGCAATCACATGAAAATCTACCCTTTGAAGGTGATTTTAACTCACACATTGCCCCACATATAGAGTTAGATATTAAAAACGTGAATATGACTGAGAGTGGCACAATTGATACTGCAAAACAGCATGTGGACGAAGCGTTGATTAAACAAGTAAGTGTCAGTTCTGTACTACCAGGAGTGGAGTCGGGACAAGCTAAAGAAGTTCTTGAAGACAATTTCATCACGCTTGGTCCTACTACACAGTCAGTGCTAGTAACATCAAATATTAAAGATGATTCGTCAGTCGCTCCTTTCGACATCGATAAACAAATAAATCATTCGAAGTGTCCAACTTCGTTACAAATTCAAATTAGTGCGGAAGATTTGGTCGATAAGAAGCCACCAGATACTGGATGGAGTACAACGTCAAGGAGGCTAGTTCCTTCTTCCCCAGGGGCTAAACCGGAGCAAGAAAAATCTAAATTAAATGCAACTGTATCTGACTTGAACATAAGTATAACTACAATCCAAACCAACTTGAATCAAGGTGTTAAGAGGTTCAGAACTCCAAAGATACTGGCAGTTATGTCTGCGAATGAAATGGAGCAGGAGCTAATGCATTCGACGAATCAAATTGAGCAAGGAGTTTTAAACTTGAAGATGTCATCTATTGACGCACAGGATAAAACAAGCGAAGTTTACATTGTGGAAGAGTTCGTGAATGTGATGAGTTCTATACGAACAACTATAGAAATGATGCACTACAGATTAGAAAATGTTAAACAGGATCTCAGTTTACCATTTGAGGAAAGAAATGCCCAGATCGAAAGTGCAAATGAGCAAATTCACAGCTTAATAGGAAAGTTGGAAGAATTGGACAGTTTGGCAAGAAATAATACGATACTGGATAAGAGTGTAAGGGACAATTTGAATAAGACTTTGAATGAAGCAAAATCTCAAGTTGGAGACCTTGAAAAAGCAGCTTATGAGGGCTTACTGAAATTAAAAGAAGCGGAAGAGGAAATGAGTGAAGTTATCTGCGATTTGAATGCAGGATCTGAAAAAATTTTAGAGATTGGTCAAGAAATCGAAGCGCATTGTTTCAAGGCTACTACCTCACCAATGGAGCAACTTAAAATGTTAGACTACATAGAAGAAAAGTTTCAAAGAGCGAAGCCGGCATTGACTGACTCAATTGCGCACGCCACTTACTTTTGTATCACAAACGTAGTTCCTAAGAACATTTCAAAGATGGTGAACACATTAAAGACTCGAATAGCTTGCACTGATGCACGCATTTTGAATGAAAGTGAAAGGGTGTCTCAAATCATTGCTTTGTCTGAAGAATATGAACAGACGTTGAAGGAGTTCGCCCAGATTGTGGAGGTAGCAGAAAGGTTAGTTGAGGAAAAACCGTCTGTGAAATGTTTGACTCATTTACAACTGGAGTTGCAAAATCAGAAGAAATTTTTTGCGAATTTCAAAAGATGTCAACAAGCGCTTGAGAAATTGGAATTTGATTTGGATGACTTCACGAGAGAAACTCATAAGGTAAATTTGAATTTTAATGTAAGACTAGCCGGGCCCACTGGCCTATGGCCAGACTCACTCTTACGAGTACAAATTCTACCTTACAAAATTTTCAATGATCCCAAAATTTGCTGACGCATGGCAAGTTTCTAGAATGTGATAAAGCAAAAAAACAAATATTTTAAAAAGTTTTAAGGCGGCGCTTCATCACATTCTAGAAACTTGCCTTGCGTCAGTAAATTTTGGGATCATTTGTTAAGGTAGAATTTCTACTCGTAAGAGTGAGTCTGGCCATAAGCCAGTGGGCCCGGCTAGTCAAGATAATTTGACCAACATCACCGAAAATGACTAATTGCACCAATATGTTACTGAAGTAGTGCTATTTTGAAAAGAAGAAATGAAGAAATGATGATTAAAGAAGCCCTAACAATAATATATGAAAATAAAAACAGTACTTCCCCATTTCCCATAATTTCTGCTTAAAATATTTTAAAGAGCCCCTGGAATATTCCTTGAAAATATTGGAACCTCAAATACATAATGCCACGATTTAATCCACACATTTTAAAAGTAAAGTATATGTTTTCAGCGTTATGGAATTTAACATAGAGAGAAATCCCCTTTGATGGTGTGAATAATAATAAACTGCAAGCAGATGCTTCATCCAAGAAACTTAAGCCCGTAAAAAATTTAAAAATTCCTTTAAAACATAAGATCTACACCTTAAAACTTGAAAAATCTGATCAAAATGTAAATTTTGTTATCACAGTAACCAGCAAAAATTACCCGTTGCCAAATAACTTTTAAATTGAACAGCTCTATTTTAATTATGAAATTCCGTGCAGACACACACACACACACACACGGAATAGCGTCGATTATGTTATGATATCTTGAAATATTAATTTTGGGTTGAAATGAAGTTTCCAGTTCACATTGAATCCATTAATTTTGCAGGAACTCCATAAGACGCTGTATGATCAAGCAGGTTCAATATTGCACAAAGCTAATAAGCGAAGCCGAAAGCTTGCAATTGCTTCAGCCAGATGGTTAAGACTTGAGGAAGGTTTGGAGGAAGAGACGAATTGGCTAAATTTCATTGAGAAAAAGATTCCTAACTTGGATGCAGCTGCGTCGACAGATTGTGAAAGATCATGTAGTCTTCATCAGGTATGTTCTTTAGTTTGGGGTTAAAACATATTGGTAGTATTCCCAATGAAAACTAAAACTTACACTGACTTTTTTTTAAATGCATTTCTATAGCAATTAAATGGGACAGTTTATTTTAAATCGAAGTTATTGCGATCTTACACTAAATAGCAGAAATTCGATTTAAAATAATGGTAGCATTCCTAATGAAAACTAACACTAACGCTAACTTTTTTTTTAAATACATTTTCCATAGCAATTAAATATGAAAATTTATTTTAAATCGAATCTCTGCTATTTAGTGTAGGATCGCACTAACTTCGATTTAAAATAAATTTTCATATTTAATTGCTATGGAAAATGTCAAGGTCCTTCCATAGTAACCAATCAACACATTTACCAGGTCAGCCCATACTTGTCAAAATTGAACTTTTAAAACCCAAATTCTGGATTTTGTGCTCACCTATTGTTAACATCAACTAAATAACCATAGTTACATGCAGTGTGTAAGAGGCAGAAACAAAGGTGAGCACAAAATCCAGAATCTGGTTTCGAAAATAAAATTTTGACAAGTATGGGCTGACCTGGTATATTTGTTGATTGGTTACTATAGAAGGACCTTGGAAAATGTATTTAAAAAAAAAGTTAGTGTAAGTTTTAGTTTTCATTGAAAATACTACCATAAATTTTCATATTTAATTGCTATGGAAAATGTATTTTTTTTTAAAGTTAGTGTTATAGTCTGTTTCAAATTGAAAGACACCTCTGCAATAGTGAGTTTGCTATTTTGGTTAAATGGTCATTTGTTAACATTATGGGAGAAAAGTGGGATCATTGTTATGGCAATAACTTTACAGGAGTTGCAAAAAAAGAAATAAATTGCGTGATTTCAAATGCAATTTTCTGGAAAAAAAGCTTTGTTCATCACCAGCTTGTTTACACGGAAACCAGAAGAAAACAACCATTGCCAAATAACTTTGGTCTAAAAATTTTCCATTATTTTTTGAAACGGACTATAGTGTTAGTTTTCATTAGGAATACTACCATATATGTTCTCGCGTTAGTTACATTGAGAAGATCTGTTATCATCTTTATCAACATTTATATTCAAAACTTAAAAATGAATCTTGCCAAAGTTTTGTTAATTTCCGTCAATGGGAACCGTGAACTGCTTTTTCAACATTGTTGTTTTGTTTGATGGTTTTATAATTGATAACAAGGTTTTTGACCCGTTTCGGTTCTGTAAAATCCTTTAACTGCCTATTTTCTCCTTGAAGACATGTTTGTATTTAATGGTTTATATGGTCTGATAATTTCTTTGTTCTGATGTTCTTTAGACTCTTTACTCTGACATTATCGTCCACCAAGCTCGTTTAATGCAATTAAAAACTGTTAGCGAAAGCCTGTTAGAAGATGTGTCGTGCCCAGATTTAGAAGGACGTTCAGATGCACAGATAGAGCAGCTATTATTTCTCAGCACCCGTGTTACCACTGCTCTTCAGAGTCTCATTAGTTTTAGAGACTCGTATTCAAACTATGAAAGGCTCATGACCCGTCTTAAATCTTGGCTGCAAAGGGCTGAGGGAAAAATCGATTCCATAGCTATGCACCCACAAAGTCACACGTTTGATTTTTGGGTATGTTATTTGTTTACTTATTAGAATGAAATAATCAGAAAGTTTCATCCATACACAATTAGTCCATGCATAATAGTATGATCAATTGAATTTTGTACTTTGTAGGAACTGAAGGCACAGCTTGAAAGCCATCAGCCGTTGCGAAACGAGGCAGCTGTACTCTTAGACCAGTCACTACGACTCTTGCCTGTCACAGATGACAGTGAGGTTCGTGAAAATTTCGCCAACTTTGATGAACGTTGGCTGTCTTTGTCTTCATCCGTTACGCAAACTGAACAGTCAAACTATCAAGGAGATGAACCCTTACCCGATTCTGCAAAAGAACGTCTTGAGTCTGCCCAGGAAGAGTTGCAAGTAATTAAGCAAACGCTGGAAAGTATGAATATCACGGTAGAGTCTGAAGATGAATTGTACACTTATTTGGAAAAATTGCAGGTTAATTACATTAAAAATGCTAATTTTTTTGATAATGAGGTAAGGTTTTATCATTCGTAATTTTGTATAGATATTAAAGGCTCAAATTCTGAACAAGAGATATCTGCTAAATTCCATGTTGTCGAAAGAAGATGCCGTAGAGCCGCAGGATGCAGAAAAAATTGGTGCTTTATTTACCACTTTAATTGATTTAGATATCCAAATTACCGAGGAATTAGAATGCGCACATACCATGAGAGAAAAGTTTGCTACTTTCAATAGAATGTCACAGAAGGTAAATAATATACTTTTGTTGCTTGAAAAATATATTGTAATAATGCAACGTCTGACATGTATTTCACGAGCACACTGTTATCGCTTCTATAAATAAACATGACCTATTGTATGTAGACGAAAAGGTTACAGGATACTCTGAAAGCACGAGTCGATCAGTGGTCTTCATTTTTTGAGCTTTCTCAGGATATCTTAAAACAAGCTATTCAAAATTGTCACGTAAGCTTAATCGATTTGAAGTTTTCTACTTTGCCTGTCTGGTCTGTAAACATATCTGCTCTTATGAATAGACTATTGATGACGACATCAACTCAAATAACATTGATGTTGAAAAAATGCGACAATTGCTTGCAAGTTTTCCGCAGACAATTCATTTATCTTTGCGCGCAAACAAACTGGAAAGAGATGTACGTGAAAAAGAAGCTAATATTCATGCTTTAACTGCCAGAGTTCAGGTAATATATAATTATTTAATTGTTGAATAACTATTTGCTTTTAGCTTTTCTGATTTATATTCACTGGAGGATTAGGAAAATTATAAGATCAAATATGATACTAGAACACGTATGAATAACGCATGCATTATCTATTTCTAGTCAGTTCTCTGTCTGTAGTTTTATTTCTTCTGACTAGCATTTCCAAGAAGTCATCATCGTATCATTAACGAGTATGATATATTTTCAATTTTTAATATTATAAAAACTGAATATTATCGTACACGTGATTTATGGACATGCGAGATTTTTTGTTATATTTTCAAATCATTCTTTAATCTGGCTATTTTTTTGAAAGGTGATATTTATGCGGAATAATGATATTTTTTACTCGGCTGATTGTTATGGTGTGCTGCATATTAAAATTGTAGTTTTCAATGTTCCACGTTCCATTTCCATGTTGAATTATCGAATTGTTTTGCTGATGCAGGCTATAGTGCTAGAAATACCGCCTAATGTAATTGTTTACGAAGGTAAGGGTAATCGATAGGGTTACTCCGCATGTTACATGGCTAATAGAGTGAGCCAGTGCCAGTTTGCTATCTTTAGTGCTTTGTAGAGCAGTATGCATGCAAGCATGCTGCCCTCATTGAAGTGAATCGTAAGCAAAAACATATGGGAAATAGTTTACCCAAAGCACTAAATGAACTCATATTAATTATGTGGATGTGTATTCTTGGAATAGGATTTGCGGAAGAGAGTACAGGACCAGTTAGGATTCTGGCAAGATTACGAACATTCTCTAAATATTGTAGCACAGTTGACTCAACAGAGCCAGTCTACTTTGGATCTTGTTGACAGTGAGCCACCGAATACCCTGCCTGCACTTATTGTGTCTGAACGTTACTTAAGTGTAAGCCAACTTTTTTTACTTCATGCAGTGTCTGCGAATTATGAAATTAAATGTCATATCCTCCGAAACTTGTCACGTTTGAGATTCTGTTAAAGGTATGTGTACTTTTTTGTTTGCAACGGGAGGAAGTACATCATGTGTTTTCACTTCACGATCATACATTATACAAAGATTATCTTGTTTGACTCGGGTTGCGTGCCGTCGGTATTTACATTTGCGCTTAAGCATAACTTATAACGGTCTGCTGTCTTATTTGCATTTAGCGTGGGTGGGACAGGTCTGAAATTTCATTCTCTGGCCAATTAATCTTTAACAAACAATATTATTCCGACAGGATGGGTTTAATATTAATAATTGTGGTGTAAGAACTAAAAGTGACAGGCAGTTGTGTAGAGCCTCAAATTAGCATATTCCATTATGAACCTTAAGCAGCTCATTCAATTAGTATTTTCTTAAGTCAATAAAAATACTCTGACAGGCAAATGAGTATGTATGCAAGTTTAGGTTTGTTTATTATTATTAGAATGATAATTGCAAACAAACTTGTGGGCACACATGCGCCAAAGATACTTCGCCTAACATATTTATACTTATATTTTATTTTTCCAACCATTTGTAGTTACGTATTGCTTTTATTGCTATCAGTCACTCAACATTCATTTGACACAGCATTGACTTGCCCAGAGACCTTTTGCTGTTTTTTATTCAGTCGTTAGCGTTATTTCATGAAGTAACTATATATCAAGGATTCATTTATAGTCCGCTGGGCCAAGGACAAATTATTACTTTTTATTCTGCAACTTAATAAGAACAGTTGGTTTGTGTCACACATTCGGTGAAATATAATGTACTATAGCTCTTAATTCTTATGTTCGAGGTGGATATCGAAACTTGTTGTGTTGAAAAACACGATTTACGATTTATATTAACTACACGAGAATGATGGGAAGTTGCATTTGAAGATTCTTTTTGAGTACTGAGTGTGCCATTTAATTGCATCTCGGAATTTGGAGCTAATGGAGCAAGTTCAAAGTTATTGATGTTGATGACTGATAGTTTGCTAAGTTCCCGAATAATTTGAATTATCATGGTATTCAACTAATTACTTATTTATTTATTGCGCTACTGTTGCACCTCGCAACTGAAATTGTTTGTGAAAACACGACAGGACACTATCTGTATTTTATTCATCGCGGTTTCGTAGTATACGTTTGTGCTGGAGTTGGAGACTACTTCGCTAAAAGCATTTTGAGATTAAAAAGGTACTGTTCGCCTATAGGTTTTGATGGTTGCCAGTTAGCTTCTAAGATCTAGATCAGTAGTCTGCGTAGGTCTGCATTACATTTTCGTTTTGCAGGGGCAGTCACGCCAAAGTACGCGTTTTATCAATTTTTTTATTACTGAGGTCTTATCATTTCTACTTATTAAGCCAGTCACTCATCATCAAGTAGCTGACACTTATTCTATTCGTTCAGTTCTATTATATAATATAGAATGCATTCCAGTTATGTGATATAAAGTTGTGACTGCATGCAAAAAAAAAGCTTTGCTAGTTGAGCATTAACGTAAATTAGCGTAAATACATGCATCGTAGTGCTATGGTGCTTGAGTTTTCAAGTCGAAGACAGTCTGACAGAGCATATCACCCAATATAATCAACTATAACTATAAGTAAGCAGGGATAGGGAATTTTAGACAGAGGGCCGAGTTGAATAACGTCGGTGTTGCAAATCTAGGCTACCTACCAGTATGGTGCGGCCATTATGGTGCGGCCACTATGGTGTGTACAATTCGGTGTGGGGATTCGATGGTGCTGGTTTTAATGGCGTGCGACAGTATGGTGCAATAGGGCGAAGAATTTTTTTGCTCTTTAGAATTTTTGGTGGCCCTTATAAGGGCCGTTTTTTAAATTGAGTGTTTCTAATGCTACAAATTACTATATCTATACAAAATCGATGTTGGAAACTATTCCTTTCACATAGTCAATGACAGGCAACATGTACAATGTGGAGTGAAAAGATTGCTGAAAAAATTTATGTGGTATGGCGATTTGGTTATTAACAAATTATATGAACTAATATGCAAATAAGGTAAGAAAGAAATGCACTTGCTGTACACATATTGAAATTCTCAATGCATTCTATCAGCCACTATTTGTAAAGAAATCTTTATGCAAGCATCAGTTTTAAAATGGAGTTCACTAAAAGCAGTAAGGGGAAATATCTTTATCATTGACTATGAACCTATCATTGACTATGTGAAAGGAATAGTTTCCAACATTGATTTTGTATAGATATAGTAATTTGTAGCATTAGAAACACTCAATTTAAAAACCAACCTTTATAAGGGCTACTAAAAATTTCAAAGAGCAAAAAAATTCTTCGCACTATTGCACCATACTGTCGCACGCCATAAAACACCAGCACCATCGAATCCCCACACCGAATTGTACACACCATAGTGGCCGCACCATTCTGATAGAATCTGGCATATCTACGGCCAGAGATATGATCCTCTGTCTGAATTTTTGAATCCGAGAGATCCGAGATATGCACTGCACACTTTTCCCAAAAATCTTCAAACGTTGTAGTTTGTCGCAGCCGCCCGCTCACCTATATTGTTTAACATTTTTTCAACTATAATCTTAAAAGACAAAATTTTTCAGAAGTTGCACTTAATTCAAAGTAATAAAATGTTAACTACTATGCATTCTAAACATAGTTTTAGTAAAATAAATATATTTTCTGCAGGCTATAGCTAAAATATTGATTGATATTAAACAGGGTTAGGAATTTCGGAACAGGTTTTCGTTTCTTTGTTTAAGAGGATTAAGATTAAGAATAGAGAATGGATTAGTATTCTTGGAGCCCATACCCCAAATCTCATGGCCTTAGCGAGATTTGTCTAAGCTGTTTGAAATAGTGCTAATGCGTGCTGAATTCGAATTTGATGTACTATTTTTGCTTTGTTTTAAGTTTACTTCTTAACTATTCTACACTGCGGGCCATGTTTGGGCTTTTCATTGATGAAAATACTAATGTAATTTTAATTGTAATCAATAAATCTTGTTTAATACAATTTAGGCCACTATAAAATCCCATCCATAGATCTTGTCGGTTTTTCCGAGTTTTTATATTGTCAGATGGACTGAAGTTACCATACAGTTAGTTTGGTGTTTCGCGATATTTAATAACGTATGCATGGATTCAATTAATGCCCATTTGCCGTTCCCGTTGTTAACAGGCTGTTCGACTGGTAATAGTTAAATATAGCCCGTGAAGCTATGCGAATGTAAAAATATAGTTGCCGTCAGATAAACAGCTACGGTACCAATCTACAAGTACTAACTCAGCATGGGGTACAAAAATTTCGTTTTCATTTTTTAGCTCATGCTATTTGTATGCCATCACATGTGTTGCATTACTCTAACCGATACTTTAATTTGGGACTTGCAGAGTGTAGAAAACATCATTAGGGATGACAGATGCATTGTCAACTTGAAAAACATTGGAGAGAAACTTCAAGCAAGCTCCTCCGATGACATTTCTCAGCAGATTAATGAATCTGTAAACAGTGCTGTGAAAGATTGGGTGGATTTATGTTCTCGGGCACAGCAAATACAAACTCGTTTTTCCAAAGCCAAGCGTTTATGGGAGAATATACTGGAAAATAAACAAAGTGTGAATAATTGGCTGAAGACTGTGCTTCCATATTTTGAAAGGGAAAATTTTAGTCAAGAAATTATTAGTAAGGTGGTAAAAGAACTTCCTGACAAGGAGCAAAATATGACAGAGCTTACGGGCTTAGCTGGTGACTTGTTAATTACTTTGTGCCATCCTGGAACTGGAGGAACTTCTCCGGCTGATGTGGTTGTAACTCCAGCAATATCCTCTGCTCGCGTTTCAAGTCAAGAACAAAAGTCAAATGATTCCAAGTTCCCATTAATTTGTGAGCTTGAAAATCTGCAGAGGAAAATTTTTACGCTAAAAAATTGCTTAGATGCTGCCATCCAGTATTTGTCTTCTAAAAATCAGACACTAGGAGAGGTTCAAGCTATATTTTCTAGTGTTTCGAAGGTATTTTAGATTACATAGTGTAAATAACTATACATTAACTATTTATTGCTGTTGTTGTTGTACTGAGTTATTGTTTGTATTTGTATAATTTTTGTGCAAATTTGTGTAAAGTGTAATTGTTCACAGGGACTGGATCAAAAGAAAGAGCCCAGTTCTGAACGATTACAGGTCGTTTTCAATCAGTTGCTAGCATTGGGAAATGCCCAAGGACGCATGCAAGCTGCTCATGCTTCGCAACAGGAGATCCCAGATTCGGAATTCGTTCAAAATATGCAATTTGTTTTCAACCAAACCCTTTTGGAGTACTTCAAAGTATGGAACTTTCTTTCTGAGCGCAATGACAAGGGGGAAATAAAGAAGCTATGGAGTCATCATTTACAAGACTGTCAAAACTATCTGACCTCTTCAATACCCTCTAACGAGGAGCAACTGATTGAAGATTTAGCTTTGAGTAAAGTATACGATAACATTCTGGGGGAACAATATACGAGCCTAAGTTCGAGCATAGAAAAATCTCCAGTTGAGTTTGAGTCTTTAGTTTCTCTCCATACGACTTTGGAAGAAGAGCTTCAGAAGCGGAGAGATGCAATGAATGAAAGGCTAGAACTGTGGAAAAGATTTAGAAAATCTCAAGAGACTTTAAGCTCATGGCTGAAACACATGGAGAAAGAAAAGCGCGCACTTGATCTTCCATTTTTGCAGCTAAAACGCGTGAACGTAACAAAACGAAATATTGAAGGCCTTATACAAAGTGTTCCCTTAGGAGAGCAGTTTTTAGCTGATTTCAAAACCGACAAAGCCAGTTTGTTACCTTACTGTTCTCCTGACTTGAAGTCAACTCTGCAGCAAGAGTTTGGAGCCCAGTCTGCACAATTGGATAATTTACAGGCTGCTTTGAAAACCTGGCTGAGTAGAATTGTACACTTGGAAAAAATGAATGAATTTTTAGAACAAAAATCGGATTCAGTTTTTGGTAGCATTGATGAAATTGATGGGAAACTTGTAGATTTGGGCACTCCCACAACTTTTGCTGACTTGGATAAATATGTTGAAAATGTGGATGTATGTCCGAAAAGTGTTTTTACGTTTATGTTGTGAATATTCTTTTTTTATGTTCTGCAAAAAGGCTTTCTTAATTTTACAGGAATTACAGAAGCAGACCGATCTGATTTTACCTGTAATTGATGAAGTTCAAAATTGCACGGAAGCTATGAAAGGAGCCATTTATCCTGCTGATATCCGAATTTTGATGCAAAGAATTTGGTCACTTACTCAAAAACATACTGAGCTTATTGAAAAGTTGAATAGAGCTAAAGCCTTTGCTCAGCAACGCAAGGATAAAATCCCTGAATTCGATGCCAAGTACGTTGTTTTTATTCTGCCTTTTATTATCGACAGCAGCGTTCCGATCTTTCAAACTCCAACAAAGATTAAAATGCAATTAGCCTAGTTTGAAATTATTTGACATTATTCAATTAGATGCAAATCATGGGTCATATGGGCGGACGCTATGCAAAATAAGTTGGAAAATCCACCATTCCAGACATTAGAAGATTTTTCAACGTGGTTGAACAAAGAAGGCAGACCCCATATTCAGAACAAAGCTTCTGTGCTTCAAACATTGGTGACCAATGGAACTGAGCTAAGCAAAATGACCTCTGGGAAGGAAAAGAAAAATTTGCAGAAAGTCTGTAAAGAAATGTCTCAAAAGGGAGCGCTAATGGCAGATATGATGGATAAAAGAATGGCGAAAGCTAATCATCTAATTGAGGTAAATAAAGTGAATGGTGAATGCAGTATCCAGATGAATTCAAGGAATTAGGTAATCGAGTGTTTTTTTATATAGATGATAAATCAACTAAAAGAACGCAGCATGTTATCCTGTCAAAAACTCAAAAGACAGGAGAAATTTGTTTCATCCCCTTTGTCTGTCAGGGAATTCAGCTCCTACGAAATTAACCAACTTATATCAGCTCATGAGGTAAGATTTTAGCGGTTTTGTTTTTACATACTGGTCTGTGCTTTACATTATTGATTTGTCATGCTTGAAACTTAAGAAGGAACAGAAGAAATTGCGAAATGAGAGTCCTGAAGTTAACCAACTATTGAACTTGGGAGATGTTTGTGCGACGGATTGCGAGGATCTGCATATGTTCCAAGATGCTAGAACTGTTCGTCAGACATGTCAACATGTGGAAAACATGTAGGTGTATAATACTATATTCACATTTTATTACTTCAGTGGATACTTTTATAGCTTTAACGTATTAATAAATTCAAAAATTAATATTACAAAGGTGGAAAGGACTAATAGAAAAGTTCAACAGGAGGAAGGAAGTATTATTAGGACTTCGCGATGGCAGTAATGCCCTTTTGGATTCGTGTGATATTTTGGAAACTTTATTAGACCAAGCAGACACAGAATTTTCAAAGGCTAAAAAGGAATCTGGAAACAAAAAGGAGCGGTTTATGCGCGTTAATAATCTAAAAGAATCTCTCCTTGCGTTGTCACCAAAAATAGATGATTTAGGAAATGAATACTGCTTTGCGGTAAAACAAATCAACAGTGGGTGCTCTGGGATGTTGAGCGATCGCGTAAAAACTGTGATTCACAAGTGGAAAACTCTGATATCAGGGATAGAAGCATTAAAGAGTGAATTAGAGTCAAGTATGGTTCAGGAGAAATTTGTTGCTGTATACGATCCTGCAATATCTTTCATCGAGGAAATGATTCGAAAGGTTCGAAATTACTGACATGTTCAGCAGAGATTAATGACTTGTATAAAATAATTTCATATAATGTTCAGGTGGATGAATTAAAATCTGAACAAGATTACAATCCAACAATCCGCTGTGAGACCCTCGCCAAATTGAAAGATAAATGTAAAGCCAGCCTAACTTTGGAAGCCCCAATGGAAGAAGCAGGACAGTCTATAATTGCAGCTGATGTCAATTTAAAACCTAGTGTCTTAGATCGGTTAAAATCGTATTCTAATTTGAAGGATGATTTAGAAAAGAAATTCGCATCTCTTATGAAAGAGGCAACCACAAGACGTAAAACTGAACTTCATGGTGTGTCTCTGAAATCGCCTTCAGAAGTACAGATTGACAAAATAGAAGTAGTAGATGCGATTTTAACTGCAACAAAATCAGTTGCTTCATATTCCGGCTGTGAGGCACAAGTACAAGTGGAAACTTTATCCTCTGAAGAAATAGAATCTCTTACCATTCCCAGTGTTACTGTTTCGGAGGGGGAGGATGAGTCTGATGGGACACCTATCTTGACTAGGAACGACATCTATATTGAAGAACTTGGCAAGGCAATAGCTCAAAGTACCCAGTCCATGGACTCTCTTCGAAGTGAAATCGGTAGGGAAGATATTACCCTATCTTCATATGAATGCTTGGTAAGCCCTTGTTCAATAACCTCAATATTTTGTTTGTCGTATTTGCTTCTGCTTCGTTAAAATGTCTTCATTTATTTTGTAGATTAAATCTCTTGCCCTTACTCAATCATCAGTGGATCATGTTGTCCACTTGCATCGTCTTTTATCCAAAAACTCAGACATGGATAAAATGAAGACCAGAACTGATGAAGTAACTACTCTACAGCAAGAACTTGAAAGTCTAGAAAGCACAGCTCGTGTTGCTGGTCAGAAATTACGAGATTCAAGGTTAATTTTTTAATGGTTGATGGAATGCATTCTGCTTGAGAGACGGTAATTGATGTTTGATATAATTTTAGTCCTGTGAAAGCATCAGTGGAATGTCCAGTTTGCTCTCCCAAGCAAAGAGGATTTTGGGATAGTACACTTTGGCGGCTAGAGCAATGGCTCAATCATGCTGATGTAACCTTAAAAAATAGAATGAAGAAAAGGCCTCCAAATGAGTTAGAGTCTTTGGAGAATGCAGTTTTAGAGCATCGGGAGCTGGTCATGGACTTGGACAGTCATCGTAGTTTGGTGAGATCTTTGACTGGTGTTTTAGCTCATTTGAGCGAACATGAAGAAACAGCTACGATGGGTAAGGTAGAATTAGAGCAGCTGAGAACTCGTCTAAGGCGTGTATTGGAATGGTGGAAGACGATTTGCCATAATTCTGCTGCCTGGCAAGCTAGACTTCAAATTGCACTCTTAGAGGTATAGTTTATTTATTAGGGTTATAGTTAGGTTTTTATGTGATACAATTTCATATAATCTAGATGCTAAGGTTGTAAATCTTAAATTTTGTTTTCAGAATTCGGATTTTCATCTTACTGTGGAAGAACATGAACGATTTATTGCTTCAGTTCAAGAATCAGTTGAGAGCTTAGAGCCCGTTGATCTTACGGGATTAAGAAATGTCTTGAAGGAAAAATTAAATGAATTTTCAGTAAGTAAATTATTGAATCCGTCTATGTTTGCTTGAACTGCGTGTTTTAAAATTTTAATTATTTTTAAAAACTTTTTACTTTTAGAAATTGAAAAACAAACTATCCCGAGTTGAGCCGGAATTGTTGGCTTTGCAACAGACTGCTGAGCAATTATTCATCAATGTTGCGGCTATAGAAAAAGATGGATCATTCCGTACAGTTGTGGACTCTTCTGAATCTGTTTTCACGACACCGGAATCTTCGCAAATCTTGGATAGAATTTCTGTTGTCAACCATCACTTAAAATCGCTGATTAGAGTGTGTGAAGCCTATGTAACGCATTTGAGTAAAGCATTGCACCAAAACTTGGAGGGTGTTCGTGAAGAGTCTACAGCTCTAGTTGTCAGCTTTACTGAACAAGTAAAATTTATAATTTTTGCTGTTATCAACGTAATCAGCACCTTTTTGCTTTGCAATGCATCATTTTTTAATGAGTTTCACCCAATTTGTAAATGCTGGGGACAATTTGAAATTGCTAACCTATCTCCTATATCAGTCGTGTAGCATTTTTTTTAGTTTCAAATTTTTTTGATTGTACTGTATTGTCAAATTTTTATTCGATCGTAAAGGTCGGTAAATGTTAACCTGAAAAATGTTTTGAGCTGAGACGGTCATTTTGTTGAGCTTTCAAAGCTGTATCAACCATCACTCTGAATTAAAAAAAAACTCCCCCATATGGGCCAAGAAACATTCCATTTTCAAAAATCCTTATGCATGGCCGTTTGGAAGATGACTTTTCATGAGTGGATTTTTCTGAGTTTGCGCATCGGAATGTGGACAAGTGGGTAATTTGATAGTCAAGGTTTCAAGGAAGTAATATCAATGCTATGTTACTCATAGTATAGGTGGCATTATTGCTATTTCCTATTGGATAGGAATTTGTTACGTGCAATGTGCACCCACATACTTGCTCGTATTCATATCATTGTATTCATATGTTGGTTGTTTGCATTTAGCTCATTTTTTCTGCCTTGAAGATCTAGTAGCTTAGTATTATTTTCATTTATTTATTTTGTTCATAGATTTCGGAACGATCTGGTCGCTCAAGTCCTGCACTTACATCATATTCCAGCACTTCCCATGACAAGTAAATAGTGTTTTAATTTCATTTAGACTTGCACAATACGTAATCTTGCTTTTGTATGCTCAATCAACTTTTTGTTTATCCCTCGTTTTAGTGCTGCTAGTAGTCATCCCAGTGAACAGTTTTCAATTTTGGCATCCAGTGGACGGCTTGTTTATCGAGTTATCAGGGCGTCCCTACCCATACAGGCGTTGATTCTTCTACTATTGGGGGCTGCTTCACTTATCCCGTACTGTGAGCAAGATTTTTCTTGTACGGCAGCTAATACATTTGCAAGGTCATTGGAGCCAATGCTTCATTATCCAGATGGTCCTCCTCCAATTTAATTCATAATGACTTCTATTTCTGTAAATACATTCTCTGTATTGCCTTTACTTATATACAATGGAAAGATATTTTTACTTTCATGGACGATAAGAATGTTTTTAAACGGATGTTGTTGGGGCATAGTAATGCTTCCTATTCATGGGCAAGGAAAAGAAGTAAAGAGGTGCTATTTTTGAACTTGTGAATTAAATAATGAATAGTCACGATAGATGTTATAATATTTAGAATAACTTTCTAACGTAAATTGTAAAACTAGTTTGTATTTGAAATGCAATATATTTTGGGTTGAATAAAAAGTGATATAAATAGCGGTTGCCTTTCAAAATGCTTTAAGCTATCATTAGTGTATACTAATTAATTAATGATATCAAATCATGAATCATGATGTTATAGAATGTAAAATGTAAGTTTTTGAAATCCTGGGCAAATGTAGTTTAGAATAATTACCGTATTTGTAGATGGACGTTGAAATAGTGTATTGCGTCACTTTTAAAAAGCAGATCACTGTTTTGAAGCTAGTAGCTCCGTATTTATAGATTTTCTTCATCTCATATGACCTCAAATGATTGTGATTATTACCATAATGATAAGATATTATCAGTGTGATAAGTAATACATTTTTGAGTCTTACTTAAGTCATGTAGTGAAATAACAGTGTGATTTGCCTTGAATTTCTTGATAATAAAATTCAACATATTGGTTTGATGTTGATCCCAAAAACTCAAGGACAAAAGTTGCCGCATTTTTTTTCAGTCGCACAATTTGCTCGTTATTTGCATATCATCATTGCATATACTTTAAATGCACATTGAAAGGGTTTCCTAAATGAATGATAGACCTTTAAGGTAAAACCACGCTATCAGGGCCATCAGAAGCATTTGGATCTAGGTGGCGTAACAAGCCCGATTCACCGTCAATGGGATTCACGATAGTGTGATACTGATAGATAAAAGTTGTTGCTGCACAGAAGTATTTAAAAAATTGTGCTGCGGCTATGGCAAAAATCGGTGCAGATTCAGCTTTGGGGGACATTGAGAACCATTGTAGCTTTTCTGATCCTCAAAAAGTGGGAAAGACAGTGCTGTTTTCCCAGGTCAGAAATATTGTTTTTCTGGTATTTATAATTTTTTTCATGTCTCTTTTCATTATTGGATGGATGGAAATGTTCCGCATGGTGCAACAAAATAATAAATCGATCGGTACGTGACTATGTGAAAATTCGATATGTTATTTTACTACATTAAATACTCATTGATACAAATTCAATTTTGCTGTTCATTTGATATTTAGATGAAATTTCGGATAAACTCTCGTTGATTCTGAAATATGAAGATATTCCAGATGATATTTATAACGGTACATTTCCCAAAACAACCCCAGAAATAGTTTTTCCGACCGGAATAGGTAAACAAACTAAATGCTTGGGAAAATTTGGGAAAGGAAACAAATTATAGTATAACAAACAAACTGATAATGATATTTTTGTTAGACGAAGCAACCAATAGTGCATCAACCGAGAAATTTGAATTGGTGACCACCATTGGTTTCACTGATGGATATACTAGCTCAGATTTTGAATTAACTACTGGCGAGTTGGAATCCAGCACACAAATTCAATCGACAACAGTTAAAGAGATATGCGGGATTGAAACCATGGGTGCTAAAAAATTGCTTCAAAAATTATTGGGTCCCGAAAGCAATTTGAAAATAAACTGCAGCTTATGCCTTGACCCTACTATTCATATTGCTCATTTGGTATTACCAGGGCTTGAGAGCAAAGTAATAGTTGCAGCAAGTATGATCCACATAGACATACTCAAGGTCCCTATAGTGATCAAAACAAACTCCTTCTCTACCAGGTCTGGCAATACTTCAATACTCAAGCAAAATATTTTGAAATTTTGAAAGGGGGCTCAATTTGGGCTCAATATGAAACTAATATTT
>Ga0210040_10004181_pt1 | contig 19005 bp, 10 predicted proteins | sample CryGeyCG12114_NA_FD_185462 | JGI IMG/M metagenome (GOLD analysis project Ga0210040, IMG submission 185462) | Groundwater microbial communities from aquifer - Crystal Geyser CG19_WC_8/21/14_NA (SPAdes) (version 2) | ecosystem: Environmental > Aquatic > Deep subsurface > Groundwater | place: USA...
TTGGCTATCTAGGCTTGTTGGATGATCACCGTGAAAAAGGCAAATTTCGTAAAAATTGCCTGGGCAACCAAAATATGTTCTAGATTTTAAGTCCCCATGATGAGATTAATGGTAATATTCCCAATGGCCACTTACACTAACCCTAACTTTTGATAAAAATAAATTTTCCATAGCAATCAAATATGAAAATTTATTTTAAACCGAAGTTTTGCAAGTTAGGGTTTGATGGCCCTAAATTCGATTTAAAATAAATTTTAACATTTGATTGCTATGGAAAATTTATTTTTATCAAAAGTTAGGGTTAGTGTAAGTGGCCATTTGGAATATTACCATAAGACGAATTTATTATTATTATGTATTATTTATTTTTTGCTCAATGATAAACAAACTCTGCCAGGTAACCATTGAAAAAAGTTACTCCGTATTTCATTGAAACGGACAGTAACTAATGCCGGAGAAAATAGTAATAATAAGAGCGCAATATCCATGAAGTGAGCCCAAAAGTAGCAAATCCATACAGACGGAAAGTTTGTAACTAGAGAGTAGCTGTCACTCTAACTTACTTAGATTCCAGCTAACTAACTCTAAGAATAGATGCGTATGTGTAGCAAGATTTTGCCTTGGGACTCTCAGTAGGATAAAACAATGGATTTCTGCTCTACCAACTATGCAGTTATCCTTACAAGTGAAACTTATTGTTATTATTACTTACTTGCTCTTATTTTATGGTATACAATCACTAGTTAGTGAGCTCACTCACTGACTATCACTAGTTTATGTTGCCCCCTTCTTATGAAAGGGATTCGGGTAGGCTTACAATGGGTTGCTATGAGCGAGTGAGCGACTGAATACCATTTTCGTGATAACTATTAAGCAGAGCAAACAATGTATTATTTACAACGGTACTTGTATGGATTTCCGCATCGGTAATAGTATGAGTAATTTATGATTGAATCCATGCATGTATGTGTGTCTACACAGTAGTACAGCAGGAATAGAGGTGGTATCTTACATGGGCAAATATGATTCTTTGAATTTGGCTTCCCCTTAAAAAATGAGCACATTAGATTCCTGCATAGAATTTTAGAAACTGTATTCATTATTTTGGTTAAAATGTTCACATTGATTGACAATCTACTAAAAATTTTATTTATCGGTACAAAATGAGTAAACTCGACTAAAAAATGCAATCTCCGCTTGTCAGTAGTGACTAAAAGTTAAAAATCTCATCAGATTTTTTCCTCTGCTTGTTGATGACCTGTCTAAAACAAAAATATGTCTTAACGAACTTGGAAAAACCTGCACCACATTTTTTCAAGTGAAAAAAGAAGGATGGAAAGCCCAGGAGGGCAGAATAAACTTTCCATGTAATAATGCAAAAAAATGAGCGGCATGTAAAAAATGTGTCCCTTCACCGGAAAGTGTTTCCTGCTGTGAGCAAGTATTTATAAATGGAAATTATGGATGGGAACGCGAATCTCATGAGCCGAGATCATGCCATTTTCACCACAGAGAGTCCTTTTTCCATCCTAATGGTCTTTGGGTTACAACATGATATAACTAACTAAAACTTGTGCACAGCACATATACGAGAGTAAAGCACGCATTGTACAAGATCCTATCCACTGTGGTATGGTAAAATTTTAGAGTAAAAAACCACTTGACATTTGATAGCCATCACCGCACCCTGGAATTCACTCATCTTGTGTTGTGCTTCACTTGTCGTCAGAAATGTGTGAGATTATACATGAGTGTATGTAGTGCAGGGGAAAAAAAGAAATTTCACTGACTCAACCCCTGTGGAGAAAAGTAGCTCAAATGTTTGGCAAAACAGCGGTGTTAAAAAGTGAGAAAATATATTCGTGACCGAAATGAAGCTCGTATTTCACTGTTAATTGCCATCCTTAATTTCTACGGTGAGACTTTACAGTTTCCGTAAACCATTTGTGCGTTTCATATAAAGAGCGTTTGTCTTTTTGGATCATAATAAGGAAATCATTAAGCACATTATACATTTACCAACTCTACAGGATTACGTGGGTTCTAACTCAAACTTTGTATTACTAACATTCAACTTGTGTCGCATTCAAAATATAGTATGTCTATCATAAGAGTTTTACTGCATAGCCCTTAGAACTGACGCTATACTCATTCTCCCTGTAATTAAATGGCTGTCAAAAAATGGTTTGTTATTAATCAAATGCTTTACCTGATTAATCTATACCCACACTTTTTGTAGCCCACCACATAGAGAAAAAGTTTCCCTTGTTCCAGTATCATCTAATTTCTCATAATCTATCACATTTTTGTGCATGAGTGAGACAGGCAAGTGTAAGCCTAAGCAATCGGCAAATTGGGTAAGACATGGGAAATGTTGATAAATGAATAAGACTATTACTAGCCCGAATTTTACCAGCATCTCGGCACTTTTTCCCTACTCTTGTACATTTGTCTTGCCAGCTAAACCATACAAGTCTAGTAAGTGACTGACTGGTCCCATCATTATGGTATACATACCGCATTTTTATCCAAAAAAATGCTCCTTCTTCATGAATCTTGGGAATGACAACTCCCCGCCAAGGAGAAAAAATAAGGTGGCAGGTGTGAGACATCTATAAGGACACCCCAAGTTCCATTTTTCTTCTTCTCAATCCATCCATGCTCCAATACGCTTCACTCATGAGGAAGAAGGAACATTTCGCACACCTCGGGCTCACATGTGTACCGCTCACTAAACGTTAGTTAGTTTGTTCGTTAGCCAGAAACGTTCATTACAGTGGCTACAGGCATTTAGTTAGCTATGAGCCAGCCAAGTAAACATCTTGACAGGAGAGAAAAAAAAGTTTTCCTGCTAATTATTTTAAGCATCGCTCACGAAATCTATAGGACTAGCTTTAGTAACTACTAGCTAGTTAGTTAGTTAGTGATAGTGAGTAATGTGTGCTTATGAAGGAGACGTTAAATTGCTGGAAGGGATAAAAATTATAATAATTTTTATCCCCGCGCATGTTGGTAGCATGTGTTTTCAAACAGAGCGCTATGGTTAGTTAGGAAGTTATCAACTCTGGTAAGTTAAGCAGGATGGAATTTTAGAAATAACTAACTACGGAATGTTTCGATAGAATGAAATGATGATGACGATTATAATTTTAAGCTAAGAAAGTGCGTTAGTAAGTTAGTTAGTAGCTGAGTGACTTACAAAAGATTGCACCATGTAACTTACTATATGCTAGGGTTGAGTAGGGAAAGGGGTAGAGCTAAACTAACTAACTCACTATAAGGAGCTAGGCAGTAATAACAATAATGATAGGTAAATGGGCACAGGAAAGGATTTATACAAGTTAGTTAGTTGGTCTGGCCAACGTTTGCTGATGAGAGCGGGATCCAACAAGGAATAATGGGTTCTATGGTGTTTTTATCTCATGGTAATTAGCGTTCCAGACCTAATTGACGTATAATTTTGAATGATGGACCATTTATCCAATTTGGGCGCTTGTGGACCACTTTCTCTTCTATTTCTACTCTTCTTTAGAGTGATTACATGTTTGCTTTGTTATTCTTAGTTAAAGTCGCTTGGTTTCGTCTTGACTTGAATCTCTTCTACATATAGGGCCATGTTATCTTCCAAGATGCACTAATCCCTTGGTTTCCTATTGCTTATTCAATTGTGTTATTACAAGAAATGTCCTCTACGAAACTTTAATTTGTGACTACTGTGTAAGATGATGCAAAATTAATCTAATTTCAAAAGGATTCAACTGAAACTTAACGTATTTACTTCGTTTCGCTGGTTGGATTGTTTGGATTTTTAAACAGTAATTTAGTCATGATGTAAATTTCACACTTTAATCCAAGATAATCTCAGTTCCGATGATAGGTTACGCTGGATACATAAAACATAGATTGGATCCACCCTCACCTTATTACATGCTGCAAATCCTCCGTCCCAATAAGTAAAGGGTGTCAAATATTGTGGTTTGGTGATAAATTGTTCAAGTGTTTGCTCTTTGCATTGAAACGGCCTCATCAGCCCCTAACATTATGACCAAGTAATCCCAATTTATATTATAAGCTTGCCCGTCTAGCGCTAACTCGATTAGATTCCAATCCATAGAAGTTTGCTAACTAACCGATATTGCAGGCACGATTGCGATAACGTGCATGATTTAAGATACACGAACAATTGACAGATTTAGCGTGGTTCGAGGAGTTTAGAACTTACGGTTTGTGAGGCCAGACTGAAGCAAATATTGTGCTTTGGTTTAACGCCGCTACGAAATATGAGGTTGGAAACTACCCAAAACCAATCTTAGTTGAATGAAAGGAACATTTGAACGCCAGTGTAAAAATTTAATGAAGGTTTATAAGAGTTTAAATCTTTATGTTCTAGGTTTCGGAGCAACGATGATAAAATTGCAGCAGGATATTTGTGAGTAAAATGTGCGTGTCGCTCACTGGGAAGTGCTTGTAAATTGTGTGTCGGATGGGTGTTGTTTCGAAAGACCATTTTTAGACAAATGGAGCCGATAGTAGACATTCTGGAATTAGATGACGATGGAATGGAATTTGTGCTGGAAAATGTTGATCTTAGGTAATAAGCCGAAGTTGCTAATGTTCATTTCTTGATCAGGTTTTAAAAGACGGTTTATATTTGTAGCACTGCTATGGCATGGCGCGTGTCAATGATGTGTCGAGTGCCAATTTTTGCTATCGACAAAGTGATAATTGAAGAAAACTCGTCAAATATGATTAGCAGTATGATTGCTCACCGACTGGGTTTGCTCCCCATATGCTCGGAACGAAGTGAGGGGTTTAAATTAAACCGGGTATGTTTTTTAACGAATCAAAAGTAAAAGCTGGGTGCCTTTTTTTAAATTTCTTAAATCTTGTGTTTTTTGACCTTCCAGGAGTGTGACTGTGAAGAAAAATCGTGTGAACAATGTTCTGTGGAACTTAACATGGACGTGGAATGTCGAAATAACATTATTGTTGATAATATCAGCGGGAAGTCGTCGGCCCGATTTGCACATCAATTTAGTAATCATGTTACATCTGTTCATTTGCATTCCGAGAACTCTCGGATTGTTCCGTTGAAACTAAAAACAATTGAAACTTCGAATGGAAAAGAACTAGGTGACTGGTGACTAAAAGATTTTAATGAGTTTTGATGGCTCCTACCGAATTTTATATTTTAACATGAATTTTCTGTTGTACTCGAAGGTGCTGATGTCCTGTTAATGAAATTGATGAAAAACCAGAAGCTCAAGTTGAAGGCTTATGCCAAACTAGGTCTGGCCATCGAACACGTGAAATGGATGCCTACCGTTGCCATAACGGTGTTACCGTTTAAAATGACAAATCCCCATTCTTACCAGCACAATTTGCAAGCCCGTAAGTAACTATAGTTCATTTCAGAAAAAAATGGAATTTTTTTTTCGGTAGGTTATTTGGCATTGGATGTTTCGTTGTCAACAAAATGTAAACAAATAATTTTTCAAATAATTTTTTTAAACTGAGAAAATGAGCAATGAATTATTGTTGCCACAACATTTTACAGATTTAGTGATTTACTTTGTTTAAATCGACCATTTGTCGGGGATAGCCAAATAACATGGGGCAACTTTTTTTTACTCTGAAATGAACTATAGTAAGCAAAAAATAATTTGGACATATGCATGGCTACTTTCGGTATCTATTATCTAATTTGTTGTGTACACATTTGTAGAAGAACAAGGCGAGTATAAAAAACTGCGATTCAAATTCGAGTCTTGTGGAGCGTTGAAAGCGTCATCTATCGCTTTGAAAGGACTCCAAGTTTTGAAGAAACGGTTGATAGACTTGCGAGCAGAAACGATGAAATTGGATGATTCGTACCAAACATCCACTGCTTTTATAAAGCCTTCTTGAGTCCAAGAAGTATGTTTCAACATTATTATGTTTTTTGCCGGAAATTGAGGCAAACTAAAATTTTGAACTAATTTAAGCTCTTATATGATGTTTTCTTTTCAAACCATAACTCTAGTTGGTGATTATTATGTATAATTCAATATTATTGGTCAAGTCAATTATTACCTGATACTTTGTTTGCTGGACTAACGGAAATTTTGACAACGAATTAAAATTGAACAACAAACTTTACAAGCTTTGTCTGCCTGTATATAGTATATCTATTTCTATGGTCTGCCGACTTGGATTATTTACCTCCATAGCTCCTTTCACCGCCCAAAGGAAGTATTAAAAGCTCTTCCAGTTACAATAGAGGGCCCTAGTTTGGAGGAAAGTAGAGAAAGTCTAGTATAACGCGTCTATGCAATCTTACTAGCACTCTTCAGCTAAACCACATAAGCATTGGTAGGCATTCTTAACTTTATGCTCTATTGACCTGTGAGAATGGCTATAAAATTCCTTTCCGCAGTACGGGACCAAATGGTATGCATGATGCATGCATGTTGAGCATATTAAATATTTGAAACGATAAGCTCTTCTCCCCCTCGAATTCTTAAACTGTGTTTCTACAGTGGCGATATGTGCTAAGCTCTCACCATTACAATCAATCATATCAGAAAGATAAGCATGTCAGTGTAAATTTTTGGAGGGGACTTGTTAGTTTATTATTATTATCGAGCTTTGTTTCTCAATATGTGCGTTTGATACTGACTGAGAGAGAGAGAGAGACTGACACATATGGTCAAAATGTACCTGTTGTTCTGATCCATATGAGAAATGGGCCAGATTTGGGGAGCAAACGTTCTTGATGCTTCAAATTCACGCGAGCCCATGGCATTCTCTCTTAGATTCCCATCAAATTCAATGCAACAGTTTCATACTGTGTGAAACCTAGCATTTAATTGACCCGTGGGGCTACAACGAAACCAATAATTAAGTGCTCCCATTTCGTCATAAGTCATTTAGCAAGCTGTGTACGTACCAGGCCGGAAATATTTATTACGTGCAATTACACTGTCCTTTTACTTATCATACTGCCTCTTATGTACATAGTAGTATGCTAATAACTAACTAACTGGGTCACCCAAACTATTACTATATTTTTCCTTCTCAGATGATAAAATCCTTCATCACTTTGAGCAAGTACAAAAATATCATATCGTGTGTGGCAAAGTAGCGCATTTTTGTGAAAGGGAACCATTATTTGGCGCACACAACCATACACATACTACATATACAGTTTTTGGTGGCAGAAATTGTTTCCAGTTCCTTTCACTCTGCAGATATTTCACGATTAAAGCAGTCAGGGAGTACCACTCTACACATACACGCTACTGAGGCTACAGTTAGTTTAGTACCAACCAAGACTACTATTCCAAACTAACTATAACTAACTACGGCTATGGTTCACATGGAGCACCAGTACCGTAGTGATGGAGAAAAAGGACGAAACTAAAACTTGTATACTTGTGCCACACTCCTAGGGCTCCCATCAACTACCAACAGCCAGATTTGGGTAAGGAGCACAGGTTACAAGTTACTACTATTTTCTTGAACCACTACCATCATCACTACCGTAAAGGGCAGATTTAGAATCATTCGCTAATCTCGTCAACCACAAATCCTTTCCCAAACCTCTAAGGGTTAAGTGAGTCTAAATTTTCCGTTTACGCCACACACACATTTTATTATGCAATGGCCAATGGAACAGCTACAGCATATAGTACGTTTTATGCCAACTAACCATGTATGTACACATGTGTACACAGTATGCATAGCTATTAATTTTGGGCTGAACAACCAAGTAATTTTATAGTAGGACAATAATAGTAATGAGCGTGATTTAGTTAGTTAGTTAGTTCGTTAGTTTATGTGCCCGTCCCATAACACATTATGTTGTATGTACGAAACGGAGCATTATAATGTAGGGAGACTGGGAGCGAGGGAGCTAGCCCAGGAAAAGTGGAGGCAATGGTGTAGCTGTAGCTTAACTATAGTGGACCAGAATCTTCACTTTCACCAATTCACAAGGTTGGGAAAGAAAGAAAGTCAGAATGTAGAGTTCACCAGAGCTTGTTTTGTGTTGTGTGCTCGGTTTTTGTGTGCCGCACTCATAGTCTGCCCATTCGTGCTGACTTATCAAGTATTGATGGTAGTTAATAGTTTTCTTCATAGTGCATGGGCTAACTAAACGCTCCATTATTCATAGCTCTCCTGCTCCTATATCACTTAAAGGACACTCACTTCCAATCTTATATTCTATTATCCTATATACGCTCTCGTGTGCAAGTTTTTCCCGTTGACAAAAGGGGAAAAAGTGAGGCTCCTACCAAAGTAATACGAATTTTATTCCCCATGCTACAGAAATGTAAGATTTTCATGCAAACTTCTTGTATACGTGCTACTGAAAAACTGTGCAAACTGAACCACACATGTGACCATTTTTTAAGTACACAAGTTGTCAGTCAATGTGGGTGTGCAGGAATTAAGGACGAGTTTGTGCTAAAGTTACGGAAATAATCATGTGAGCGAATATACTACATCTATAGTAGGTGGTTCAATATCTGAAACATATCTGGGAACTGTGATACTATTTTAATATTTATATTCCAGCAGTCAAATATAAATCATGGGACAATTTTGTGCGTAGTTAGTTAGTTTGTCAGCAATTAATCGTGTATTTATAGCCGTCCAAATGAAATCCCACCGAAGCTTGGTTGAAAGGTAACAAATTTGTACTACAACTCTGTATGATATTTTATGCATCATTTTCACACATTAGGTTTTATTCCTTCTCATCTTCCTATACGTACAGAAGCACACAAGGTTTATCTTCACATTCCAAGTAGGTTTTGCAGATCCTAACTTTATAATGGCACATATACATATAGCATAAAAGAAGTTTTTAGCTCTTCTATAACTATTAAATCTGTAGGCAAAATGCTCTCATACATATGTTTCATTTCTGTGCCACATTAAAAATCCCTGAAAACCGTAATCATGTGAATTAATTCAGCAATGTATATTCAAACTATAAGCAATTATAATAAATTCAATAACTGTTTGAAAATTACACGCATTTAAGCAAGGCAGGTTGGTATTTGCTCAAAGATTCACTTTGAAAAATAAATGAATAAAAAAATCCTTTGAACAAAAAAATTCCGATTCTTTCCATCTTCTTTGGAGCCCCAATTTTTTCTTGCAATCAACCTTACTGCCCACGATTTATATGACTCACGGGGAAAAATTATATGAAAGCAACTTCACTAACGAACTAACTATAGCTAACTAGAATACACAAACTAAACTCGCTTCAAAGAGTTACTAACTAACCAACCGGAACGGAATTTTAGTATGCACAGTGAGTATAAGAATTACACACAAGCGAGTACAGTGTATACAATAATAATTTATACTTCCTTTGTTACAACATTGGCCCATTATAAAGGCATTAGTGTTTCCTTCCTAGCTAATTTTGTAAACACAAAAGTTTACATTTTGATGGACAGATAAATGTTGCAGAGCTTAGTAATATAGTCAACCATCCTCCCCACTCACTGCTGCAATCTATAAAAACATGCAACTATAGCTAGCTGGTTAGTTAGTTAGTTACTATGAATCTGTGTGGTGAAGATTTCACTCTAACCCGTATGTAGTATGTGTGTAGTATGTAGTGTGTGTGAGTTTGCGTTTCCTGGAATGTATTCAGACTACTGGAGAGAGCGAAAGAGAGAGCTAAAAAAGTATCGATCCATTCTCTTTCCCTGTGTCTTTCTAACAACTGCTTCTATAGTGCATATTCTGCAGAGTTAAAGCTAGTAACCAACCAGTAGTAGTAGTAGTAGTGAGTGGGAACCCTGGGAACTTAAAAGCTCCAGTATGCCCAACATAGCTAAGTTTCTCTCTTTTTGCTTCCGTATCCGGACTTGTCTTCCTATTTTTTACCCGTCAGTAGTGATACATAGTGAGTGAGCAAAGCATGCTTCCTACCAAAGTAAATCAACAGCAGTAAGGAAGGAGTACACACACACACTGCAGTACTGCTATATAGCTAGTAGTAATGCTACATACAGACTAGTTAAGTTAGCAGAACGAGTTGAGAAGACTTTTTTTGTTTTCCTTAGCTAGACTATTCGGGTATTCCTTGTTTCGAATTATTTTGTGCGAATGTGAGCAGTGTACCAATAAGTGTTTACACAATGCTACATACTAGTCAGCTAGAACATGTCACCACTACAATACAAAAGTTTCCACTTTCACTTTAATTTCATTGTAGAGAGAACACTGTTGTGTAGTGTCAAGGGAAGCTGAGGGAAACTTGTGCAGTCAGTAGTCACTCGCTCGCTCGTTCGCTCACATAGTTAGTTATACAATAGAAAACTCATACATGTGTAGTCGGGACTCGTGGATTGAGTTAAAAGTATAACATGATGATACTTTTGCATTCGTCATGCAATGGTGCATGGTGGATCCTTCATTGCGTGCTTTTCGGATGAAATGAGAAACTAGAAAGCAAGAAAGCAACTGAGTCTCTATATTATATACTATATATACATATGTGTGTGAACGCATTCGTGCATTCTATCGTTGCAGATGAGAGGAGACAATGGGAGTTGCGGTGAATATCCAAAGAAGGCTTCTAGTTTCACAACGATTCACCTAGCATCTCCCAGTGTAGTTGGAGGATCCTGCAGTTCCACCAGTAGTCAACAAACGGTCCAGTCTCCCGTCAGTTACAAATCAGAGAGAGTGAATAAAACATTCCATGAAGCTTTCCCTCCCTCTTCGAAGAATTCAGCATATCAGCAACAAAATTGGCTCCTTGTGTTGGCCAATAGTGTACAAAATTATTTGCTCCGGCAGCAGCAGTCTTCTTTGGAATTCCCTATTGTGGCTACCAAACTGGGCCTCGGCGAGCAGCAGGGTTCATCTGCTGGGGCTTTCATCACGGATAAAAGACGCATTCATCGCCTCTGTGGGTTTTTTGCCTTTTTGTTCACCCTGTTTCTTGTTTTGAGCTCAGTTCTGGAAACGGAAGTGGAGGTTGTACCCAGTCCTTTCTTTGCATCCACTTCATCATTCGGGTATCATGGCCAAGAGGATTTCGAGAGCACAGTCAACAACGGGAGGTTCCAGAGTGTCAAGTCTTCCGATGTGGTCCCGTCTCAGAGAAGTTTTGGGGCTAGGATCAAGCGGCTGCCTCAGTCCATTATCATTGGAGCTAGGAAGTGTGGCACGCGTGCTCTGATTGATATGCTCAATCTGCACCCTCAGGTAAAAAAAATGCGATAAATTTGACAAAAAGAAAAATTTGACAATTTGAACACTTGCCATTTAGATTGTACCCTGACCGAGTGGAAAAAATTTGCTTTCCTTTGAATACAACTTTGTTTAGTGTGACATGGCATTTTGTAAAATCAGGGAACATGATAAATATGACAACGGCAATTTACAAATGTCAAAAAAAGTTTTGTAATGCTTGTAGTAAGGGCCAATCAAGCATAACTAACCGAGTGATCTGAAAAGAAAGCAAGAATAGTGCGCAAGAGTTTCAGACTAACTGCAGTGACGTAAAGTAACAAAAAAAGCAGAGAAAGTTATTTCATAACGATTTTTGAATGCAGGTGGAGAAAGCACCTGTGGAAGTCCATTTCTTTGATCGAGATGGAAATTATGCCAAAGGACTAGAATGGTACCAACAACAAATGCCCGAAGTGAGAGAAGATCAAATTTCTATAGAAAAAAGTCCCAGTTATTTCGTCACTCCAGAAGTTCCCGAACGTATTCATGGGATGAACAATTCCATCAAACTTTTACTGATTGTACGAGAGCCTGTCACCAGAGTCATTTCAGACTACACACAAATCTATGGGCTCAATCCCAAGTCAAGTGTAAGAAAGTCCACCACATATATGCTAAACTTGAACTATAATCAAAGTTTGCAACCACAATTTTCAATAAACCCATCAATCAAATCATATTTTTACTCTGCAGAATGGTTCGAAAAATCCTAAACTTGAGGAGCTCGTTCTGCAACCAGACGGCTCAGTCAATGTTCACTACAAGGCAGTGCGGATTTCAATCTACTCACGGTACATTCAAAGATGGTTGGATGTGTTCCCACCTAGCCAAATCCATGTTGTAGACGGTGACGCCTTGATCAGGGACCCATATCCTCAGCTAAAAGATGTGGAGCGTTTCTTAGGGCTCCATCCTCGACTAGATAGGGACAACTTTTATTTTAATGCTACAAAAGGATTCTACTGTTGGCGGCGACTTGACTTGGACACAAAGAATGAAACGAGTCTTCATTGTCTGAATGATTCTAAGGGTAGGAAACATCCCCCTGTAAATCGTAGTGTGGTTTCCAAACTGCGAAGATTTTACACACCACATAATATCAAATTCTATGAAATGGTGGGTAGGGATTTCGGGTGGCCAGTTAAATAGTATTTTCTGTGGTGAAGCAATATATGAAATATATCACGTTAGTCTATCCTTGATTAGCATTTTGAAGAATGCTGGGCGCACAATACGAGCATAACGAATGCTAGCTGTTTATATGGAAATCTTATAGGAGTAATTTTTCCAGCCTATTTTTGGTACACAAGGTTTGTTCGGAAAACTAATCAAGGATTCTAATGATATTTATATTATCTTCTCAACTTTCTTCCAATATGGTGTTCTCACACTGATTTGACGCTGTCTATAATAATTAAGGGATGATTTGCACTGCCGCACAGTATATAACATCATATCCCCGAAGAACTCATTAGGTACAAATCAATGTTTCAGAGACTGTTGGGAAGAAATTTTTGCTTCAAGGCTTCCGATGATTGAGACGCAAAAAATATTATTTAGCGACCAAAGTACTTTGAGTGAGAAATGCCTTTCAATTTACATCATCCATATAGGCCATAGGGTTTCAGTGTAGACGCACTCTCAGTCAGTCAGTGAAAAATTGTGCATTTTGCAATAATAACTTTTACAACGACAAATGAACACCTGGATCTGTAATCCCACACAGAAGGTACATATATAGTAGCAGAGGAAGAGGCAAAAAAATAAGGCATTCTATGAAAAGGCAAATTCTCCGTGAAATCATCAGATAATAGTCACAGCCTCAATAGTTTTTTCATTGTCATAATTAAGTGTGATGAATATGACCATCCGAGTGAATTCATATGAACGGTCATTTATTGTTGTTATTTACTCATGACGTTTTTCTTGAGCTATTTTATACATAAAGTCTTGGTGCATGCAACAATTTCATACTTGTTACTGCCATATTAGTTAGATTCACGTAGTAGGCTAGCTAGTTTATAAACTAGGGCTCAGCTAGATTGCCATTCATTGTATGGGAATGATTGCACAAGTTCAGTCATTAGACAAGCACTTTGTCCTTTAAATTGCACTGAGAGACTTTTGAAACTTGTTTTCACAAACTAATTTGAGTGTATATACAGTAATCATACGTTTTATCCGTGTTGACTATTTTTATCAACGGGTATGCATATCAAGGAAAGGGCTTATAACCTTTACTGGCCAGAGTATGGATTTCACAAAAAAAAACCAAACTCTTTGTCACTATCAACGAACCTGATACTGATGAATCTATTAACGCAACGCGAGTTTAACTAATTAACTGATACATTTTACATATCAACATGTCTTTTCATATAACTTTAAAAGAGTATTTATGTATGTGACTTGAAAATCTCAAACTTACTTGAATCTTAACTAACTAGCTAATTAACTTGCATATCATTAAGACAAGTCTGCCAATGTAGTAAAGTAATATTATGATCACAGTGTAACTCATATATGGAAAAATTACATGATACATATCAATTCATGGACTCACGTATGTAAAATAAGAAAGACGTAGAGAATAATTTAATTAATTTTATTAATACTGATGATTTGGAGAAAAATTGTCGGAGAAAAAGTAAAAAGATTTGCTATTCAGCGATTTGGATCATTTAGTTGTTGTTTAGATCAGTCACGTTTCGTAATTCTGATTACTAGTTAGTCGACTTGATTTTCTGAATCTAAATTAAATACTACGATGCTACTAGTGTTGCATGAAAATGTATGAAAAATCTCTCAGTCGTTGCTATACATATCATATTGGAAATCATTTGAGTGATCCATTCATCTTATACAAACTATATTTTGAGAATAAATGTTACTCTTGGTGTCAAGTTGGAAAATTACAAAAGAACCAGTTTATTTTTTTGTAGTCATCATTCATTTTTTTCGCATCTAAACTGAATATTTTTTTTTCTTTTGTGGTGAAATCATTATACTGTAGGCTAAACAACATGATGAATAAAATTATTACTTTTAGGAGTATACGTTAATATGGGGAAAAGAATGCTCCTCGTCCACGGTACCTCCTGTGTTACAAACCAGGTTTTTAGATGATAAAAAATGCACATTTTTAAAACGAATGTTAAAAGAAGACTACTAATTACCTGGGAGCCCTGGCATGACCTCGAAAAGCGTATCCTCTGCCTCGGAATCCACCGCGATACCCACCGCGCGCTCTACCTCTGGAGGGTCGGTCAGTTCGGCATAAACCAGGTCTATTTGTCCGTTTGGGCATTACCTGAAATATCAATGTCCTTGAGTAAAGACAAGTACATTGTTCGCGCAAAAAAATCTTTCCCCCATTATTACCTTTATTTGCCGGCCACGAAATAAGGATTCATCCAGAGCCATAGCTGTACTTATAGATTCCCGATCAGCAAATTCAATATACGCGAAACCTTTCGGATGACCATCTACTTTGTTACATAAGATAGTTACACGATTTATAGATCCACATCCATGGAAATGCTGCTCTAACTCCTCGGCAGTAGCTCCGTAATCAACCTAAACAGAAAAAATAATATGATGATCCTGATGACGAAGAAATAATTTGCAGAAATTATATTACATATAGGGTATTTTTTCACAGTTCACGTACATTTCCAACATAGACTGAGCGGGAATCTACTTCCATTTTTTCTTCTAGGGACATATTAGGTGGAGCAGCTACATATTAAAAAAAAACAATATCATACATTAATTACAAATTACACCATCAACAAAAATAAAAATGTATCCTATTCCTGTGTTCTATTAAAAGTTTATGGCACACAGGACAAAAACGCACCTCCCCCAGGTGATTCGCCGATGTTCATTTGCTTATCGACTTCTGTTTGAAGCTGCTTTAATTTTTCGGCTTCTTCCTCCATTTCTCGGACACGGGCCTTTATGGCCTCCAATTCCTACCATAAAAAGCATCAAATAGTCAATGATGTGATGATGTCAACACATAGGATGCAACGTGCAACAAATATCGATATCAGAAGTCAAGTGTTTCTCACCGAGTCATCCATTGTAGTGTCCCCATCCCCCTTGTCAGCATCTTCCGACGAATCTAACAAATCGCTATCGTCGTTCACGTCACCTCCACTAAATACGTTCCCCGTTTCATGTAACTCGTACATGGGGTCTTCCCCAAGTTTTCCATTTTCAGATACATCGTTCATTATTATAATTTAGTTACGACTACTAAGCATTAATTTAATAAATTAGGGATAGATTCGACGTCGACCCTACTTCTTGCGACTACAGTCGTGAGCAATCAGATGGGTTGATGACAGCTGGACTATCGGCAGCAATTACCCTACCAAAAAAATATTTGTTTTATATTCCATTGGCCTACGACCATGATGAATATTTTGGGAACAGTTACAGAACATTTTTGACAGTTCGCTTACAATAATCGAAATCGTCCAACTGCTTAAATATTTGTGGCACGATGCTTTTCCTTAAATATGTCCACGTCAATTAGAAGGGTAAATCCTATAAGGTAGACTATCTTTCAGTGTGAATATTCAAATCACCAAAATTGCTTCATTTTGAATCTCTTTTTCGTTTCCTCCGCATGGGAATCATTAATTAGTGAACTTGACGAACTTAAATCTTCTTCAACAACGATAAAATAGAATTGACAGCTTAAGAGAACAACAAAACGTGAATAAAAAGCTTGTGTAAATAATTCCGGCAATTGGTATGTCAGTCAATTTTAAAATATCCAATTGGCTCTATCGCTCTATTCCAATTTTTTACACAAAATACGGTATACGGTTTTCTCACAGGCAGTTGCACCGACAAAAACACGAATACATTGAGACAGAGGACAGTCGACTGACATGACTGCTGATGTATGCGCCGATGACACTTGCAAATATCATTAGCAGCAAGCAGCTGTGTCTACTTGGAGTGACTGGAGTCATGAAGTAGAGTCTACTTCATGACTCCAGTCACTCCAGTGTCAGAATGAAGCGTTCCGGAGTATATTTTGTCTAGCAGGTCTTTCTTTTGCATTTATTTTTTTCTTTTTCAACATTTCGATACGTTTTAGCTTCCGGAATGCTTTTTGCTTGTTTTTTAAAGTGCGGTTAAAATTTTTTAAGTGCAAAATTCTCCGATATAATTCTTTCTTGTTTGGACAGAATAAATTACTCTGACTGCTTGCGATGTGTCTCTCATGTAAACAAAAGTACAAGAATAATTAGAATATTATTATGATATCGCTTTTACCATAAAATTATTCATTCATTAGTTTAGAATCGTAAGTTTGCTTGCACCGTTATTCCTTGACAAAGATTTTCTATAACTGGAAAGTTAAAATGATATTGGTACAGGAAAATGATGGAGCCGAAAAAATGCAAATGTTATGAGTTCCATTTCATATGTTACATTTAGTTAGTTGAGATTAATTTGGTTCTGAGAGACAGGTGCATATTGTACTCATTTTAGTCTGGGAAACGTAGCTGCTCGCTTTTATCTTCATGCTCGCATGCAAACACTGTGGTATAGCATAGGTAGCGGACAAAGCCCTTCAGACGCATATAGCGAAGCAAGGATATAATGATCGCTATGCCGCGCGTATATCCTATTTGTGGCCACAAAAAACGAAGGCTTCGTTCTATCTTGGACAGCCTCGCATCTTCATTCGGCATTCGTATTGCTGTGGAGTTCAGTCATCATTTATCTTCTCCAGTTTCGGTTCCCAAATTTCGATAAATTTTACTTGAAAATTTACTGTTCCGAATTCGAAATAGTAGAGTAGGATTGAGAATATTACTGCCGTCTAACGAATCAACCCTCAGTTAACTGTTGTCAGAAAGTGTTTGTGGAACTCCTTTTGTTTATATTGTTGTCCGGCCAGGAAATTTGTTTCGAGAGCTTGGAGTAAATCCTCGTAGTTTAATATTAGTTGTCTTGAGTCTTTTTAGTCGGTGAAAAAGCAAGCCAAACGCACGCTAGCACGAAATGGCTTGTTCAAATCAATTTATTGGGAGCAAAATCAGTCTCATCTCTAAATCTGAAATCCGGTATGAAGGAATTTTATACTCTTTGGATCTTCAAGAGGCCACGATCTCCTTAGCCAAGGTACGATCCTTTGGTACCGAGGATAGACCTACTGAACGACCTGTTCCCCCAAAGGAGGAAGTCTATGAGTTCATTATTTTCCGGGGTGCGGATATTAAAGGAATAGATGTCTTGGAACCTCCCAAGCAAGCGTCCACCATTACCGGAGGGTTGCCAAACGATCCCGCAATTGTTGAAGTATCTCATTATGTAAGAAATTTCAGATTTTAATTGATATGTTAGTTGTTATCTATTATAAGGCTGCATGGTTGGCTATTTAACCTTGACTGGCACCATGACCTTTTGTACGCATGAGCATCATGGTCTCCCATTCAGGTTTCAGGTTTAGATACATGTTTTGGATAGGAATCAGCGGAATCAACATTGTAGTTTATATTTCATTTATTTTCATGAACAGCATTCTGCTGGAGCAGGAGGATCTCTACCCCAGGCTAATCAAGGGAGCAGTAATTCAACCATAAGCGGAGGTTTGGGATTTTCATCAGGATCGGCGTATTCAAATGCCTTTGGAACGATTGGTAGCTCAAAACCATCATCTCAACAAAATAGTGAGTTGAATTCTTCTTCCAATGTTGGTCAAGTTTCTGGTGGCATTTCTGCTCCACAAGTTGAATCTTCAGCAAGTGCACATGACACGAGTGAGTATACATTTACCCTTATTCCTTGCCTGCAATATTAAGGCTGAAAAAAAGCGATTGTGAGTGGCTTATTCTTGCTACCCTGCTTCTCAAACTTGAGATTACTAAAAAGTAATTCCCAAGTCATTTGAATGTTGAAGTTAATGACCTTTCAACAAAGTTAATGCTGTTTTTGTTAATTAGTTTTGCCCATTCATGAAACCCATGCTTACATATTATTTACTGATTAAATGAAATGTCTACATCATCGTCGCTGTCATGCTGTGTATTGATCAAGAGTTGAATGCCACCAGTAGAGGCAGGACTTGAGGTCCACAATGGCTTTTGACATTATGTATATAATAACACTTATTTGCTTTCGGTAACAGTGTTTTTTAACAAATTACCATGAATTGTGGCAAAACTGCTATGTCTTGTATCTTTTGTTTGTTCATTTGAATTTGCGTGCGCCGCTATTGCCTTATTAGTCAAAGCAAGTTATTGCTTATCTCGACTCCTGCCTTTTTTACTAGTTTTATATACAAAGTGCAAGCAAGTATCGTTCGAGTGGAGGTTTTTTTGATGGTTTATTAGGTCGGTCCAATGCATCTACTCCGTCTGGATTTAGCTCGAGTAGAAAATCTCCTGTCAATGATGCTGGTGTTCAAGTTTCTAACCAAAATAGGAACGATAATAGGCAACCTCAGCAGTATCAACGACGACCCAATAACAACAGGTATCTTTACTTTCTATGTACCATAATAATCAATTTACATTTGCATAGGTTTATTTCATAAGCATTCTAATTAACTGGACATTGACTGGTGCGTGAGTTCAACTATCCGTTGTACAGTGATTGTGAATGTACCATGTATGTAGACCTGTTGTTTATTAAATAATCTATCTATTTTGTTTCGAATTTGTTGTGAATTTTCTAGCCGAGGGGGCAGGTCTGGCTTCCCAGTGGAAAGGCGTCGTGGACAAAATGATA
>Ga0210040_10004182_pt1 | contig 19003 bp, 1 predicted proteins | sample CryGeyCG12114_NA_FD_185462 | JGI IMG/M metagenome (GOLD analysis project Ga0210040, IMG submission 185462) | Groundwater microbial communities from aquifer - Crystal Geyser CG19_WC_8/21/14_NA (SPAdes) (version 2) | ecosystem: Environmental > Aquatic > Deep subsurface > Groundwater | place: USA...
GATAGGTAAGTACTACGTAACTAGGGTAGATATACGTATATAGTAAGTAAAGTCTAGAGTAAGGTTAAGGTCTTATCTATAGGGTATAATAGAGATAAATTAATAGACTATATCTTATAACTTATAAGGCAGCCTAGTATATATCTTATAGTAGAGGCGCTGCATTACTAGCTCTTAAAGATCTATAGCAATATAAGTAAGCTTAGCTCTATATATTATTAGCTAGTTATAGACCTAAGTAATGTGCTTATACACGATAAGAAAGTTACTATTCTATATTAAGAGATTCTCTAAGTAGGTACGCCTAGCGCTAGTACTGCGCTTAAGTAGTTACTTAACTATACCTAAGATAGACGGCCTTATAGCGAGGGCGTTATAGTTAAATCCTACCTTCTTAGAAATTATATTAAAGAGTTTAGAGACAAGACCTATATAGCGCTAGTACGCTACTTAGAAATATTCTATCTTAGTATCTTACTTATTATAGATGTATATAAAAGAGGTATACGCTATAGTAGTATTACTAGTAACGTTAGATAATTAGCTTTATACGCCTTATTTAAGAAGTATATAGAGAGCTATAGGCGATTAAATAGAGTAATAGAGTATAGGTAGAAATCTATAGTAAAGTTTTAGTAAAGGCGTAGAGAGTAGTTATAAGATCCTATATAGAAAGTAGTTCGTGCTAGCGCTAATATGCAGTAAGTAGTAAGTAGTAAGTAGTAAGTAGTAAAAGAGAGTAAAGAAAAGCTACGTTTTACTCCTTACTCTATCTAGCGCTTAGAATAGCCTAGCGTAGCGTAGGCGTAGAGGTATATCTAAAGTAGTACCTATAGAGATAGGCGCTGTAGTAGCGTTCTATTAGGCTACTAACTCTACTCTACGTAGTCTACTCTGTCTATCTATCCTTACACACCTATATACCCTCTTTCTCTCTCTCTCTCTCTCTTTCTCCCTCTTTATATTAAACTTAGACTACTATATATAATTGCGTCTCTATATATAGCCTACTCCTAGTAATAATAAGTAAAAGGATAACTATATCTACTATACTATAATAACTATAGAATAGTATAGGCAGCGACGCTAGCCTCTTTAACTACCTACCCCTTAGTATAGTAAGATATAAAGCGTAGTATAGTAAGCTCCTATTTATAATACTATACGCGATCCTCTATAGTACGTATAGTAGTACTAACGCTAGCTATAATAAGCTATACTAAGTGTAGATTTACCTCTATTAGTATTCTCTTACGCTTATATTCTAGTTATAGCTATAAGCTAGCTATACAGCGTCTAGTAAGCTAGAGAGCCCTAGTATACTAGTTATTAATAAAGTCCTTAGGACTACTATACCTAAGGTAGCGTTTATATACGTAATAAACCTAGCCTAGCTCTTTACATTAGCTAGCTATTACCTTATTACGTAGAAGGACCCTAGTATTACGTTTAATACTACTCTCTCTAATAAGTATTGTAAGTAGCTATAGGCTATCTATAAGAACTACTAGTAGGCTTTACCTACTAGCCTAAGGCGCTTACTTATACTTATACTTTATGTCTCTAGGCTTAGTACTTTATAGAGGACTATACTAGCCCTATAGCCTAGTAGTAGGTATAAGAGTAATACTAGCTAAGACTAGGGCAAAAGCTAAAACTAGATTCTATATAAAAGCTAGATCTAAAGCTAGGCCCTACTAGAAGAGATTATAAGAATTAATAAAGAGCTAGAGGCGTAGTATAAGGGGCATAAGCTGCGTAAGTAGTAATAAGAGCACCTTATATAGGTATATAAGGCCTTAGTTTATAAGCGTACTATTATCTTAACTAAGAGCTAGTAGTAGCTCTAAGTAGTAGAAAGGAGAGATCTATACAGCTAGTAAGTAGTGTTATATACGTAGTTCCTCTAGCTACTATCTATATACGTTATTAGTATAGTCTATAGTATAGCTGCTAAGGTAGTCTACCCTTAACTAGTGCTTTATAGAATGCCTACGCCTACTACATTCTACTATTACCTATCTCCTAGGCGCTATAGTAGCTATTTACTTATACGCTATACTACTAACTACGTAAAGTTATTATAGGAGTTGTAGCTATACTAATAGGAGAGAGAGAGAGAAAAAGAGAGGTAGTTTTTTTTTAGGGGGGAAGATACCTAATCTTCTACACGCGTAGATAGCGATTATCTAGCTTTATTATATAAGTGTATATATTTAAAGAGTATATAATATAAGTAAGTAGTAGAGGGTTCTTAGGATTAGAGAGTAATTAATAACTACTTATAGTGCCTACAGCGTACTTACGTTTCTTATATAGGTAGCCTATATATATCTTAAAGGCTATAGTAGCATAATAATAGGTATTAGAGTATTACCTAATAAGATAAGGTACTAGGTATAGCGCACCTTAGCTAGATAGGAGAGATAGGAATAGCAACAGTAATATAAGTATAGAGTAGTAATACTACTTATAGGTAATACGTCTATAGTTTATTAGTAAGTTTAATATAATAAGTAAACGCTAGGAGACGCTTACTAATAATATCTATACCTTCTTTACTCTTTAGGCAGATAAATAATAAGAGTAGTATTACTATAGTTATACGTATATACCTAGCCTATACTAATAAGTATACTACTTCTACTATCTTTAATATTAGTAATAAAGCTGTGTATAAGTTAGAAGTTATACTAAGCGTAGAAGGTAGAGTCTAAAAGACTACTCTAAAATAGGGTTCTAAAGTCGCTACTAAGCTAATTTTATACTAACCTAACATCTACTACGTAGATAATATAGCTTATATATATATACTATAAGATAATACTATAAACTTAATCTATCCCTCTACCCTTACCTAAAAGCTAACCCTTACCTAAAAGCTAACTCTTACCTAAAAGCTAACTCTTACCTAAAAGCTAACTCTTACCTAAAAGCTAACCTTTACCTAAAAGCTAACTCTAACCTAAAAGCTAACCCTTACCCTAAGACTAACTTATACTCTAATTTTAACTTCTTTCTTATATACCCTATAGTAGTAAATAGTATAAAGAATTTTACTATATATAAGCTAGCTAAGGTAGGAGATATAGAGTAGGTAGTTAGTTAATAGTAAAGACTAAGAAGAGCGATATTATTTATAAGTAAAGTAGGTAAGAAACTTATAATAGAGACTGCGTTAACTACCTATAGCTAAAGTAAGTATAACGCGCTAATAAAACAGACTATACTAGAGCTACTAGATAGTAAGAATCCTACGTCTACCTCTACCCTTCTTTATTCTAGGATAAGATACTCTAAACGCGTCCTATAAGCTGAAAATCCTTATTATAGTTATAGCTACTTCCTAGTAGTAGTAGAGATAAAAAGAGCGTAAGTATAAGTAGCTTATAGCTATCTCTAAGATATTATAACCTAGCTATATAATAGAAGTAAACTAGTCTACTAAGCTATTATAGTAAATAAACTACTCTTTAAGTTAAATGCTACTAGAGTAGATAGCTAGATACAGCGCCTTAATAAAGTCTAGGAGAGTTTTACTAGAGTAGTAATACTAGCTCTACGCTAATACTATAAGAAAAGTGTATATAGTAGTAGCTAGTTAGGCTTAGTATGTATATAATATATTATAGTAGAAGGGCCTAGTTGCTATACCTACTTAGAGATTAAAGATAGGCTAATAACTTATATAGAAGCGAATATTAGTATATAGTAGGACGCCTATAAAGACGCTTACGTCCTTAGCTAGCTTACGCACTATAGTAATATCTACGTAGTAGGAGTTATTAAAAGTAATAAGTAGACTAACGTAGGTAACGTATTATAAGGTAAGAACGCTATAGCTAAATAGGTTACCTCTAAAGACGTAGAGTACTAATAGTACTACTATTATAATATAGCTCTAATAATATAGCTTAGTAACGTACTCTCTATACACCTATAGGCTAAGCAGCTACTAGTCGTTTACGTACTATACCTACAGCTTCTATAGCTTATTAGGGTTATCTATAAGTAATACGTTAATACTATTAGGTATATAGATAACTAGTAGGCGTAAGGGGCTATAGCTATATAAGTATAGGTAATACTTCTTTAAATTACGCAGCGTAAAGAAATTACCCTTAGCTAGTATATCTATTAATATAGCCTACTAGTAGATCTCTAGATAAATATTAGTAGAAAGGCGTATAACTAGTATAGTAACTATCTTTCTAACTTTAAGCATATAGAGCTATAAGTATACTACTATAAGTGCTTTAGCCTTCTCCTACTATACCTATTATAGGAGCTGCGTAGGATAGTATATCTAGAAGTTAACTAGCTTAAGTTTATAGCTGCAGTATATACGTACTAGATTAGTAATGCTAGCGCTTACCTTAGCTAGCTTAGTATTAGGCGCTAGCTCTATAGGCTAAGAGTTTATAGTTAATATGTCTTAGATAGTTATTATATCTATAGTAAATAAGACCTACTAAGAAGGGCGTAGGGTAAAAGCTATTAATAGTGTAGTAGCGTAGATAGTAGCGTTTAGGTTAAGAGGAGAGAGGTAGGTAGGTAGAAGGCGCGCTCTATAAGGCTAGGTCTATAGCTTACCTTAGTATTAACGCGTATACAGCCTCCTCTTTACAGTAAATAGAAGCGTCTCTATACTCTACCTTATAATAAGTAGTAATAATAGTAATAATAATATATATACGCCCTAGGTACGTCCTATATAAGCCTAATTACTAGACCTTATATATATTTTAAAGTAGGACTTTAGGGGTAGCTCTAAGACGCTATAGTTAGTTAATAAAGCGTGTTATATAGTATAGTAAGCTAGCGTTAGATAGGAGGTTAGGGTATACTAAGTACAGCGCCTTTACATATGCTACTAATAATATAAATAATAGTATATATTAGATAAGGTATAGAAGATAGGGAGAGGGATACCTAAGATAGCTAGATACTAGGCAGTAGTACTATAGAGACACTTATAGTATTACTAATTATCTAGTAATAAGCTTAGCTTCTATAAACTACTTATTACCCTCTACTACCTATCTAAAGCGCAGTATCTCTCTTTTTCTATTACTACTTAGTTTATATAAGGCTAGAGGGTAGCTATACTCTATATTATAAATAGTAAGTGCTTTAGAGTTAGTATAATAGTAGTAGATAATTTAGTATAGCTTAAAGGCTTTAAAGAGGTAACTAGGTAGGAAGTTATAGGTTATAACTATATTAATAGTTAGCTAGATACTTATACGTAGTAGGATACTAAATAAATAACTCTATAGTTACTACTATATCTTATATTATAGTAGTAGTTTATATAGGAGGGAGATTTAGTAATATAGGTAGGCTAAAGATAATATAGTAGTACTTAATTAATAAATATAGGGTACGCATTTAAGGCTAATAAGGTAGAAGGTTTAACGCGCTAGTATTAGTCTATGCTAATTATCTTAAGGTTTAGGCTAATGTTATAGCACTTACGTACTCGTAGCGCTAATAACTCTTTAACTATAAGATAGCTATATTAGGTGTCTTCTAGTCTTTTAGGAAGCTAATACGCTAGTATAATAGTAGAAGTAGGAGGAGTAGCAGCGTAAATTAGATACCTATCTATATAAGGTCTACTATCTAAATAGGCACTTACGCTTTAGTATTTATTATATACGTATATCTATAGATTTAATAATAGCTATAGTAGGTAGATAAGCTATAGTAATAGGTAAGAAGTAAGGACTATATAGCCTAGGTCTAAAGACAGTATTTACGTCTCCTACGCGCTATGCTAAACTAAGCTAAAAGAAGAAATAAATAGCTTAGTAATAGGATACTAGAGTAGCTATAGTATAAGGTATAACGTAAGACGTAATATATAAATAAGACGTATCCTATAGATCTAGTCCTATCCTAGCTAGAGGTAGAGGATAGTATAGACGTATAAGCGCTATATATAATAGAGGAGGTATTAACTATAGCTAGATAGAGTAAGCGTATAGTAGTAGGTAGTAGGAAGATTTACGCGCTTCCTAAGTTCTAAAGGTTAGAGCCTATAATTAGTTAGTATTACTAAAGATTAGTAAAGTAAGGTAAATAGTACGTAAGACTATAGGCCCTAGGAACTACTACTCCCTAAGGCCTACTACAGCGACTTCTACACTTATATAGCTTATTATCTACCTTACTTACGCGTTATTAAGCTACCTATACGTTATACCTAATTAAGGATAAATATATATATAGGTAGTTAGCTAGGTAGGTACCCTAGGAAACGCACTTATATATTAGTAAACCTTAGTAGTAGTAGTAGCTAGCCTAATAGGCCTAATTCCTTAACTTACGTAATAGTACTTAAAAGGTAGTTAGTATAGGAAGCTTATTTACTACTAAAGCTATTTACTTAGGTATCTAATAGCTTTCTATCTAATAGCTACTCTATACTATTACGTATAACGTATAGGTAAGCGTTTACTATATTTAGGAAACCTTTAAGCCCTTTATAATATATAGTCCTATTTAGCTGCCTTATTATTATTATCCTTACTATTCTTACTATTATTATTATCCTCGTCCTTACTATCCTCGTCCTTACTATCTTTATCCTTACTATCCTTATCCTTACTATCCTTATCCTTACTATCCTTATCCTTACTATCCTTATCCTTACTATCCTTACTATCTACCTTAGCTACTATAGTATTGTTTATACGCTCGCTATCTCTATCTAAGGCTACTTAGAGACGCGTAAGCGCTACCTAAGAGTACTCTAGAAACTATAAGAAGAAGTATATAAACTATACGTACTTTATTACTTTATTAAGGTAGTACTTATCTAGGGTAAGGAAGTCGTTTACTAGGCGAGGCGAAACGTTAATACTCTTAATAATATAGTAGATAAGAGGCTTATACTCCTTACTAGCTGCCTTATATAACTTATCTTTATTAATAGTATTAATAGGCTTATTATTTAGGCTGTTAAATTCTTTATTAGCGTAGCTATATAACTTAAATACTCTATTATAGCTCTTGTATAGATTAGTATAATTACTACTATTACTAGTAGCTACTATACCCTATAAGTCGTCTACTTTATTATTAAGTAGTAGGTCGTATATACTTACGTAGTAGTTACTAGTATATATATATAATATAGCCTTAGCTAGCTACTTAGAAGAGGTAAAGGGGTGCGTTATCTAGTTAAGAGCCTTATTAACTAGTAGTACTAGCAATATAAGAAGCTAGATTACCTTACCTAGGTTAGGAGACCTAGCTATACTAAAGTAGAGGTTGTATTCCTAGAAGTATTATACGCTAGAGTAGTAGTATGTTAAATAGAACGCGTTACGCTTATAAGCGTTATTATTACTATTCTATAGGCACTACTAGAAATTACTAATTATAATAAGGCTATAGTACGCCTATATAAGGCTAAGTATAAAGCGCTAGTCTAAGGCTATAAAGCTTAATAGGCTAGCTATAATAGTATTAAGTACTATATAGTCCTATTTATAGCTTTAGAGTCTATTAATAGTAGAGAGCTAAAAGTAGAGGAGTATAGGCGTAATATTATAAAAGGCTAGTAAGTCTTATAAAGTACACTAGTAAGCGGCTATGCGTAAGGTAGCGTAATAGTAGGTAATCTAATCCTAATACCCTATATAAATCTCTATACGCTCTAGGTGTACCTTTCTACTAAGTAAGAGCTAGTATACTAGCTTAATAGCGGCGTAGATATTAGTATAGTTATACCTTAAGGTGCTACTAGCGTTCTATACGTATATGCTGTTAATAGAAAGGAATATAGCTATCTTACCTACTAGAATACTAAAGGTTAACGCGAAGACCTCCTAAGCAGTAATTATTATAGAGTCTTTATTAATATTCTTAATATATTATAGCTAGCCCTCTAGCTAGACGTAGTTAATAAAGTAGGTAAGAGACTTACTAAAGCGCTACGCCTTATAAAGGTATAGTATAGGGCTATTTATCTAGAGTATATACTAAAAGAAGGAGATACGCTATTAATTTATAAAGAGATATAGAGGCCTAGTACTACTACTAGGCTAGGCCTATTAATAATTACTAAATAGCACCTATAGTACCGCGTTACTTATAACCTATAGCTTACCCTAATTATTAAGCGTATATATATAACTATATATAAACCTAGTAAGCGTATCTAGCTCTATAGTCTTACTAGCCTTATCTTATAGAACGTAGCGTAGTAGCCTTACCTCTAGGTACTATAAAATACGCGTATAGACGTTATATATCTATACTATAATATCTGTATATACTATAATATTAGTAAGTATACTACCTAAGAGATAGGTAAGATACGCTAGATTATCCTCTTTAAACTCCTTACTATAGGCATAGGCGTAGAGCTAATTACAATACTTAGCGTACCTATTATCTAGAGCAGTGAACTAGTAACTATCTTTATAACTAATATAGCGCTATAGCTATATACCCTTAGAGTAGTCCTCTAGACGAAGTTACTTATTAATACTGTACGTATAGATCTTAGTTATGTACTTATCCTTAGTTGTATCCTCTATACGTATACTTATAGCTAGTAATTTAAGGAGGCTGTATAAGGTAATACCTTCTATAGGTATAAACGCTAGAGGCTGCTCCTCTCTCTAAGTCTAGGTATAGTCGTCCTTAGCTAGCTTATAGGTAAAGGCTATCTCTATTACTAGCGCTAGGTAGTAGATTACTATAGGCCTACAAAAGGCGTTAGGCTAATCCTTATTATAGGATAGAGTCTAGTAGAGAGTGTTAAGATTAGTATTAACTTTACTTACTAGATTATTGCTCTACTTATTAATAGGCGTAAGGATAATAATATAGTAGGCGTTAGTAGGATATAACTAGCTGTGGCCTACTATATAATAGTAGACCTTAGTAATCGCGCGTAGCATTATACTTTTACTAACGCTAGCACTACTCTATATATAGGTAAAGTTACTAAGCTAATATGCTAGCGCGTCCTATAGCTAGTTCTACTCTAGTAAGAGTTCTTAGCTTATAAGGTAGATAGTATTATCTACTAGCTATTTACTATACTTAGTATAGAGGCTAGTAAAGAAGTTACTAGTATCTACCTTATCTAGTATATAGTCGTTTACGTAGAGAAGACATAGTAAAGGCGTAAAAGCATTATCTTTAGCTACCTATAGTATATAGAGGGTATAGAGTTAGTGCTTTTTGCTTACTATTAAGTTGCGTATAAGTACTTAGTAGTCTATAGGCTCTACAGCGTATATAGTCTCTAAGAACGTAGCTTTACTAGTATAGGTCTTAAGGTTAATAATATATACCTTAGTTAGCTGTAGGACCTTATATAAGCTAGCCCTATTACTTAGATACGTAATATACGCCTAGTACGCGCTAATAGGTAAGAAGCTATCTAGAGTATTAGTTATTATTAGCCTATAGTCCTCTACTATATCTATATCTAGGCCGCTAAACTTTATAGTAAAGACGTTACTCTACCTAGGATTAAAGTCCTTAGTATACTTAATAATAATAAAGTAGGTTTTATTACTACCTACTATAAAGTAGGTAAAGTAGCACTAGATATAGACTATTACAGTGCCCTTAGCTACTGCCTTAATCTTAGTATTTATATAGTTAGTAATAACTATACTATAGTAGACTTTATCCTAGAAGCTAAACTAGGTAGGCGCGTAATAGTGTAGGTAGGCCTCTTTAGGTAGGAAGCGTAGGCTATTACTAAAGTTACTAAACTACTTATCTAGCTACTATATAGCGTCTAGGTTATTCTTATTTTACTCCTATAGAGAAGTGTTAAGTTCTCTTACGTAGTTATTAAGCTACTTATTAGTAATAGTATAGAGCTTTAGGATAGTACCTTTCTTTAGTATATTATGTAGGTAGTGTAGCTACTGTATATAGTTACTAAACGTAGCCTTAGTATAGAGGCCTTTACCCTAGTAGCGCCCTAGTATAATATTAACTATTAAGTATTATAGTCCTACGTCTAGATTAGTGGCCTTTATCTTACGTAGGTAGTAGATATTAATAGCGCTAATATCTAGTATAAGCTAGTGTATATATACGTTATTATCTATATTAAGGTTAATTATCTTAATCTAGATACTCTTAGCTATATTACAGAGCATAAAGTAGCTATAAATAGTAGTAGGTAAGTTATTAGTAGTAGGGTTACGTATAGATATATAAAGTTTAACGCTAAGGCATAAATAATATAGATAGATCTTAAGGTTAAAGCTAATACTTACCTCTCTCTACATAGGCAGCTCTAGCACGTTATAGGCTAGCTTAGTTACCTTATTACTATCCTTATTATTATTATACTTCTTAGTATCTCTAGGTTAGCTAGACGTAGTCTTTAAGTAATTAGTAGGTGTAGCCTTATGCTTAGCCTCTCTAGTAGTCTTCTTAATAGTAGTAATCTATATACCTATAGTGTAAGATATAACTATATACTTAAGGGCGCTATAGTTCTTATATAGCTTATTGCAATTATTAGCTATATACCTATCCTCTATATAATTACTATACGCTAACTACTTTACTATATAAGCGCTCTTCTTAGCTAGGTAAACGCGCTTAACGTAATTAGTCTTTTAATAGTAATAGTACTTATATAGGATACTATAAGCTTTAGGGATATAGCTATACTTTCTATAGTTATTATAGTATAATTATAGACACTTAGCTTATACGTAGCCTAGCTTATTATATACGTTATACTTCTTATTATCTTTCTATAGATAGTTAATAAACTTATATCTCTTTTTACTATAATAGTTATAGGTAGGCTATTAGCGTAGTACGTAACTAAGCGTCTTAAAGTAGAGGAAATTAGTGCTAGCTCTAACTATATTATAAGTAGGAGTAGTAATAAGTACGCTCTTAATAAGTTTACGTAGGGGCTTATAGGTATCTAGCTCCTTATAGTAGAGGTAGTTAATTTAACTATTAACTATACTAAATAGCTACTATTAGTAGAGTAGTAACGTAGAGAGGAGTATTATACTATAGGTAGAGTAAGGTAAGTAATAGGCGTTAGTAGGCGTACTACTCGCGCTAAGGCTGTAGAGGGAGGTACGATATAGTAATATTAAGGCTATATAAGCGTTAGCGTAGGTTAGACGTAAGAGAGTAGTAGAGAGTAAGAGATAGAGTTATAAAGGAGAGAAAATATAGTATAGTAAGTAAGGCCTTAGCGTATAGCTATTTAGCTAATATAACTGCGATATAGTATAGTAGTAGGGGTAGTAATTATATATAAAGATAGGCTAAATTAAGGGGAAGTAGTTATATAGAGCGAAACGCGTAAGTAGGTAGTATAGGAAATAGAGGAGGAGATACCCTATCTAGCTATTATATAGGTAAGTATATTAAACTAGCTATTTAAACTTAGTGTTAGTATATAGAAAGCTACCCTTACTAATAAGTATCTAAACTAAAAATATGTAGCGCCTTAGTAGATAAGTTAATATAACTAATAATAGGTAAGAGAGAGATAGAAAGGGTAAGTACTATATAGTTACGGTCTATTTTAAGAGAGATAACTTAACTATATTTTACTATTATACTGCCTAACTTTAGTAGCTCCTATATCTATACTAGCTATACGCTATATATCCTACTTAACCTACGTAGGTACTTATACTATATTATACACTATTAAGTCCTTATATACTACTACGTTATAATAAGTTCCTAGCCTAAGCTAGTAAGGATATAGCTACGCGCTCTACTATATTATATATAAAGACTTAGCGTAGATAAAGGGAACTACTATAGTAAGGTAAGGCGCTATTCTAGTAGGTTAAGGAAGGGAAATAGAAGTATATAGCTAAAATAAGGGTAAATAGAATAGACTTAAGAGTGCTAGTTTATATAGGTATTAGGATAGTAATTAGGATTAGGTATATAACTAATATATATATACTAGACTAGATCTATAAGCTTTATTACTAGACTCTAAGTATACTATAATAAAGGCGTAATATAAGTAGGTATTAGCGCTTAATAGTATCTATTCTAGTAGAACTCCTCTTTAGTATAGTTGTATAAAGTATACGTAAGGTAGGTATACCTAATATAATTAAGGAGGTAGTATATTATAAGAATAGTAATAGGAAGCTAAACCTCTACTAGAGTTTAGTAAGCTTAAGAGCGTAAGTATAAGCCTACTTAAAACGTTTCTATATACCTATCTATATTAGTATAGCTAAAGAGCTTCTAAAGGTTAGTAATACTCTAAGGATATTCTCTACTAATATTATTATAGCCTACCTTATAGCTAGTAGCACTATATCTCTCTTAATACGTAGGTATAAGTATACTAGCACCTATACTACTAGCTCTTTCTAATACGCCCTTCTTACTAAGTCTAAGGAGCTTAAAGCCTACGCTAATAGTAGTAAGCTTTCTAGACCTATTCTACCTATGCTTATACATAGTATATAGGAGCTAACGTCTAGTAAGATAGCTAGCTAATACTTTATAGCGCTGCTTCTCTTATAATACCTAAGATAGCTATTTCTAAGGAGCATAAGGCTACTAATAGTAATAAAGAGTAGAGGGGTACGCCTACTAAGGAGGAGGCTATACCTAAAGCTTACACTAATAGTAAGTTAAAAGCTACTACTAAAATATATAAGATAGTACTAATAGATCGCGTCTCTATCCCCTTTATAGCCTTTAGTAATACTACTTAATACTACTATTATAGAGTCTTAAGTATTATAAGTAAGGGGCTAATAAATAGCTAGACCTATATATATATTATAGTCTAGTCTATATAAGTTCTAATACCTCTCTTATAATATGCATTATAGTAGCGTATAAACTAGGCTTATTATAGTATACTATTTATATACGTAACGTGCTCTCTTAACCTAGCTATACTACGCCCTATACTAGTACTCTATTATCTCTACTCTACGTTAAAATTAGGTCGCTAGAGGTAAGTATAGTAGGCTAATTATATAGCATAGCTACTTCTACACTAGGTATATAGTTATCTACCTTAGCCTATCCTTTATTAAGAATATAGCTAGCATCTATTTTTAGCTATACTAAAACACTATTATATATACTATCTTTATAGTTACGCTATACGTGCGTTAGCTAGCTAATAATATAACGTATAATTATATATACCTTATCCTCTATATATAGGTTATAGCGCTTACTAACTCTATTAAAACTCAGCCTCTATTATAACCTAACTACCTTTACTATAATAGCTAAGTTATAGGGCAACGTATAGGTAAGGTTAATAATATAACTAGCGTTATCTATAGTAGTCTAAATTAGACTAGTGCTATTATAGTATTTAGAGAGATAGCTATTATAGAGTAGGATAGTTAAGCTAACCTCTACGTTTTACAAAAAGTGTATACTAAGCGCGTAGCTAAAGTAGAAGTAGAGACTAAGAAGATCGCTATATAAGAGCTCTTACGTCTTCTTAGATACTATAAACATAGTATAACTATAAAGGAAAGCTACTATAACCTTAGTAAGTAAGTCTAGGTCTATAGCGTACGCAAAGCTTATACTATGCCTTATACTATATAGGCCTTCTCTAATAAAGAATAATATATATATAGTATAGAACTCTAGAGCTAGTAAAGTAGCTATAAAGTCTTAGATAGGTATTATAATAGAGCTATAGGGGTAGAGCGCATTATAGTAAGAGATATTTAGAGTTAAATATAAGTAGATATATACTTAGATAGTATTACGCACTTTATAAAGTAGCTAAAGCTGTATCTACCTAGCTAAGAGTTAGGTCTAGATAGTATATACGTAAAGCTAGAGGACGTAGAATAAGCTCTATAGCCCTAAGAAGTAATATATAAGTAACGCTATAGTAGTAGCTAGTATACTCTATATATAAAACCTAGTATAGGTATAGTCTATAATAACTAGGTATATATACTTATAGGTAGCTATAGTACTAAAGACGCATAGAGTTAGCTATAAGATAGGCTCTATTAGGGACGTCACCCTATACTAGATTATAAGAAGTAATACTACTTCTATAAGAGCCTTATTAGGGGTAAGATAGGTAGTATTAGGGCTAGAGATACTACTAGGGCAGCGTCTAGTAGTATAGTCTTTACTACTACACTTAGTAATATACTTATAGTTATATAAGGTAGTATTATACATATAGTAGTAGCGCGTATTAAAGTAGGGCGTTTATATATAGATATAGTTAGGTATAAGCGTAGTAGCTTTATTAACGCTACCTAGCTAACTAGAGAATAGTAGTATTATAGGAGAAGTAAAGATCTTATTAGTAGCTGTAAGAGTAAGCGTAGATTTACTAGTAAGTAGGTTAGTAGCTATAGGAGTATAGGTAGGCTTACTAGTAGGTAAGTTAGACTGCGTATTTAGTAATAAGGGAGTAGTTAGTCTTAGAAGCCTTAACTGCGTTTCTATACGCTAAGCGCTAGCTTACCTAGTATAATATAAAGGCTAGTAGCTATAAAGGCCTTATAGAAGATAGCTTAGATCTACGCCTCTAGCGCTTAGAGGCTCTAGATATTACGCGTAATAAAGTCTAGCTACTAAGCGTCTTCTAAGAGTATTAATAACTCTACTAGTATATTATTAGGCGCTAATAGAAGGGTAGGCAAAGGGTGTAGAGCGTATGCATACTTACACTTAAAGATCTATAGGTGCTAGGCGTTATCTAGGTAGGAGTAAGGTAAGTATAGTACTAGGTCTACCTTAAAGATATAGGTAGGATTCTTTATTAGGATAGGCGGTATATAGTATTAGTAGAGCTACTTAAATAGATATAGGATACGCGCTACTAGGGGTAAGATAGGTTAGGATAATAAGCTATACTATAAAGTAGAGGAGGAGATAGTAGAGGGATACCCTATTAAGCTAGTATAGGTAATAGTAGTAGATAGTAGTAAATAGACTAGTATAACGTTAGCCCTACACTATTACTATACGTAAGTAAGTACTACTATATTACATCTAATTAAGCTAGGTTTATTATATACTAGTAGATTATAGTAGGATAGTATAATAGTATACCTACTTTATAGGGGTTGTTATTACTATTAAAGGATAGGCTTAGTACTAGCTAGGCTTACTTACTATACTTATAATACCTATAGCTAGCGTTTAGAACCTCTTATAATACTACTATAGTATTCTTACTATACCTAGAGTAGTAGAAGCTATAGGCTAGGTACTAAACTATATAGAGAAGGAGTAGACGTTTCCCTACTTATACTTATCTAGAAGTATACTATCTAGTATAGTAGTATAAGGATATTGCCTATTATATAGTAGCTAAGGGAAGAGACTATAATAGGAAGTAGTAAGAAGAAGAGGAAGAAATAAGAGGGAGAAAAAAAAAACGTAGAGGAGACGTAGAGGTTAGAAAAGTAATTTAATAGCTATAAAGGCGTAATAAAGATACTAGATTAAAAGTACTACTATAGCTAAGTATAGCGCGTAGCCTTATTACCTACTACTCTACCTAAATACATACCTCTCTAGTATACCTTAACCTATACTAGCGTATCTAATTTAAGGTACTAGGCCTACTATTTAATAATAATAGTGTAGCCCTAAGTAGCTGCGCTCTATATACTTATACTATTTTTAATATTAGCGCTAGGGTAGAAGTAGTAGTAATAGTGTAATAAGGGTACTATAGTAGCGCTGCTACGTCTACGTACCTACGCTAATAGGGGCTAAAGTAGTGTATATATTACTAAAGTTTATCTTTAACACTACCCTTAAGAGTACTCTAATCTATAGTAATTTCTATATTATTATAGAGAGTCTTATATACATAAAGTATAATACAATACTAGTAGTCTAGTAGCTAGTACTCTAGCGTTATAATAGGAGCGTAGGAATAAGGTACTTAGCGCACCTAGTTACTACGCGTATCCTAGTATAAGTAGTAGACTAGAAGCCTATCTATATTAAGCTAGCGTAGGACGTAGAAGGAGCTGTAGTAGTACTTATAGCGTAGAAGCAGTATTAGGCCTATTAGCTCGCTAATATAATCGCTAGGTTTAAAGGTATTACTAGCGCCTAGCTACTATACAAATACCTTAGGAGATAGCGCGCCTAGTAAGTTTTATAATAGATAATATAAGTCTAGAGGTAGTATAGAGAGATAGCTATAGCGCTAGTATAAGATATACTTATAATACGCGTTAGGGGCGTTTAGTAGAAGCGTAGGGTTATAGAGTAGCACCTAATTAGATAGCTAGCTAGTAATATGCTATATACTAAGGAGGTACTAGGTAGTATTACGCGTGAGGTAAAGGCAAATATAAAGTTATTTACTAAGAATACTATAAGAGTTAATTACTCTATCTTTAGGAATAGCTAGTATTATATTATACTGCTATTTAGCACTATACTTAAAGGCAGCGCTAGCGTACATAGATGTAGTAGTACTACTATTTTTACTTCTATTCTTATAGTTATTATTGTTATTATTATTATAATTTAGCTTAGCTAGGCTATATACTATATATATATAGCGTATAATACGCTATATAAGGCTATTTATAATATAGCTTAGATCTTTAAGCAGCCCTATAATATCTATATCTATACTTACGTAGTGTATAAGCTTCTAGATATCTAGCTCTAGCGTCTTCTTTAGAAAACTAGGGCTAACGCTATAGGGTGTAGTAGACTAGAGTAGTAGTAGCGCGAGTATACCTAGCCTAAACTTATAGTAATATTGCACCTACTTTACACTATTTAAGAGCTATATAGTAAGCTAGTAGCGTGCTTCTAGTATATTAGCTTCCTAGTAGCTATAAAGGATGTTAGTTATAAGCTATAGGCTTATTTTATTACTGCCCCCTATATTAGTAAACTTCTACTATTATATAAGTTAAACTTATAAATATATCTTAACGCGTTAGTATAGGAGAGATAGGTTAGCCTATTAGCTAGTAGTCTAGGCGCTATAGTAATACGTAGTAACTTAATAGGTAAGGCTAGTATCTAACGTAATAGGATGCGTAGCTTACCTTATATACGCGTCTTTATACTTAACTTACTATATAGAGATTAGTAAGACTAGGTAGGTAAGTATCTACTAACTAAGGAGAGTAACTAGAATATATAAAGTACTCTTACGTAATAGGCTATAGAAGAGGTTCTCTTCTATACTAAGGCTATAGCGCTATAGTTATATAATATTAAGGACTAGAAACTCTAGGTAGACCTTCTTAGTTAGACGCTCCTTAGATACTATAGCTAAGTAGTACTTAGGGGATATAAGGTAGGCTAGAGATATTAAGTCTATAACGCTATAGGCTGCTACTAAGTAGAACCTATAGCTAGTAGGAGAAGCTAGCGTAGTGCTATATATAAAGTTAATAGCCTCTATAATATTTAGTTTAATATTAATTACCTAGTAGTAGGTAGATAGTGTAGTAAAGATAAGCTTACTAGGATAGTAGGCTTTAATATAGTACCTTACCCCTAGCTACTTAAGAGCACTAGGCGTAATAAGTATAGAAAGATAGTAAATATACTATAAGTATTTTACTAGGGAGTTAACGCCTACTAGGCGTAGAAACACTTTCTTAAACTAGTACCTTAAGGCTAGCTTAATACTAAGCTAGATCTTAGGAGCGCTATATACTAGTAGATTAGTAGATAGCTACTTATAGTCCTTAAAATACATAGCTATAGTAGTTAGCCTAGTAGAGTAGCTAGCGTAGATATAGCTAGTATTTACGCTAGAGACTAACTCTACTAGGGCCTACTCTATATAGGGGCTAGGAGAGAGTAGGTTATAGTAGCTATATAGCTCTACTAGTACCTTAGTATAAGAGCTAATAAGATAATACTACGTAGACTCTAGAGTGCCTAGGGCGTAGCTGTAAAAGTCCTTAAAGAAACCTTATAGCTAAGTATTACTATAATAATTAGGCGAGTTACTAGGAACCTAGCTTTAAAGGCTAGGCGGCGTTAACGGCTTTATATTAGAGATATAAACAACACTCTCTATAACTTAATAGTACGTATTATAGATAAAGTAGGCTCTAGCTACCTCTATATTAAAGTCTTTAATATAGTATAGCGCTAGTAAGAAGGTCTATAGGTTAAGGTTAAGCACGTAAATAAGGCCTATACTAGTACGCTAGACTACTTCTTTACTAATAAATCTCTCTAGCGTATTAGTAGTATATAGTCCTAGCTCTAATAGCTAGCACTTATATAAAGGTACGTTAAACGTTATAAGTACTAACATGATAGCTATAGCTAGTAGCTAGGATAGTACTCTACTTCTTATATACTTACGTAGGCTGCTAGTAGGAATTAAGAGAGTTTTATTAGCACGCTGTAGTTATTTACTCTTTACCTTCTTAGTAGGCGTTGCGCTATATAAAACTAGCTTCCTCTTTAGCTGCGCGCATAGTAAGTCTTTAGCTAGAATACCTATATTATAGTCCTTATTCTTATTAAGGACTACGGCGCTGTCCCTATCTCCTATAACGTATCTTCTTTCTTCTACCTACTCTCTTTTACTACTACTAGTGCCTTCTACTATACCCTTAACTATAGCTAGTTATAGGTTAGCTTTCTTACTAATGCTAGACAGCGCAGTAATACCTACATCCTAACTCTCGCTTATTCCCTCTAGCTCTATCCTCTAGTTCTTAGGTAGCTATTACTTCTCTATATATAGCACGATAGCGTTAGTAGCTATACTAGCTCTAGGATTACTAGCTAAGCTAGCTAACGTTATACTCGCCTAATATATATCTATATTAATAGTAAGTAGATTATATACTATAGGTATTATATACTATGCACTAGTACTAGGGCTTATAGGCCTAGGAGTAGGTATAGGTGTAGGTGCAGATATAGATGCTAATGCAGATATAGATATAAGTAGTTATAGAGAAAGTACCTCTAGGAGCGCGCTAGCCTTATCTATTACATCCTATATAACTTATATTAGTTTAAGATAAAGGTTAGCGTATAG
>Ga0210040_10004183_pt1 | contig 19002 bp, 19 predicted proteins | sample CryGeyCG12114_NA_FD_185462 | JGI IMG/M metagenome (GOLD analysis project Ga0210040, IMG submission 185462) | Groundwater microbial communities from aquifer - Crystal Geyser CG19_WC_8/21/14_NA (SPAdes) (version 2) | ecosystem: Environmental > Aquatic > Deep subsurface > Groundwater | place: USA...
TGAGTAGAATAGAAAGTTATACTTTGTGTACAAAATTTTCCTGTTCGCTGACATTTTATTTATTTTTTTCCATAGCGACCGTCAGTGACAGGAAAATTTGGGCTTAGACGGATAAGGTAATGATGATGTGTTATTTTGGTTGAATTGCAATTTTGGAATTTCGTTAGTACACTAGCCATAAAAAAATACCGTTGCCAAAACTTCGCATTGAAACTGTTCTATTTTAACTATGAAATTCCGTGCAGACACACACACGGAATATCGTCGATTATGTTATGATAGTTGAACTTCCAACCCCTAATTTGTTAATAAATCATTAATTTAACATAATGATTCAGGAAAAAACTAACGGAAATAATATTATAAAAAAATTATTTTGAAATCATTGGCAACCATAATAATTTCATTAAAAAAAAGAAACAAGTGTTTTACAGCATAACTTCTTTCGCCCACATAGGGTTGTTTACATCTTCGAGGCTTCAGATAAAACCTGCACTATTTACCTACCTCTAAAATATTTTATGGAATCAAACTCAAATAAATTATGAATTCATCAAGTGCTGATGGAGATGGATATATTACAGATCAATGTGGGAATGGTTCATGTCTCGGGAGAATTGGTGCAGCCAAAATATAATTTTTTATATGTATAGTACAAGATTTTTCTTATTAACTTAACATGGGTGTATCCCATCGGAAATCAAATAATGATCAAATATATATTATTATCGAAGAAATATTTAGTTGAGTAGCTAACTTGGGCGATGTTTGGCAAGACAAAAAAAGTACGGATAAAAATCATTACTGTACTACAAGCAGTGAGCAGCACATTAACGCAAGTATAATACAAAAACGAACGATTTTTCTCAAAGCATTACTTTCGAATTTTCTATTATATGCTTTATTGCATCGTTTATCAGATATTTTTTGCTCCGTATCTCGTCGTTTGTTTACAATATTTTCCAAATAAAGATTCACACGTCTTCAAATATAAAAATAATGACGATTCGTAAATTACTTGAACGGAGTCTCAGCCTTATTCTTAGATACAACTACGCCCAATAGGTCCATGTAACATGACGTCTCTAAACAGCCTTGCGACGGCAATGAATAATTTTTAATTTTAGTGAATCAAGATGTAAAATGTAAATTTATTTGCTGCATCCCCCAATTATAATATACTTCATTGTTCTTCATGCATTATATATATTCCCACTTGCACAAATGTTAAAAGAAACTGACACAGTGAAGGAAGATTTGAACAAATAAATCAGTCTGTATTGAGAGGTTATGGTAAATTCGAATGTACAATGTATAAAACAATTAAAAATGCGTTTGACAACAAGATAAAAACACAGCGATCTTCAAGTACTAAACTCATACATCAGAATAATATAAGCTCTGAGAAGCATTTTCAGCAAATGTGGTACCTATTGATGTATTGCTATTATTGGCATGTGATATTCTAACTATACAACGGCCTCAACGGCCCAAAATATTAAAGTTGACGAAATATTCAGATTATTTAAGAAACCTAACAACTGTAACACAATCCATTCTCAAGTCTTTCGTCGTTTCGTCTCGCATTCACAAAATGGCACAAGCAGCTATATGATAATAAAACTTGGAACTAAAACGTTCACATTATTAATCCTAAGTTAGTCTATTTGGATCGAACAGCTAGTAAACCTTGCATTTTTAAGTACACAGGAAGACATTTTAACCTCGTGATATAGAAACATGTAAAAAACCCATACTGAACTACATCAACATGTATTGCAATCATTTGGAAGAATATGTGAATTACAGATTAATAAAAACTGCATACAGCAGTGCATTAATTACTAAATCTTACTCATGCATGATGGAAGAGAAAGTATTGAAAATGAGGAGCCTCTTTTTAATCGGCTGCAACTTTCTTGGCAAAAGACGCCAATGCAGAAATTTCCGCTGTGTTTGAATCCAATCTGGTGAACTCAATTTCTTCAGTGCCACTGTTGGTAGTTGCATAGGGATCTAAAAGAATCCACAAAACCATGTTAACCAAATGCAAACCTATAACAGGTTTTCAGTATTTCTAGAATTCTAAAAACCCCTACCTCGCTCTGGAGGCCAACGTTTGTGGGATGGCGCGTACAAGGAAAGTAACGCCAGCACGTAAATGTTCCACATGCCATACACACCGGTGTAGAATGCAGGTGTGTACTCAATAGAATCCTCTTGTCCATCCCATTGCCACTTGTTGTCTTCACTGACTTGACCCAAAATGAAGCCAATGACAGTCATGGCGGCGCACACCAGTGTGGTCAGCATAAGAAACTTGAATCGGTATATGATCCCTAAAAGTATTAATACACCAATGATTACAATCAATTTCTGACTGTTGAGTTGAATTTCAATAGCTACCGCGCAATTCAAATTCTGGTGGGAAGTTCGCAACATAATAATCCATACCTTGGTAATGGAGTCGTCTAACTGCCGACATGGCTGGGAGAGTCGTACGCTTGGTGCTGATGTTTCGAAACACACGCCATATCATCCATGACAAGAAGACAAAATAGAGAGATGCCGAAATGCCCGCAGCAATTATGAGACCAAGTGCCAACCTGGTACCCACAGGAGTAGCCCACAATGAATAAAATGGATTCACAACGTGTGCTCCGCGCTCACACAGGTCAAACAAAAAGAGAGCAATGCAACCCACCCCTACTGCACTCAAATGTTTCCAGTAATGTTTCAAAGTGTGTTTTTCACCTCCAGATTCCTAATGCAGTGTTAAATGATGGCTCATGTTAGCTCGTTTTATTTCAACAGATGAGTTGATTATAAAATATCTAAGCATGAATAGGAAGTCGTGACTTACCATTAAATGTTCTCCAGCGAAGACCAACCAGAAGGAGAGAAGAGCAGCGTAGAAAATCCCTTGCCTGATATCGCTCACTAGAAGCATGTATGGCATGTCGAAAAAGAGCGTGAACCATTCAATGGGAACTGTACAAGTTAAATTTTCCAGTTAGATTATTAGAAGGTTGCTCTTGTGATTAGTATAATGTAATTTGAGGAATGGAACAGCTTACCATTAAGGAATTCCATAGCAATTCCCAAGAAAAGAATCATTCTTTCGAGCAAGGCAGACTTTCTACCCTCAGCTTGCACTCTCCTCCAAAACCAGATGACAATAGCAAGGACAATGGGTGTAAAGAAAGTTTTCAGGGAAAACCAAACTTTTGTAAACCCTCCGTTTTGATGTATTGTGACCAAATGGAGTTCCTCAAGTTTTCCAAGTCCCTGAACGGAAAAAGTTAATTTTGTGAATTACGTTGTTCAAAAAATGTTTGCTTGTCGCAGAAGAGTTTTTTTTAATCAGTTAAAACCTTATTGTAGGGCTGCACTGGTGTGACCGGCAGTCGAATATTCAGCAAATAAAAATCATGATGAAGTGATCCCAGCTCAAAGAAAGGAATTTGGTCGCACATGTAATTATAGCCTTCTTTCTCTTCATCGATTTCACAATGCAGATTGCGCTCCTCTTGAGATTCCCAATACAATTTCCAATCTTCATCTTTGTCCCATTTATTTCTGTAGCCCAATCTGGCATCCAAAAGCATTACTGCCCCATCCTCTGTATTTGTAAACATCGATTTAAAGAACACTTTGAAAAGTTACGAAACTCGTAAGCTAAACTTTCCAAGTCCGTATATTTAGTAATTATAAAACGTACGGAGAGTGCTGTTCCGGTAGTACTGAATGCCAGGCTGGAGGATGCCAATTAAGTTTTGTTGCCAACGGGAGAAATCCAAAACACTATTTTCTCTTACAAATGGAATTTGGAAAGTAAATACAATGTTATTGGCAGTCAATGGACCATCAGTTAAGTGGTCCAAAACATGACAACCACCTCTCCCTCTGGGGTACATCCATTTGGTTCTGTCTCCATTCGGATCATAGCATTTTACTGCTGTGGAAGGGGATGCGTGTGAAGGTGGAGGAGCTGCGAAAATTATTGTAGGAAACAAAGTTAAATACGACAGAAAATAGTAGGCACAATATGTTGGATGAATTAGCATGAAGAATTACAGATAAGTCCGCCCAGTAGGAAACATGCCACTTGACAGATGAGGAATATTGAAGTTAAAACAAATAACTTTCTTCCACTCAGGTTTTCCAAAACAGTTCCAGCCATGCCCAAATTGTTTTTGTCACACTTTCGGAGTTATCTATGGATTTTTGTTATAGAATTAGATTTTTTCCACACAGACCATGAATTCCGCCTTTTCCATATCATTTTCTTACCAGAGTTTAATTAAACATTTGTGGTCTTGTGGTATCTCTTATGATTACTTGTCGGGAACGGTTGTAAGAGTATTCTGTGATGAACTAAAAATTTAATGTAGCCGAATTAAAATAGTGACAAGGACAGTAAAATATGTACTTTTTGGAGCCTACTAATCCTGGGTTTAAAAATTAGTAGAAAGATGTTTTTTGCGATATGGATACAAATAAAAATAAACGAATGCAAAGTTGGATATTGTAAAAATTATTGATCGCTATGTAGTTGGAGCTGTCAAAAAAGACTGCATAATCTTTGGATTTTGAGAAACACATGAAATGAAAATTGGATGAAATCCAACTTTTGACGTTCTAAAAACTAAAGGAAAAATAGAGAATGCACTTGCACATCCCATATAACCTAGCATTTATTATCCTAGGTTTATTAATAATGCAGTTTTCATGGGGCTCTTTTTTCAGTCATTAAGGATCAAGAAAAACAAATTAACCCATGTGCATGAACACAATTTGACTTGGCTCCCTAAAAAAATATACTGATTTTTTTCCAAGAAAAATACTTCAAATCGTTGAGAAGCTTTTTATGTGGAAAATGTAGCACTCAACATGTCAGGCTTACCATGGGTGCATCCAAGGTGTGATTGAGAACATGTGTAAACACTGCAGACTTCAAATTCGCAAATCTTGGAAAAAGACAAAATATTTGGTTCACGGAAAATAGGAAATGACTAAAAAATTCTGTATCTAAGGGTTCGTGCCGGTCCGTTTGTACGCGCAAGTGAAAGATATATACATGAAATGAATGACCCTCTTGGAATTCTTGCTTTGGAAACAGGGAGAACAGCATCCCCTCGGGCTTTTTTGTGATCTCATCCTAATAATGGACTACATGCTCCCATATATACCACATAAGAGCTGAAAAAAAGCATTTAACCATCACAAGTACATAGGTGTAAGGAACAAAAAGGGCCCGACAGGAAGAATATTGTAAACACACACGCAAATGCCCAACATTACCCAGCCACAATTTTCACCTTCTATTAGACATATAGAATCTTACAAATTTCTGGCAAGAAAAAAACTCGTCTCATAAGCATGCATTGACTATGAACATATTAACATTAAATGTTTTATAAAGCATGCCTAAATGTGAACAAACCAACTAAGGTATAATTTAAGGCGGCAGTTATTTTTGTGTTAAAATTAGACCTGTGTAACTTGTCAAGGACAAGAATAATGAAATTTTGACTTGTTCGTGTATAGTATCATGTCATATATAGTCTACGTCAGTTCATTCTCATTTTTATGCGTTTTACTAATCGATTTACAGCTTTTTCCATGCACATTCTCTGTGCACAGAAAACAACATGTGTCTTTATGATCATAGTCACAAGTTTTTCTTTCCCGATTCCAACATGTGCAGACTGAAATGACGTTTAATGTGAGTCACCTTGTGTTGACACATTTATTCTTCATGTAAATGGGTTACAGAAAAAAATCTGCTCGGCAAGTCTAAAACTTCCCTTCTATGAGAGACTCTGATTTATTTCATACTAATATTAGGCAGATGACATTTGTTTATTATGGACGAATCAATATATAATTCCAAAGATATTCATTATGGTTAGACTGCTAGCTACAAAACACAGGGCGCAATTTCGTATCGGTGATTGTAATTAATAATAAATATTATGAATTGGTAAAAGAGATTCATAAGGTTTGACAAAATAAAAATGCAAATGGTAGCTAACTTGATGCGATGCAAGCTGGTTGTAACAAACTAGCATTGAAGAAATGACTTTATGAAGAACTCAGAGCCATCTGCAGTACGACTATAGATATATAAAGGATTTGTGGATTCACTTTGGCGCTAAAGCGGTGTCTCGTCTGGCGTTCGAAGTATCGAAGCAAATATCTTTTACGCACATTTTTTGGAAATCTTTAAAGTCTTAATAAAAGAAATATTTAAAAATGGGTGACGTTCTGGATTTAGAGATTGCTCATGACGAAGAAATGGGAATTGTCGAAGATGAGGCTCAAGGTATTGGCATAAAACTATTGATTATTATCGCTGGGTATTAGGTTTTTAATTTGTAGGTGGTAGAATTTTGCTCATTGTTGGTAGAATTTTGCTCATTGTTGGTGGAATTTTGCTCATTGTTGGTAGAATTTTATTACAATATAGAACAAGTATGTAGATCAAGCAAAGCTTTTTTAATCATTATTTTTTGTACAACTATTTTTCTAGATGTTGAGTTGGTGAAAACCCGCGCACGGAAACGCAAGGGACGAGGATTTGACGCTGCTTCGTCTCAACGTGAAGTGATTGACAATTACGAAGCCATTTCACCCACAAAAACTGAAAATTTAGACGCCATAGCTCAAAGATGTTAGTATAGTAAACAGATTTCATTTTTAATATTTATCTATGGTCTAAAAAATTATGTGGTTTTGAAATGAACTTTCTATCATTTATGATTAGCTGTTGAGGGCTGGATCCTGATTGTGACTGGAGTACATGAAGAAGCTCATGAAGATGACGTCCAAGGCATGTTTAGTGAACACGGAGAAATAAAGAATTTGCATTTGAATTTGGATCGCCGGACGGGTTTTTTGAAGGTATTTAGTTAGTTTCAAATGCTTGATCAGCTACGTTATAGACGTTGGGCATTACAGTATTCCAAGGTCTAGTGAATTTGAATTATTTATAATTATTTTATATTTTTTGTTTTCAGGGTTATGCTTTGGTTGAATACGATTCTTATAAACAAGCAGCAGAAGCTAAACTTAAATTAGATGGACAAGCTCTTCTCGGACAAACAATTAATGTTGACTGGGCATTCATGAAAAAGCCGATCCGCCGTGCTCGTCGATAAGTTTTTAATTGTTTTCTTCTTCCAACTTTACTTTTTCTAAATATGAAATCCACACATCCGCTTTCTATTTCATGTGTACATGGACATACGCTAACTTTCAGCGACTAGGATTAGATTGTGCAGTGTTTTTTTCGTGAAGCATTTTCAGTTTTTTATGCATAATTGTAATAGGGTTATGTTCTTGTTACGTGTTTACTCTTTTTCAATATTAGATTAGAGCTAAATAGAGAATCTTAAGATTTGAATGCAAAAAACTAAAAAAAAACAACAACGGATGTTCTCATGAACATAATTTTATAGATGTATGGATGGAAATAACTGATTAATGGCAGTCCTGTTGTTTAGTTATTTACTGTGTACTCATCACTTGTAATAAATTGGAGTATTTATATACGAATTACTTCATCAGTACATTAATAATGATTGATTGTGATTCATTAGCTGTAATAATAATTGCGTATGTGATCATGCATGCGTACGTGATGCCAGAGTTTTCTTTTATCACAAACTGCGTACATATACAAACTACAATCCGGTTTCTCGTCGAGTCATCAACATTTTAGGTTTAGTGATAAGGATAAACCGATAAACAGGTAATAATGACAACAATGATCTATAATCATCCACCAATATCAATGAAGTTTGAAAATATTGCTAACAACAGGCTATTTTTGGGTTACAACCTAATAATTACTACAATAACTAATACAAATGGCTACGTGTTTTAAAGCTTTCGATTAGCCATACATTCGACTTTTTTCGATTGGGAAATGGCTTTAGAAGGAATCATTGAGTAGTGGATTAATTCTTTTATTTCATTGATCCATTTAACCCACTGTTGCCCGCCCGACCATATTTTCTTCTATGCATGTCATCCACTGTGTCCAAAAAGTAAGAGCCTCCAAACAGTGTCTTAGTCGATCCCACGGGTTGGTACGGAGCTGTAATTCATAATACAAAACAGTTTATGTTTAACTAAACTACATGCAATATACTACGTATTTAAAAAAAGTGATGACCCAAGGCCGAAATAATACCTTTATGATGGGTTTGCTCTCTAAGTAACATAGTTTTAGCAAATTCTGCTGGATCCGTTTGCTTTCTGTGCTCTAATCTTTTAGGAACGTCTGCAATGCCTGCAAGTAGTTTTTTCAGCTTCTCTATTTCACCTTCTAGTACACGTATGGAATACATGGACGCCTGTAGGCCAGACCCATATGAGAAAAGGCAAATCCTATTACACTTCAGCTGCTCTGCTGGTTTACTACAAAAAGTGATCCCAAAATAGTTTGACTATGAGAGTTGATTGATGACAATTAGGATCATCCAAAAAATAAAAGACCTTTAGCTACCTTATAAGATATGAAACCAGTCCTCCATACACAGATGGAGTGTACATATTCCCCACTTGATTAGCAATAAAAAGAGACGGTTTAGTTTTCCGGTCATACAAATGTTTTGAGCTAGATAACAACGTGGTTTCCACTTCCTTGTCGAAATAAGAAGCTTCTAATTTAATGTCTTTCAATGGCCCCAATTCCGGATACTTTTGAGCGACGTCTTCTTTAGAAAGCATGTGAATGTCGTTGAGAAGCAGCCTTGCCAAAGATTTTTGTACCAGCTTACAATATGGAGAATGAAAAACAACAGCATCAAATGAATCCAGAGAAATCTTTTCAGAATTCCGCTTAGATGCTTTTTGGGCATATCGTTGATAACATAAGTCCAGAGCACTCAGATAGCATTGGATTGACAGCTTTCCGTCTACCCTTGGATATTCTGACTCTAAATCTGGCTTGTAAAAATCATACACGTGAGCGGAATGGGATGATCGCAAACCTGTAAAGATAAAATAAAAACTGCATTTAAAACAGCGTCACGAATTTTTAAAGAAGGTACCATGGAAGAACGAACATCAATTTACCATTCATACAAATCAAGACTTGAATGAATGAACATATTTATTCAGTCGGATGACAAAATATACACAAAATTTACAGCTTTTAAATGGCCTCATATGGTTTTTTCTAACCTCATAGCATAGTAGCACAATTTCTACCAAATGCATCGAAAAGGTCATGAAATGACACTGCAATTTCATTTCTAAATCATGTCGCATCTTTTCACACTTGTACATTTAATTAAATCAATCAAATTAGATCTGGATTATTCTAGCAAATGTTTTACTCTGTAGCAATAAACAAGACTTCACAAAACTGGAAACGGAATCAACGAACCGAGTGAACCGAGTTTATGTAACGGCTGAAAATTTTAGACTGTTTTCATTAGCGGTCACGAATTGTTATCAGCTTGCTATCATTCTATAGATCATATAATTTCTTGGGCACTACAGTGATACGAAAGAGATAAATCAAAGAGAACCATTGTTCAACTTGAACCAGCAGTTTACATGAACGACTATCTCAAGTAATTGAGGAAAAATTTTAAATGAAAGAAAAATTCATAGATAATCATACAGACACAGAACTTATATACTATAGACTTCTCTGCGTGATTCATCCACAAATATTACTGATTAAATTGTTCAAATAAACGACTTGTGTATATATTTTCCTTCTTCATAATCCATCTCTTTTTTTGGTCACACATTTCTATATTATTTTTTTGCCAAGGCTATTTAAAAGATTTTATCATTAAAATGTTCATTTTGCTGCTGTTCCCATCGCAAAAAAAAAAGCCGTATGAATGAAATGATTATATGACTAACTCAATATAATATTCATCAATCGAATTCGCTTCGTAAAAAACTCACCCCTTTCAATTACAAGAGGTGCGTTTGGACCCAATAACATGGCAACAGCCCCAGCACCACCAGTTGGACGAGCATTTCCGCTTGAGTAGACAGCAATGTCTCCAGCCACCATCAAAGCCAGACGACCTGAAAAAACGGTATATAATGAATCACTAGTCATTTACAACAGATTGGAATTAACTTGAAATTGGGTGAGTGAACGTGTTAACCAACCTCACCGTAAAAATAATAACAGTAAAGAAATTAGTTAATGAGTAAAAACTTACCATCCCATGCACTGGACTCAACCCAAGACAAAGAGTTGAACAAAGCTGCAGTTCCTCCATAACAAGCATTTGTAGAGTCAACACCTTCAATATCTGTATTGCCACTAGCCTCAAAAAGTTGCATCAAAACAGTTTTTACACTCTTTGACTTGTCCAAAATAGTTTCAGTTCCCACTTCAAGACGTCCAATTTCATTGTAGCCTGCAACAAAAATATTAAAAATTGTAGCATATTAAAAAAACATTACTTCAGCAAAATAACTAACTAAAAGCACTATTAGACCAGGAATGAATGAATATGAAGATATCGGAAAAATTTGCAGCAATTTTGATCCTTTGCCTTTACAATGAATATTTTAGGCAAACCATGTTTTTTACCATCAAATATGTTGATCATCAGTTAAATTGCAAAACATGCAACAAAACTAACTCCATCAATAACAAATTACAGTCCAAAGTGTCTCATATTGCCTCTATTAAGAACACAGTACAATTTGCAGCTTATGCAGCGTACTGCACACGCACACAACATATTTTATGCATACGACAAAAAAACAAGCATGAATGTAATTTGCATGTCATGTACCCAACCCATAATATTTGACCATCTAGCATACTCATGCACACGAATAATATGATACCATTCATTCTTGCCAAAACTAACTGTACAATCCCAAAATGTCAATGTATAGATATAGCATGAAGATAAGTGCAAAGGACAGTGCATAATTCTCAAACCAATGTTTCTGTCAGTAAACATACCGATTCCATTTTTCTCCATCAAGTTCTGGACAGCTGTTAGACACAGGGAATTGATATCTTCTCTATCAGAACAAAATCCCATCTTGCTTTGTCCCAGTCCTACCGTATATTTCCCAGCGGACACTCCATCAAATTTTTCCAGCTCCGTTTGATCTACGAATTGGCTCGGGAAATAAATTTCAATCGCAAGAATGCCAACATTTTCAGGCCAACTGTTTGATCCTCGACTCATCTTGATTTAGGATGTTCACTAGTTCACTAGATTTTGTTGACAATAACTAACTTGGAGCAATCACAGTCAGCAGCACACGGCAACCAGGTGCACAATACGCCTTGTCTACGTACAATAATCAAATTCAAATCACAGTCTATCAAGTTTCCACAATAGAGAATGCAAATCATTAACTCTAACAACTAAGCATATGCAGACGACTGAACAAATGGTTTCGGAGCTGTCTACAGGTACACTGAATTCTGCAACTGTCAAAACCCACTTCTTTATAATACTGGGGATTCATGAAAACTATACCGTGTTTGGATCTGTGTGTGATGCAATGTGTGTCTGTGTGGTTGCGTATTCCTAAGGCAGATCTAATGAATGAGGAAGAAGTAGCGGATCGGGAAATAATAACAAGAATTGAGAAGACGGCCTTTCTATGATGAACTGAACTGATGCCTGAGGCTCTCAGTTCCTCCGTTGATTCTTGTTGTGCTAACTAAAAGTACAGGGCCACGATGGATTTAATCCCCCGCAATTATCATACATTCCACGAGTTAGCTGTATACATCACCAATATACGTAACTTAACCTGCAGTACCAACAAATTGTTGCGTACACTAACTCACTGACTAACTAAATGTAATATAGCCGAGAACTTGGGAGCCTTTAGATATCAGTTATATGATGATAGAGCGATAGGAGCACACAAAGATGGTTCCATTGTGTGTCAAAGAGGTAGACTGCAAAAAGGAGGAACAACCATATTAACCATAGCTTACATAGATCGATCAGATGATACTAACCAACTAACAAAACTATGAAGCAGGAGCGAATGTCACAATGCATTACGAATCATTCCGTTTTTTTGGCTTAGTATTCCTGGTCGTACTACCAGATAGATACACAAATGGGTATTGACACACAGTTTGCATTATGTCCACGTTCAATGTTCTCTTATGGAGTGGTAGAAGTACGCACTTGGTCATTTTACAGGCTTAATAAAATATAATGAAATTTTGCAAGTACAGTACTGCACATACTGTGAGTGTCCACTGCATTGTTCATTTATCAGTATATGGCACATTGTGGATTCAGTGTAAGTATGAGACTCTAAAGGGTAATCAATTGTTGACAGTTGACCATTAACATCGTGAAAAAAATTATTAATTTTGCAGTAGACTATAAATGCCTATATACCATTATTATAATTGTTTATGGGCGCGATATCTCCGTCCTGAACAAGACAGCCGATACCGACCACGGAGGCAACTTAATGCCTATTGTAATATACCATACCTCTGGGGGTGGATTTTTTTGTAAAATTTTTAGAGGGGAGTGTTAAGGAATGAGGACATGTTTAGAATAGCTCATCTACGGTACAGCTACAGCATTTTGAATTTTACGGCTGAAAATACCATGTAACAAATCCTTAGAATAGTGACTATTATGGAACTTTTAGCATTGCATAGTACAAAAATGTAAGAACATGGGTTTTTGGATAGCATGACTGATATTTGATACATAATATGCGATAAAATCACTAGCTGAAAAATAATGTTAGCTGACTTGATGGAAAAAGTGCTATTTTCCTGTTTTACAGCTTACTGAAGACAAAATACAGACGGGACAATAGAGATGACGGGCGTGCAAAAAAATTTTCACACAAAGTTCACATGTAACAAAATGTAGACATCTGTACTACCAGGCTACTTTTCCTTTTATTCAATGGCTTCACTATGCTAGAGTCAACAACGTGCACATTGTGTGTAGGTTATGCAGTACATGATGCGTGGTATTATTATGGAGTATGAGAGCAATAAAAGTAAATACTTCCTTTCCTCAATTGCTTGTACTTACGCAATCATCAATATATCAGTGCTAACAACACTAAAATAGCAAGTGCATCATCTCATTTTTCACACCCGTTTGCTTTACGCTATACAATTGCAAATTTTTTATCCCTGATATCTGACATCTCATAGATGGTTGAAGGAAAGCTGTATTTTAGTCCATGCACAATTATTTGAGCCATTATCAGAAACACCAGAGGGAATGAATGCATTGTGTACGTGGAAACTAGACAATACCGTCTAAATGATAAATGTACAAAACGGGAGAAAAAATGTCACAGCTTGCAAAATGTACATATCATTTTAATTTCATTAGTTTACTCCATAAAATTCTCTCTGGCTGGAAAATTAGATATCATATCGTAAACGGAACCAAATTTTGAAGGGTTGTTTAATCAATATACAACATAATAGGTCAATAAATGCATTGTTTGGAAAACTTCGTTTGTTGATTAAATTCTTGGCAAATTTTTCAGCTCAGCATCCAAAATTTACTTTAAATAAACTGTTCAATACAATAAAAATCAATTTTTAACAAAAATAAAAAAATACGGGCTTATTTTTTATAAGTTTGTGTTTACATGAAAAATATACATATTTAAGAATGCAAAATCAACAGAGGTTCACCAGTCGTTCGGTGCCCTATCCGAACGAGGAGCAACAATATGTTACAAACGACATAATATTTTCCCTTTTAGAAATGAGTATTGATTCATGTCGTTCATTCAGAGTCAGTAAAGTACACAGGAAACGACAAATATATCTAGAAAGCAAGCACGCACTAATGTTCAGTGTTCTTCACATACAATGAAAATCATTGCTATACACTACACGCTATAATACTGGCGCATCCACATTCATGTATGCGAAACTCCATGACCTGGCCCTTATCGTATTTTCTTGGGTCAAAATGTCACTTTAGTAAACATTAGCTAGACGACACCTTAATCCATGATAATAGATTTTAGAAAGGATGAGAGAAAAAATGCTCTCCATAAAAGATGCATTTCAAAAACAATTCTATAAACCATGGAATTCACTTGGGCAAGCAGACGAAAAGAAGGGAAGCAATAAAAAATACAAAAACATGATGAGAACAAAAGAAAAATCAACATGATCATTCCAATCTTCATGCTTCTGTGTTGTTCTTGACTTATTCAGAAGGTTTGTTGGTGGTTACACGCAAAATGAAGGGGTAAATAATAAAAAACAAGGAAAAAAGTTAAAATAAACTATGCTATTAAAAAGTACTATAATTAAATACACAGGGCAATATTGGAAATATCTGAGTACTTTCAATAGAAGGAGATCCAAATCCATTTATTTTTCACACAATCAGTATAAATCTATTGAGCAGGAAAACTAGTCTAGTATACTAAAATATACATTGAGGCACCGAGTACTAAATTCTTCAAGAGCACAACAAGTATAGGTCATGCTATATTCTGCAACAAAACTGAAAAATCCCTCAGTCCTGCACGCGATAACAATCAACGGCATAAAAAATATATTTTATTACAGCGTAATCAATATCATTTCATGAGAGTTTGACTTTCGGACCGCATTCCAACATTAGCAATAGTTACATTCGCTTACAGGATACTGGATACTGCCTTGACTATAAATTCAGACGTGGCTTGTTTAACTATGTGTCCAGGTTTAATATTTTTAACTATCAGTCTCAGTCAATCAGCCATGCATTGCTATAGCAAGTAAAACTTTAATGAGCCTAGCATTATTTGAATCAATAGGGTTACACGGACAATACAATTAGCCTCCTTTCCAGACGTTGAACTCTTCGAAAACATAAATACACACACAATAAACTATTTTTTAGTCTCGCAAGCATCGTAAAGTTTCAGTACACAGAACTTATATTTTTTAAATGATATATTCAAGGCTTCAATATTATGTAACTATGCAGTTCATTTGGAATTCGCTACTATACTTGCCAAATCTCTGATTGTCAATTTTGGCCGAACGAACGTTGTAGTATATTTGTTACTCTACTCAATAATTGAATACCCCTAGTTAAACATAGAGTACAACATGTAGAGTTTCAAGAACTATCCTTTTCCAGCTAGATTTATATTCTTGCCAAGTAAAACATTTTTTTTAAACCAGCAAAACTAAAAATATTCTAACTCTGTCTATTAAAACCAAACCACAATCTAAACAAGTGTAGAAGAACAAATATTTGTCTCAACATTTACAATAACTGAGAATCAACTGGATTACTCACATCAATATTTGTAGTTTGGGACGCATCTCATGTGAGAAAAATAAGTCTACTTCTCCTCTGATTGGATGATTATTGTCATAGTTATAGTGGAATTGGACAAGTGGAAATAATGAAAAAGTGGCTGTAGTTCAATCTTCCTCTCATTGCATTGTAGCACTCACAGCATGAATTAAATTATACGCTTCCAAAACAATGAAATTACTGCAATTGTTAATTTCCGTATCAACTTTTTTATCTCGGTGTGGATAAACCGCGGGCTTTCCACTTGCTAGCATAGAAAAAAATATATAACAATAGGTGGAGGGTGAAAGCATTCGCTGGGTGCCCATGTGCAGTGCAATACATTGGCAATTGGCATTGTGTTTGTTGGTTAACCATTGCGCTATCATAGAATGATATTTATCTAATCTGTGATTCAGTAATAAATTCAGATTGACACTAGAGTTCAAAGTCACTTCTGGCCAATAAAATAAATTAATACTTTTGCAAATTCATTTACTCAAATCCCGATCCCACAATACATAAATGACTTCAAGTAGGGAACGAACTGTGGTCAAATTACCGATACTTAACCTAACCATTTGATTAATGATGTTGTTTATAAAAAGTAAAATTAAAGTATTGATAAGTTGAGTCGGTTGATCACTAAAAGCAGACATGCAGCACTACATGATGTATGGGAGTTAATACGTCCATTTGATAAAACGCTGCTACTGCCATCCAATGAGTACATTATGAGGATATAAACTCTAATCGAGGCATCAAAAATCTGAGCAATTTTAACCTAAGATGATCTATCAGTTATTCAGAGCGGTTAGCAGTAAATATATGTATAAACCCAAAATAATTGGGTGTGTAGTTTGCAGATTTTCGAACGTAACAGTAGCAGATAGATAATTTATGAATTCAGGGAAAATGTAAAATATAAATTGACTATATGAATATTTTGATAATACGCTTGTAAGTAAAGTATAATATTTATTAGTTATACTAACTATCTTCTTCCTTACAATTCTTGTTGACTGTTGTGGAATTTGTTGACTTTTGGTGATCAAGAGTTTTGGCTTTAACATGTATTCATCTTGAATCCCAATTACATCATATCATATTGGATGAAAGAAAGATTGTGTGAACATAAATGGCGTCTCAGGGGTGACACTTGTGGTCATCGCATATATGCATCAAGAAAAAAGTATAAATACGACGTCAATAAATAAGATATCTCTATTTACTACTTGGCAGTTAAACGTTTTGCAAAGCAGTGATCAGTTTTTTTTCGAAAAGAAGTGTTTTTCTGCTACTAAAGGTGAACTCGCCATGGCGAGTGAAATCAAATTTGTGCTAAAAAGTTCTGTGAGACTGAAATTTCCTATTGTTTTACTAATTTTGGCCGTTTTAACAGACGTATATTCAGGTAGCAATTTCGCTCTTATTGGAAATACTAATACTATCTGTACAGTATTTAAAGGGTTTCAAATTCAACAACAAAATAAGGAGAAGGACTTTCACTCACTCAGTAGTAATTCGTATTTTCGTATTGACTTTTTCTCATTCTCATATTGCTCACATACTGCGGTGAAATCATAATAATAACTATAGAAATTAATACAAATCGATCAGATTTTGGAATTTTGACACACCAAGTCACTAGTAATGAAAACAAGCGCACATATTACGTACGGATACAACCAATGTTACAAACGTACCAAGTCCTGAATTCATTCGAAGCCAGTGTCAATGTATAAAGTATATCAATTTTGAGTTTTGATCAAAATGCTCTTATATATAGGATTATTATATTTCTAACTTATTTATTTATTTATTTATTGACATCATTTCCCTTGTGTAGGGTTTTTCAAATGGCCGCTAATTCAGTATACATAATCAGTATAGGTTATAAATAAATCGCCCACCTATTTAATGCTAGAAAGGAGCCAACATCAATTTCGGTTCTACTTAATTTATCTTTTTCTAGTACTATTTTGAAAATGAAAATGTAGAACAAGTCCCAGCAAATTAGTGATCTTACCTATTAGTACATAGAGATTGGTATGTTCTTAGATTTGCTGAACGTGCATTTGTGCCTACTGTAACTTGCATGCTCTCAAATTGAGCGTTTCATCCTAAAATTACTCAAAGCCATATAATAGATATGTGTAGATTAAGATTTCATTTATTCCAAATGATGTAGTTATCTCATACACTATACAGCTATGATACACAGATGAATAAACAAGGAAAGATTTGTGATAAAATCACATCACTACGCTGCAACTCTGCGTCAATATTTGCGTTTTAAGAAGTATAAATCTCCCCAGTTTGGAGACTATAAGGAAAAGTCGAGAAAATTACGCCAAGATTGCCAGATTTACTTGAATTGACTGAACAGCAAATAAAATTACAACAACAAAATAGGAAAATGTACGAGATTAGATATAGCATGTGCGTGTTCAATGAAAAAATCCCTTTGAGTACAGCATTTTTTTTGTGGACTTTAGAAGTCAACCTCCAAGTTCATTTTTTTTATCCTCGAGCTACAGTATTCATTTAACTTTTCAATCCATCATTAGACGAGAGTCTATCTATCTATATCAAATCTAAAAATATATTGCTTGCTTGCTGAGCAAATCATGGGAAACAGACCCTAAGCTACGTTTTGTTTAGGATTTACAAACCAAACTGCTTGCAACAATAGATAATGCATTAAACCATTCAATTCTAACCATGCATCTAATTTTACATCACATCACTCCAACGCAAAAGTTATACACAAATTAACAGTTACTGGCAATAATAAAAAGCATCAAATTGGGCTATCTAAAGTAATTAGTCGGTCATAAGAAAACCCTAAGCAACATCAAGCAAGTGATTTGTAATTGAGTAATGAGAATAATGAACTTATTTACAATAATTTGAATAACACTTTTGTATTTTGTATACATTGAACGGCCTCGAGATTAATTTGCAATTTTTACCCACTTTAGTTCCTACCAAAAATCGTGACGGCAGTGGAAGCATATTATCGTGTGCCTCTTATTGTAAAGGTAATTGTTCGGGTTATTGTCATAACAATGAATTCATGCAAAATATCAGAGAAACTATTTTCTTCGAATATCTCAAACTTAAATTGATTACACAGAGTCGACGCTGTTTCTGTACAAGCCTGATAAAGTATACATTTATAACTATGGAGCGGAAATTAGCACATCAGTGAACCAAGGGTCAAACGAAAAGTCTCGTCTTCATATCTCTACAGTTGCTTTTATTACGGCTATTAGTTCTTGCGAATTCCATGTTCAGGTTCTAACCTTTCAAACTTTACTGTTGCTCACTATCTCAAGTGTAACTTATGACACTCCTTTAAATTTTTAAGCATGTTACCAACATTAACAAGAATTTATTCATTCAGTTGAGATCAACCCAACTACAAGACTCTGAACCGCAAGATAGGGGCAATCGACATTTTGTGGAGCAGGCTGATGAACTCACAAGTCAATTAGAAGAGCATTCCATTCGCTTCGCATTCCAAGATGGAGCGATCGAGCAAATTTGCAGTCACCCTGATGACCCTGTGTGGGTTCTCAATGTTAAACGAGGAATCATTTCCCTGTTCCAAAATATGGCCCACAAGGCAACCAGTAGCAAGAACCATATTGAAGAAGTAAAGTTTGCTTTGGCTTTTTGTAACTATGACGTGTAATCAGGAAAATTAATAAAGAGTTTTATA